>JACCDO011196944.1_pt1 | contig 25951 bp, 34 predicted proteins | sample 7446101 | NCBI WGS metagenome assembly JACCDO01 (sample SAMN15323440, study PRJNA562643) | freshwater metagenome | isolation source: river surface water | place: USA:Blue River Watershed | collected 2017-08-16 | reverse complement strand
TCTGGTCTAAAGAAAGTAGAGTTATATCTAAAGTTGTAAACAATCATAATCCTAATTCTGCTCTATGGAGAGGGTTTGATATCTATGTTAAGGACACAGTTGACCCAATTGAGTTAACTGGATACGATGCAAAAAATATTAGATGCCCAGATCTCTTTCCTAGTATATTTGAAAATTTAGATCGCTTTCCAATGGAAATTGAAATTGTTAGAGTAGTTTCGAGTCTCGGAAAAGTTTTACCCCACACTGATCAAACAGATGATGAAATAAGTATTAGAACGTTACTATACGATAATAATTTCACAGAAACTTTTTATTATGAAATAGAAGGACAAAAACAATATCAACGTTTGCCTAACGAATCTAATACATGGATGTATTGGGATAACAAATTCAAACACGGAACAGATTGGTATCTAGGTCATAGTAAGCATCTAATAATGTATTTTGGTAAGACAAAAACGTCAATGATAAATCAATGTATAGAAAAGTCTTCAGATTTGTATAGGAATTATATTATTCATGTATAATAACAATTGGTTTAAATGGTATTACGATTCCTCTCTCTACTCAAATAAACAATCTTATACCAGTAGATTAGAAATTGAAATATCAGATTCTTTAGTAGAAGCACAGTCTTTTCGAGATGAATTAGTCAATAGTGTAAAAGAAATAGAAACTAAATCTAGGAATGTACTACTAACTAATAGTTCTATAAATTTTGCTATTGTTAAAACTTTTCACGAATTAAAAATCCCTGTAAAGGTTTGGATTCCCAGATATGGTAATTTAAATCTACAACATTTTTTAAATGCAATGGATTTTTGTCATAGATATAAATTTCAATATGAAATTGTAGATCTTAATGTGCCTTTGTTTTTCAAGAACAAGGGAAAAGAAGCATATTCAAAATCTTTTCCGATCGATGTAATGAAGTTGCCTATTATAGAAATAATAGAAATGATTGATAAGGATCTTATCTGTTCGCTGAGGGATCCTATAATTGTAAGAAACAGTGTATTTTATGACGATGGGGGTGCCTGGTCTCTTAAGATTACAGAAGATGATCTATGCATACCTGCATACTTTTCTAAAAATAAAAATATGCATTTGGATTTTTTCTTTGGTAGAAAAGAACTAATAAAATCTTATATTAAAACTCAAGAAATTCAAGACTTAATTCGAGACAAATATCCTACAGTAAGTTCCTCGATTAAGATAAAAGATGAAGTTGTTAAGAGTTCATTACCAGAACTAACAGAATTTTTAATAGAAAAAGAAATTCATTATCCCGAAGAGCATCTGACAACTTATTCAGCAAAACTCTGGGGTCACTGTTTACCTAAAATGTTTGATTTAAATTTATTTTAATCAAAGGATCCTTGAATATACTCTTTAACTTTAGGCTCAGAAGTAATTCCTACAGTTTCAAAATATTCGTCAACCTTTTGAAAATACTGTACGATACAAGGCTCGTTTCTAAATCTATTATAAGCTTCTTCACTTTCCCATTGAGATTTAACGATCAGTGTAAACTCATCGGGTCTTTCATTTAATATTTGATGCTTGTTATAAAAATTGAGTATAGTAAAGACTGTTTTTTCTTCTTCAAGAGTTTCATCCAATACGAAAGTTCCGTGCCACTTAGCTTCTGCATTTGGTCTACGATAAACACTAGTAACTTGAAAAATCATTGTACTTTCCCCTTTCTTTTATTTATTTTAAATCTAAAATGTAAAAAAGGTTTGTAGGAATAGGCCTTAATATAGGTATTCCTTCATGAAATATCAAAGATCTAGTATCAAAATTACTGGTAATATTCTTAATAGCTTGTGTATAAGAATTTTTTAAGTTTTCTAATTCACTAGAATTATGAATCCAATGCCACCAATCGCTTCGTCCTTCGTTTGGTTTATCAACTTGAAATTTATTAAAATCCCAAGAATGCCCGTAAAGAACTTTTTTTACAATGTTACTCTGTGCATTTGTTTTTAAAGAAGCCTCGCCAGGAGAAGAAACCCTCTCGCCCCACAATAGATCTAAAAATTGAGGATTATTTTTAAAATATAACGCAACTTGATAGGCCTGCTCCATTGTAAGTTCGGGCATATCGTGTGCCCAATAGAAAAGTTCAGCAGTTTCTTGATTGATATTATTAATAAGGAGAGCAGTTTCTAAAGCAGCATCAGAAAATCTGAGATATATTTTATCTTCTATAACGGTCAACATGGGCTTCTCGATCCCAAAAATATGTCCTATAGAATTTCCTAAATTTTTTATAGAAGATTTAAACTCTACCTCCGGATCAAATCTTTGAACAAATGATCCTAATGCACTTCTGTACATTTTTAAATTCATTAATGTTTTTTCTACTGCACTAACATTAGCAGGAAGAACAGTTAGTCTTTCAGTAAAGTCTACTATATTAATTTTAATTTCTGGATGATTTTGTCTAAGATAATCTAGTGTTGGTTTGATAGCATAGTCCCATTCACTGGCTGCATTCTTAGCTGATCGATCTAGAGTATTAGGAGTATAAAATTTTCCGTCAAGTAAAGGCTTTGCCCATCTAATACTAATTTCGTCTAACTTGATATTGTTAGTTAAAAAAGTATGTAAAATATTATGACTGTCTGATCCGCCTGAGTAATGAAGGACAAGATGACTGTATCGATCTCTTAACTGTTGTGCTCTTAACTTATATAGATCAGTAAGTTTAGATTTTCCTAATTTGTTTCGATCAAAATTATTCCAAACACGATCGTGAAAATAAAATTTTATATCAACTTGATTTGTTTGATTAGCATAATATAGGGCATCATATTTGTTATCAAAAGTATTATGACCTACTACCCAACAACCATACTTTTTATCAACTGAATTCATAAGAATATTTATGGAGCAAGAACCGCAATAAATAGGTTTATGGACATTGAAAAATATAGGAACAGACTCAAATATAAAACGTTACCTAACGACTTTAATCATCAAGATAGTGTAAATTTTGATAGTAATTGGGAATATGTTAAGACCTTAAGTACGTATCATTTCAATCCCTTTGTTAAAGAGAACGAAGGAGATTATTTTGAAAAAATAGGAAGGTACATCGGTAATTGGTCTGAAGAGTTAGATCTAATTTATAAAAAATCAAAAGAGCTTACCTGGAAAGAACTATCCTCATCTGGTCAGCATCCCGGATTTAAGAATGGTAAGAGTATAACAATTGAACAAGAAACTAAGGATAGCAAAGACTGGGGGTTGGAAAATAATCCATATACTCAACTAGTATTGCAAGATTTTGTAATGAACTTTCCAGTTTTTAAATCTATGGTGGATTATTGGGAGCTAAAAAACTTTGCGGTTAGAGCACAAACACAATTACCGGGTCAGTGTTACATAAGACACATAGATAAATTATGGCATAGAAACCCTGTTGATCCGTTTAAAATAACAAGACTAGTAATTAACTTAGAAGATTACGAGCAAGGACAGATGATACAATATGGTAATGCATATTATTCTCAATGGAGAGCAGGCGATGTTCATATTTTTGATCATTGGAATGTTCCTCATTGTACTGCAAATCTAAGTAACAAACCTAGAACAATTTTAGTGATTACTGGAATAAGAACAGAAAACACTGACGAAAAATTAAAGTTAGCTACTGCCGAATCTGAATATTATGTTTGAACCTATACACAACAAATGGGGAGAAATTTGGAGACTTTCGAAGGAAGAATTATTTTCTCTCCCTCCTTCTTTTTTTAGAAATAAAATTTATGAAAAGAGATTAATCATAATCAAAAGTGTTGGGCAGCTATCTACTCAAGAAATATATTATCTAATGGATAGATTTGGGAAACCTTGGAACAGAGATCAATACATAGGATCTAAAGAACAGCATTTTGAATCTGTACATAATAATCAGCACTATTGTCTAACTACATTTGATAACAGCGATCCTATAAAAAATAAAAAAATTCCTAGCATTGAAATGCCGTGGCACGCTGATATCCCTAATTCTAAAGATAAGCCGTTTCCACATAGATTTCTTTATATGAATGCTCAGCCAGATTCTAACTACGGAAAAACTCGTTGGTTGAATATAGACTTAGATTTTTTAGAATTAAATTCTGTTGAAGATTCTTACTACAGAGAATGCTCCGTAGTACAGCAAAGTTGGTGGGAAAAAGGTCAAAATTTACAACACTTGCCTTTTATAAAAACACACCCCATAGTAAAAGATAGAGAAAGTTTAAGATTAAATTTCTATGTAAAAGAAAATTTGCCTGGAACAAAAAGTGCATGGATACTGTATTCTTTTCACAAGTCTGATAAAATACCTAATGAACAACTAATTGGATATACTATAGAAAGATTATATCAAAGAAAAGAATTAGTTTATGAACACACATGGGATGTAGGAGACATGGCCATCTACGATAATTGGTCTTTTGTCCATGGAAGAACAGAATTGATTGATGATACTAATGCACTAAGACAGTTTATTAGAGGAAATATCGATCATCAAACCCATGAAGAATTTAGTTTAAAAAGTTTCTTCAACCTCTAAATTCTTTTTTCATTGTTTCAAAAGAAACACCTAATCCAAAAGTAAACAAGTATCTTTCAACTGCATCGTCTTTGGAAACAACTTCGTGATAAGAAGAAGTGTCTAATAGGTAAGCGTGGTTATCTTTACATACAGTTTCTTGATAGTTGCCTTCAAACAAATCTTTATCTTTAACACATGAAGATCTAGTAACTGCTAAAGAGGAATTTTTAATTCCGATATTAATACAGCACATCCTATTTGACTCATCAACATGCGGCTGAATATTACCTTTAGTTTTTAAAAGATTTACTCGTCTATAATCAAAGTTTATTCTTGGAAATAGACTGTTAAGGTACCCTGCAAGATACATTGCAACTTCTGGATATTCTATATACAATTTCCTAGCAAAAGAAATAGTACCAGTACCGGGTCTCGATGGCTGATACTCTGTCCAATACAGGGTAGTAGGGTTTGCCTCCATAGGCATACCGTAGTGGTGTTTGTATATTGGCAGATTTTCTAAAACTGAAATATCAAATGATTTTGGAAAAACAAAACCATCGTCGAGTAACATAACTCCGCTCATTGTTCTTCCTTTTGTAAAAATTTTAAAGAGTTAAGGCTTTCTAGTTTACCTCTAACTACTAACACAGCTCTTTGAAGATTATTATCAACAGGAACCCGGTGAGGATATTCGTGTCCGTTCAAGATAAACACAGTATTAGATTTCAAAGGTGTTATCTTGTAGACTCGATCTTCAACCATTGTGTCTTCTATCCTTTTCAATTCTAATGCATGTTGCTTGAACTCGCTCTTAATCCTAGACTGTTCTAAAAACACCTTGTTAGTGTCGAGCCCGAAACAAATTCTAAATCCAAAGGGATTGTCGTTATCAAAGTGAAAATTAAAGTCGTAAGCCGGCTGTTGATTTTGTTGAAGAAGTAGTACGATCCGATCTTCGTCTCTTATGGGCAGTTGTTCAATTACTTTGTAGACTTCTTTAAATGGATCGAGTAGATTATAGTTATAAAATTTACGGTTCTTGAATTGCAGTATTCTTCTATTCCACGGATATTCTCGGTTATTTCTTTCAAAATAAACTTCTTCTTCCTTAGAATGCCCTAGACTAACATGCTGTTCTTTAGAATCTCTAATAAACTCCAAAACAGCATCTAGCGAGATATCGGGAACTGCTGCATCAATTTCTCCGTAGATTAAGGCCATTGTTCTTCCTTTAAATCAGAGAATGCACTTTTATGTAGGTCTAATAACAATATAGATCTAGGCTGTTGTCCGTTATGAACAGTTCCGTGGAATGCATCTCCATCACTAAACGCAAACAGTTTGCCTGGTTCCCATGTTCTAGGGGGCAAGTCTTCTACATAAAATACAGCACCCGGATCGCAGTCTATGCCCATGTGAATTCGAATGTAGTCATTACACATGCCGTAATGTTTGTTTAACGTTCCACCTGGGAATATGACATTAAATCCCACGGTGCCTATTTTGTCAATGTAAGGGGCAATGCAAGACTCGAGAGTAGGTGTTAGTGCTTGTCGTGTTTTAAATTTTAATTTTGCTCGTTCAATACTTTCTTCTGTAACTGTTCCGTCTTTGTTACCGAATGCAGACGTGTATTCGGGCAAGGAGCAAGATTCTTTCGCCACCCTAGTAAAGACTAATTTAAATTGACCTTCATACAAAATTTTTCCATTAGACGATTTTTGCTTTTCAGTCATAATGTTGTTGGGTTTGAACTGCAAGGAGTCTGCAAGTTTATAAAATTCTTGTCTAATTTGTTCGTAATTTGCAGCCAATGACTTTGTCAGCTCTAACGATGAAATATCTATGTACCGTTTCATATAGCACCTAATAACTGAAAATGTTCTTTTATTTCTGTAGGTATCGGTTTATTAATTGACTCTGCATAATTTTCAAACCAGCTATAAGATTTTTTAATCTTATCGTCGTCTGAATAATTTTTAGCAATACCATTTATAAAACTTTTAAACTCCTTAGCATATTCTGGACAGAGATTTTCTAACCTCTCGATGTCTGAATCAGAAACAATTTTTAAAATTTTGTTTCCTAAAATATTAGGATGCATCAAACTTTGTTTAGAATTTTTTTCAAAAGAAATAACAGGAAACAATCTTTTAACAGATATTTTTTTAACAGTTTCAAAAATATCTTGTATAAGATCTATCTGAGATTTTAAATTTAAATGTGTAGTAGTTATTTGAAGCGTATGAGAAGCAGAAGTTTCTTCTATTAGAGTTTTTAAATTTTCTTTAAACTTTTGATAATCAAGACCATCTCTCAAGAACTCTCCTACAGATCCTTTACCGTCGCAGCTCCAATAAATTAAAACGTTATGTGTTTTACTTAATTCTTTAATGGTGTCTAAAAATCTTCCGCCCAATCTTTCGTTAAACATACCATTAGTATTAATGTAGATCCAGGCAGTTGTAGGAAGATTTTCTTTAATATTTTGAATTAATCTATAAAAGTTAGGAATGATACTAGGTTCGCCACCGCTTATGATGATTCGTTGCAAGGTATCTTTGTTTTGTTTTATAAGGTCTATAGTATGTTCTACATTTTCTAAAAGTTTAGTTGAGTCAGCAACTGCAATATTTTTAGATTCCCATCTACTACTGTATCTAGATCCGCACATAGCACATCTAAGATTACACGTATTTTCTAAATTAATTTCAATGACAGCAAGACCTTGAGTAATTTTTAAAGGATCCTTATCAGCTACGATATCTCGATAACTTTTAACTCCGGCATTTTCTAAATTAAAACAGTAACTACATTCTTTAGGTGCAATGTTTGCTAAGAGCTCATTCTTAACAGATTTGAGAATGCTATTATTTTCAATAGTTGAAATGCTCTCAACTTTAATTTCTGGACTCACACAACAAAATTTATACCAATCCTGACTGATATTGATTACTCTATATTTCCAAGGTTGGTTGCAAAATTTATTATCCATAAATATATTTATAGTGGTACTTAATATGAAACAAAAATATCAAGCTGTGCTCTTTTCGGAGTCTGGAAGTTTTGTCTATTCCAGGTCTCTGGGTGTACACCGAATAGCAAATGTTTTAAGAGAACAGTTTGGTTGGAATGTATTGGTTATCGATCATTTTACCGTATCAGTTTGTGTTGAAGAACTTAAAGAAGAATTATTCAATAAAATTTTACCATCCGTTCTTACTGAAGAAACTAAACTAATCGGCTTTAGTACTACCTTCATGAACATCAGTAATAAATGGCTGATTGAAAATTTATCAAAGAAATCTAAAAAATTTATGGAGCATCCGGTTATGAAAGGCCATATCGAGTGCTTGCCTTTTACAGACGACGAAGATGCAATGAATTTTTTAAAATACATAAAACACCTTGCACCTAATTCAAAAACAATAATAGGTGGAGTAAAGGCTGAAAGTAAACAATATAAGACTTATGTCGATGCATATGTAATAGGCTACGGAGAAAGTCAACTTGTAGACCTAATAAAATACTGGGAGGGAGAAAACCCTTTCATGCCAATTAAAAAATTGAGCGAAGATTGCCTAGAAGTATCTCACGATACAAAAGGAAATAACTACGACTTCTCAATAGTTCCTACTACATATCAACCAGATGATTTAGTATTGCCCGGAGAAGTGCTACCTATTGAAATATCTAGAGGTTGTATTTTTAGATGTAAATTTTGTTCTTACCCATTAAACGGAAAAAAGAAATGGGACTTTATAAAAGATTCAAAGGTTTTACGAGATGAGTTTCTAAAGAATTACGATAACAGTCAAACAACAAAATATATTATTGTTGATGATACATTTAACGACAGTGTAGAAAAATTACAAATCTTTAACGATGTGGTTCAATCACTGCCATTTAAAATTGAATACGGTGCATATATAAGACATGATTTACTTTATGCACACAAAGAAAGCATAAGATTATTAAAAGATAGTGGTCTTGTTTCTGCTACGTTCGGCATTGAAACACTTAATTACGAAAGTGGAAAAGCAATTGGTAAAGGTATGCCGCCGGAAAAAACTATAGAGTTTTTACACGAATTAAAAATTCAATGGCCGGAACTGATTACTTCTTCTGGTTTTATTTTAGGGTTACCTTACGACAACAAAAAAACTATTGAAAAATTGTGTCAAACAATAGTTGATAAAAATTTTCCATTAGATGAAATTAAAGTTGTTCCTTTATGGTTACAAAAAGATGCTAGAGAAAAGAAATTATATTTCAGCGAATTTGAAGGTGATTGGGAATCCTATGGATATTCATTCAAAGAAAATTCAACCGAATGGTATAAAGGAGACCTTTCCTATACCTACTGTCTAGATTTATCTCTAAAGTATCAAAGCATTGCATATGAACTCAAAAGAAACAAGATAGCTACCTTCGACGCAATGGCAGCAATGAACTTTAAATATGATTCATCAACTCTAAAAAACCTATCTCAGAAAGCATTCTTTTCAGACTTTGTACCTAAACGTATTTCTTATGTAAAAAATTATTATGAGAACTTAAACAAGTTTTTACAAAGATGATAATTTTTCAATTAATGATTGATAGTATTTAGGAATAGGTTTTCCCGAAAGAGTTGACAACGTTTTAATTTTATCAATGCAAGTTAAAATTGACTTTTGATCAGGTTCTGCTTGAGAATTTACATTAAAAAAGTTTTCTGATCTAGTTTTGTAGTAGTCCCATTGCTCATTGATCATATTATCAGGATAGGGCTTTTTAAATTCGTTAATTTTATTTCCTAATATTGAAATGTTAAAATGTTTAGGATTTGACACTGTGTTAAATTTGGGAATTATTTTATCTGCAATATTTTTTTCATTTAGCCAATTATAAATTTCTAGATGATTCTCAATGTTCAATACGCTTAAGGTAATATTAATTCTAGGTATATGACCTTTATTAATCATTGTAATAAGATTTTTTTCAAATCTTCTAAAAACTAATCCTGCACGAATAAATTCTCCATCTTCTCCTACAGCATCGAGACTAAAATTTAACTCCATTCTATAACCGTGATTAGTTAAATTTTCTATAGCCTTTTCAAACTTAACTCTATGATTGTCTGAATAGTTACCATTAGTATAAAGATGGATTCCGATAGGTTTAGATAGTTTAAGTGATAATAAACTATCCACTATTTTATAAAATCCTGTATCTATACTAGGTTCTCCTCCATACAAATTTAAATGATCAATAGAATCAATATTTTCTTCAATTAACAAAACTAGTTTAGCCCATGTTTCGTCAAATTTATTATTCGAATTAGGATATTGATTAAGCATCTGTTGCCAAAGAGTCGAATTACTAGGCCCACAGGTCAAACAATACATATTGCATGTATCACCAAATTCTACATCTATCCATTCAACTGAAGGTTTTTTACGGTATAGATTAATAATGTTTTCTGATTTTGTTACACCGCCTTGGACTATCCTATAAGATTTAAATCCTTTAGATTCTGGAACCCAGCAGGCATTACAAGAAGGATGTTGTTCTTTATTAAGAAAACTTTCTTTTACATCCTCTAAATTCTTTTGAAAGACATCATAGTCATTATAAAGAGTCTTACAACAGAAACGCCATTTATCGTTTTGTACTTTGACGTTTATCCAAGTCCAGGGAAATTTACAAGAGCTATCCATAGAAATATTTAGTAGTAGAAAAATACTAACTTAAATAATATCATGTTTTCACCTTTTAAATTAGTTGACCCTGATAGTAATTTTTACGAAATAAGTTCTAATAAAGACCTTGCTGAGAGATTAAAAGCGTTCTTTCAAAATGATAGCAACGAATATCTTTGGAAACTCAATACTAGTAGACAGAGAATGGCCAAAGCACTTCAACATACTGAAATGATAGCACTTAGGATGCCTAAGCCTCCAGATCCCGATCAATTGAAAACAACTAATCAATGGAATCAAGTTTTAAACATTGTTGAAACAGAAAGATTTAAAAACATAAAAATATTTCAAGAACTTCGTGATTGGTTACTGTTGTCACTAAAAGAGACCGGTGCTAGTAATATCGAATTTGGTAGAATATTTTTTAGCAGGCACAAGAGAGAAACTGAAATAGGTCTACACACTGACGAGGGAGATTATTTTAGTTACTTTGATAGATTTCATTTTGTAATTGATCAAACCGATAATGAAAACATTTTCTTTATTAGAGATGAACCTATCAAGTTGCTACAAGGCAATCTCTATTGGGTCAACAATCATGTTCCCCATTATCTAGAAAATAGATCAACTAAAGATAGAATTAATCTTATTTTTGATGCTAGGTTATCTTAACAGTGGTAAGAAAATTCTACAAGGATCCCATTCCCACCACTTACCACTTACACCTTTTCCAAAATCAAATGACTTGGGAGAATAATGATGATTGTTGTGCCATCCCTGCCCCCATGTTAGATAACCTAATGCTAGATTGTTATGGCTATTATCGTTAGTTTCAAAATTTCTATAACTTAAAAAAGTTTTCCAGTGACCATATAGATTAATAATGTTCTCTTGCATCACTGATAATGCCATTGCTAATCCTAGTCCGACTATTGCCAATTTCCAATCAACCAATGCTACCAGCAATGGAACTGCCCATAACACTTTGATATGGTTGTTTAAGAACCATACATGATTAGTCTTTCTCAATAGATCTACACTATACTTTAAATTGATAGGATTTTTTTCTTCGGTAATTAAAAGTTGCCATCCAACAAATGCTCGAAACTTTCCATGTGCTAACGGACTATGTATATCTCTTTCTTTGTCTGCATGTGGATGATGGTAACCTCTGTGTACTGCTACCCAAAATACGCTAGGTCCCTGTCCCGAAAGTGTTCCTAAAAAAAGAAGCACATTTTCTTTCCATGTAGGAAGACTGTGTGTTTTATGACTAAACACTCTATGATACCCTACAGCAACACCTAGTCCTGCAATCAACGACCATAGGATAAATGTTGCAAATAGATAATAAAGAGGGACTATTCCTAAAATTAATAATAATATTGCAACTATTCCTATAATTGTACAAGGTAAAAATTGTAGATAGAAGGACTTGCTTCTACTGTAAAAAATCATAAATGTCCTCCTATCGGAACTTGTGTTCTAAACTGCTGTTTTAAGAAACTGCATCTTATTACAGTATCCACGGGAATTAGAGATCTTCTATACAATATTTGCCAATACTTTGCATAGAAACATCGTGTGTTCTTAGGAACAAAGACTTCGTCGTAGTGATCATATCTCTCGTTATTATAATCACTATAAGAAAATCTTCTCAGCAATCTTTTATGTTTTGCATTAACTAGTGTATAGTATCTGAGTCGACCATTAGATTCGTTATACTCCATCATTTTATCTAAAACAGCAATAGCATGATTTCGATCTCCGGACCCTCTATACATGGTATAGAACCAACAGGGTTCGTCTTGGCTTTCGTGAAACGTTGAAAACGACAATATGTTTTCATTCTCGTCTAGCACACCGAACGCATGAAATGACTTTAAGTCTGACAGATATTGATTACAAAAAATATCATGCAATTTTTCATTGAAGCTAAGGTCAACATCTTCAGTTTCGAAATAAGGGTCTGGATTTGCAACCCCCATATACTTTGATGAATTATAAAATAAGGGTTTAACAGCTTCGTAATGATCTGAAGTTAGCTTAATAATCTTAATCATCGAAGTTGCTCCAAAATTTTATCTACAGATATTCCGTCAAGGCTAGGCTCGAGTCTTGGAATTTTATCCAATGATAATTCTCTATAGGTTTCAAAATTAAATCCAAGTAACTTTTCAAACCCGTGAGATTTCTTTTTAGTTCTTATTTCTGGATACAGGCTTTTTAAAATTTTATTCTTAGAAGACACAGACGATAATTTTTTACTATTAGGATCTGAAATAACTTCTTGTAATTCAAAGTCTTCTAGATAGTAGAGCATCATCTCAGGAGTGTAACTAAACCATTCGTTAACTAATGGAATTTTAAATTTTTCACTAAATCTCATTGCACTTGCATCTTCATTTTCTCTAAAACAATGATACCAATAACTAGGATTATTCAAAGACACATGTCTCCATAATAACAGTTCTCCACCCATTACTGCCGGAAAACCTAATTTCATAACCTGATAATAAATCATCAAATAGGTGATTTGAGTACAATCGATCTGATTAGAGAACCAGGCAGCTTCCCCAGAATTGTAAAAATCTTTTACATCAAAATCTAGCATTTCTAAATTAATTCCTAGATCTCTTGCAGCTTCTTCAGCTTCCTTCGCATCAGTAGCGTTATAGTCATCTTTAAATTTTAAAAAAATACATCTAGGTTTAACCCCAATTTCTAAAAAATTTCTAATTACAATTTCGCTATCGGTGCCGCCGCTAAAGAATACAACTAAATCTTTGCCGTACTCTCTTGATACACAATCTGCTGTTCTTAGTAACTCATCTCTCCAAGAACTTTTTTTGAAATGTTCTCGGTCTATATTACCAATATGTACTTCGTACTTTTCGGCAGGATCTTCTCGATATCCAAACTTTCTTCCGCCGATAGTATAATATAGATGATTGTTATAGGTATAGTTCATTACATTAGATCTAATAGTTCTGAAACTTTTGTAATAGGACCGTCTGGGTCTTTGATCGTAACATTCATTTTTTCTTCATAAAACATCTGTAGTTCTACTACATCTAAACTATCTAAATGAAGGTCTTTTATTTTTGTATCTTCAGTGACAGGAAAAGATAGGTCTTCTCCTTTAACTTCTTGTATTCCTTCTACAAGGATTTTAAGATTTTCTTCTCTTGTTGGCATGTTTTACCTCTTGTATTCTGCTACATACTGCACAGTGTTATTTACGACCATACTACCTATTGGGATGAATTTTTTATATACATCCGGCCAGCCCTGATATAACCCTGCTGATTTTCCTTTTTGTAATTTTACCAAACCGTCGTAAATTCGTTTGTTATAATCATTACAGGTAATCCAAAACTTATTAAATTGATTTGTCTGTTCAAAAATTCTTGGTAACAAATATTGAGCCATCAAATACTGGTGTCTAACATCGGGAACAAAATATGCCCTTGTAAGACAAAGTACTACTTCTTCTTGATATAAATTCCATCCTGCACTACCTAAATATTTGTCATCTTCTGTAATAACAAAATAACAGCCTGTTTTATATCTTCCATTTCTTAGTAGATAAAAAAGATTAGACGTCTCGTTAGAATAATATGGATGATAGTTTATTGCTAGGTCTTGTTCGACTATAGTCTCTAGACCTTTAGTAAGTATCTTAAATCCCTGTGTATCTTCATCAGAGTGTAGGTCGTGTATTACCATGTTTGCTTAACCATTCTCTGTAGTGTACCTTGGCGTCTTCTAAATTTGTAGACGGAAGTCTAAACATTTGTTCAGCTTGCTCTTTGTCTTGTGCAAAGGCCTTTTCCCACATAGTTGAATTAAGATTGTAATCTTCTTCTGTAGAATCTTTATTTTTGTATTTCCAAACAGCGATACGATTATTATCAATAGCTTGAGTTAGAAACAGATATCCTGCTTGCCATTCAATCATTGTAAAAGGATATAATGCTATCCATCTAGCAATAACCTTATTAGAATTATCAGTTACTGTTTGAACACTACCCCAATCGGTAAAATTCCATTCAACATTGGCATCTCCTTCTATTCCTAAAAGATCGTAAACACCGTTATGAACTACAGGTATATGATCTACATCTAAGAATATATCCATTACAATTTTAGGATCGGCGTTAATTTTTTCTACCCTAAATTCGTCTAGTAAAAGATTTTCAAAAGAAACATCACCTAAAACAGACAGGTCGATAAAATTATCAAATATCAATCCTTTATATTCGTATACATCTTTGAAGTGCATAGATACCTTATTGCACATTTTGCTCGATCCAGAATCTTTTGGTGTTCCGTCGATGTTCCAAGACCAACCGTGATACTGACACTTCATTTCTGTTTTTGTACCAGAAATGATTCTACTGTTTTGATGTGGGCAGATATTGCTACCTAACTTATAATTTCCATTGTCATTAATCAAAACTCGATTGTTATCTAATATTTCTAATGACTTGTAAAGGCCTTGGGCCAGATCGTTTTTATGTGCTATGAACATTTGTTTTAATAGTAGACCAATCAAATTCCCAATTAGGGTCTATCTTCTCGTAAAGTATCCATTGTGGAGTATCTTGAATATTTACAGAAAAGGGCAGTTGATTTATGTTGAAAAAGAACAAATGATCCGGAGTCCTAGTAGACAATCTTTCGTTACTTTCTCCAAGTCTATTTCTGTAAAATATCTTAATCAAATTTTTATTATATTCGTTAAAGCAGACAATTACCTGTTTACACTTGTTCTTGACCGCCCATTTTTTATGTTCTGAAAAAAGATAGTCCCTAGTTAACGAAAGATTTCTAAATTGTTTTCTTACCCAGGTTCTTGTTCCTGCTATCGCAATATTTTTATTAAAGTCTGCAAGATAAACTCCTCCACAGAGAACAACTTCACTATCAGAAAATAAAATATGGAATTGCCCTTTCTGAGAAAATCTAGAAGTTTTTTCTAAAATATAAGGCAAAGATCGGGGTGTATTCTCCCAATCGTTGTTCCACATATTTGCGGCCGCAGGAAGATCTTCTTTGCTAGCTTCTTTGCAAAAATCATAAAATTTTTCTTTTTGAGCAATAGATAGTTGTTCAAAATTGTAGAGTTCGAAAGCCATTCTTTGGTAAAATTTGATAGGTAAATATTTATTGTATGTTTGCAGCCCACCCAATTTCTCTTACCGTTATACAAATACTTGCTACATTATTTTCCCTAGCAGGTTTATACTACTACGATTTTTCTTTAAACGACATAGTCATTATTTTATTATTTTATTTTTTGTACAGCGGAGTAGGAGTCAGTATGATGCTACATAGATATTGGACTCATAAATCATTTGAATTTAAGTCTCCTTTATTAAAATGGATCTTTACATGGTTCGCACTTATGGCAGGACGAGGAAGTATACTGGGGTGGGTTCACGTACATCGAGAGCATCATGCATATGCTGATACAGATAAAGATCCGCACAGTCCTAAATTTAAAAAGTGGAAAGTGTTTTTCCCCCATTTGATGAATTACGGACAAGACATTAAGAGATTTATTATCAGAGATTTATTCAACTCTACTCAACTGAAAATTAACAAATACTATATGTTGTTAATTTTTTCTTGGATACTAGTGTTAGCTCTGATTGATTTAAAAATTCTAATCATTGTGTGGGCCATACCTGTTGCAGTAACTCACCTAGTGCTAAATTCTTTCACATACTTTAGTCATAACAGTGACGAAAAAGTATCAAGAGATTACAGTGTAAATTCTTTTATTTTTGGAATACTTCTTTGGGGCGAAGGATGGCATAACAACCATCACACCAATCCTAGAAATTATTCCAATAGTAACAAATGGTGGGAAATTGATATAGTAGGAAATTTAATAGGCCTTATTAAAAAATGAAAACTTATCCAACCCAATGGTTTTTTATTTCAATACAGATACTATCCTTTATAGTGTTTACCTGTGCATTGCTATATCCTGCCGGGAGCAGCTATTGGCTATTATCGTTGCTAGGATATTTTGCAATAACCTGTCTAGGTATTACAGTTACGTTTCATAGACTGCTAGCACACAGATCTTACAAGATGAACAAAGGGCTTGAATATCTTTTTAGCTATTTTGGAAACATAGGTTGTACGGGAAGTTCTGTAGGCTGGGTGTTTGTACATCGTCAACACCATCGAACTACTGACAAACTAGGAGATCCTCATAGTCCTGTTACTTTAGGACCAGTCGGTGCCTTTGTGGGAGATTACAGTAGTAACTTTAATAAATGGTCAGTGAAGGAAATAATAAACGACCCAGTACACAGATTTATGCATGAAAATTATATTTCTATGGTACTGTCCACAATCTTGATTTTGTTTTTAATAGATCCTATCCTAGTTGTTTATATGTTCTTCATACCAGTATTTTTTAACACTATGGCATCTAGGTTGAGTAATTGGATAGATCATTCTCCAAAATTTGGGAATAAACCTTTTCAAACCAACGATCAATCTCATAACGTCTGGTGGTGGTCATACATAACATTTGGAGAGGGATGGCATAACAATCATCACAAATATCCTAAAGATTGGGCCATAGGTAAAACCTGGTGGCAATTTGATCCTGGAAAATATGTTATCCAAATTTTGATGCAGCTAGGACTTGCATCTAAAAAGGAAATAAGTTATAATTAACTGCGGTCGTGAGCAAATTGGCAAAGCTCTCGCTTCTTCTTTCGGGAAAAGCTGAGGTCGGGCACGGTCCTAGACGACGCCCATGTAGGTTCGAAGCCTACCGACCGTACCATTTACTGTTATGATAGAAACTACTGTTCCAAATATTAATTCAGACAAATACATCTATAAAACAGATTTAAAATTTGCAGACGAGTTTTGTCAAAAAATTCTTTCTAAAGTTAAAGAAAGTTCTGATAATCTAGTTTTTAGAAAAAACTACGACGACCCTAGAAGAGACCCTAGAAAAACTTTTAAGGAAATAGGATCAGATCAATCTAAAGAATTGCTTAGGAGAGGAAGACAGATAAAGAATAGGTATCCTAAGCAGAACCCTATTAACTTTACACAATATTTTTTAAAAGAAGAAGATAGCAAAGAGTTTCTATCTTTAACTCCCGACTTTCTAAAAGAGATCGCCGTAGGTGAACCTGTACCTATTTTCCAAATAAGCTACGGTGGAGACCTACTTCCACCACACAAAGGACACAAACGTAAAAGTAGTCTCTTTATGCTATTGCAGGGTAATCAAGAAGAAACTAGATGGTACAGAGAAACAGAGCCGTTTGAAATAGTTTCTACTACCCGCATTCCTGATTTAGATAAAATTGAACAAGTGGTCAGTGCCTGCATTGAGCCCGGCTACTGGTATGTATTCAATCATCTGGAATGGCATAGTGTACACAGATTCAGCTCTGGTATTAGAATGAATATCGGTCTAGATTTTGATAGCATCACTGCACCCGAATTGATAGAGATCATAAAAGATGCAGGGAATAGGTAAAGATAAATGGCTCCGTTATCATTTTAACGGAAAAGACACTAGAGAGAACGACAAAGATAATTTTTCTATTGAGTTTTCTAAAAGCCCCTCTCCTACTCAAATTTTAGATTTCAAAACTGCTTGCCTTCGAGTTGCTGAAGAAATAGAAAGCACTCTTAATGGAAGGAAGTTATTCATAGCAATGAGTGGAGGGTGTGATAGTGAAACCGTTGCAAAAACATTTCGTTATCTAAAAATTCCTTTTACTCCGTTAATACACGAAACTTATTACGGAGGACTAGAAGCATATTATGCAGATACCTGGTGGGCAAAAAGATGGTGCAAGACTGAAGGAATTGAGCCAATAATTAAAAAATCAACATTCACAGAAATGTTTGATGCCAATAAGCCCATTGCTGATAAAATTAAAGCAAGGAAATTATATCCTATACAAAATGCAGTTCTGGCCGATTTTGTTAAAAGCCAAGACGGAGTTGTTGTAAACGGGCAAGCCTTTATCGAATACTATCCAGAATTGACTTTAGATTATCTTAAAGATATTGTCAAAGATCCTGTGTTTGAAACGCACCAATCTGGTTGGTTACTTCATGAAGATGACCTTTATGTAGAATTAAACGATCCGGGCTACCATCCCTATAATTTCTTAAGTTGGAATAGAGAAATAGTTTTATCCTACTTACTGTCAAGAGATATGCAATTATCTTCTGAAGAAAATAAATTTAAAATAATGCAGTGTTCTCCGAGACCAAAACTAGGAGCACCGGAGATTGCTTGGGTCTTCTTAAAAAAATACCAAGACGAATTAAAAAGTAAATATGGATCTAGTGAGGTTTGTTTTTTAGGAACACACCAAGAAATGATAGAAAGACTATAAATGTCAGATGCAAAAAACAATTATATAAATGCTTCATGGGCAAGACGTGCAGAATTGACTGCACTAGTTTATGAAAGAACACAGGGTTATGTTTACCAAGGGCCCTTTAAAGGTATGAAAATTCTCCACAAATTTAGTTGGGGAGACGGTGACTGTGCCAGTAAGTTACTAGGTCTTTACGAGTGCGAGTTATTCGAGGGCATTGAACAATCAATTGAACAACGTCCTGATATGATTTTGAACATCGGCTGTGCCGAAGGTTACTACGGCATAGGACTTGCTAAACGTACAGGTGCTACTACTGTTCTTTTCGATATTAGCGAAAGTGCAATTAACATTGCAAGAGAAAATGCACAAGTAAACGGTGTCAACCGAATTATGTTTAGTACCGCATGTGCTATAGAACAATATCGTGCATTTTTAATTAATCCTCGGAATCCTTTTATTTTTATGGATTGTGAAGGTGCAGAAGAAGATATCCTCGACCTTGAAAAGATACCCGAACTTGCAAAAACAACAATTATGGTAGAAAGTCACGATTGCAATAGGCCCGGGTTAACAGACAAACTTATTTCAAGATTTTCTGATACTCATAACATTGTCGCAATCAAACAAGGAAATAAAAATCCTTATTTGAAAATTATCGACGACCTCGACGACTACGATAAAATGTTACTATGTGTTGAGGCTAGGCCTAGCACAATGTATTGGCTTAAAATGATTCCGAAATAATGAAGTACGAAATTTTTAAAGAGCCGTTCACACATATTGTAATTGACGAATGGCTACCTTGGGTACATAGTATTCGTGTAATGAATGCTTTACAATCTCTAGTTCCTTATATGAAGCAAAGTAAGGTCAACAGTGATCAAGGTATTGTTATTTCTCCAAATTCTAAAAGCAGTAAAAATCTTTGGCTGTTTCAATTCTTTCAGGGTAAGCAGGTAGATTTTGATCTAGCTAAATTTATAGAAGAAAAGATATGGTCAGAGCCTATGCGAGATATCTTTAAAGAAACTGGAGATAGTCTCTTTCAGACAGCTCTTTATACAGACACCAGTCAGATGCTTCTAAGCAAATATGCCGACGGTGATCATTACAGTTGGCATAGAGACTACAATCCTACTATAAGTATCAATCTAATGTTAGCTAAAGAACCTTTAGAGTTTAAAGGTGGAGATTTTGTCTTCGGAGATTGGGAAAGAAAGCACACTACAAAAACTATTCCATTTAAGAATAGTAGAATGATAATATTTCCAAGTCGAGTGTTTCATTGTGTTACACCCGTTATTAAAAATAATAGTAATGTAGAAACTGATCGATTTACTATCCAGTATTGGACAAAATTAAAAGAGCTTCGAGAAAGTTGACATTCAAGATTTAGTTTTGTAAAATAGTTGCAACTTAAATAAAAGATGCCCCGTTAGTTCTAGTGGTAAAACATCGGTTTTGTAATCCGAGGTCGGGTGTTCGATTCACCCCCGGGGCACCAATAATTAGAAAGAGTTATGAGTCAAAAATTCAGGTTTCACATTTTAGGTCTTCCCCACACTGTATCAAGCAAAGAGTATAATGCTTGTGCTTATACACAAAAAGTTGTTAAGTTCGGAAAAATGATGAAAGAACGTGGTCACTACGTTATTCATTACGGACACGAAGAAAGCGATTTAGTTTGTGACGAACATGTCACTGTAACAACAAACAAAGATTTAGAAATTGCCTACGGCAATTATGATTGGCGTAAAAACTTTTTTACTTTTAACACAGAAGATCACGCATATCAAACTTTCTACAAAAATGCTATCCGTGAAATTGGTCTAAGAAAGCAGCCTAGAGATTTTATTCTTCCGTTTTGGGGATCAGGTGTTCGTGCAGTCTGTGATGCACATAATGATATGATCGTTGTTGAACCTGGTATCGGATATGCTGGTGGTCACTGGGCACGTTGGAAGATCTTCGAAAGCTATGCTATCATGCATGCCTACTTTGGATTACACTCAGTCGGTACTTGCAATCAAGACTGGTATCATGCTGTTATTCCTAACTATTTTGATCTCGATGACTTTACCTTTGAGCCAGAAAAGAAAGAAGACTATTTCTTATTTTTAGGCCGTGTCTATGAAGGCAAGGGTGCTCATATTGCAATTGAAGTAACTAAAGAAATTGGTGCTAAGTTAAAAATTGCAGGTCAAAATAATCTTGCATCAATGGGATACAAAGAAACTCCCGAACACGTAGAATTTATTGGTTATGCAGATGTTCCTACTCGCAAGCGTTTAATGAGTCGTGCCAAGGGTGCATTTGCACCTAGTTTGTACACAGAACCGTTTGGCGGAGTTCAGATTGAAATGTTACTAAGTGGTACTCCTACTATTACCACAGACTGGGGTTCTTTCAGTGAAAACAACATTCACGGAGTAACTGGATATCGTTGTAGAACATGGGATCAGTTCATTTACGCAGCCGAAAACATTGATAAAATCAAACCCGAAAACTGTAGAAAGTTTGCTGAAAACTTTAGCCTTGAAAGAGTAGCACCTATGTATGAAGAATATTTCCAAATGGTCTACGATGTTCATGCAGGAAAAGGCTGGTATCAGAAACATCCAGAAAGAACCAACATGGATTGGTTGTCGAGAATCCATCCTGGTTTTTCTCTATGAAACGTGTAGTTTTTTACTTTGAGCCCAACTGGGCGTTTGGAACAGTCCATTACGAGTTATTCAAATATCTCTGGGGATATGGATTTAACTGCCATCTTCTTCCTTGGAACAAAAGTTATACTAGAGAAGAAATGCTCGAACTAAATTCGACTACTGACCTATTTGTTACTACTCCGCACGGGTGGCGTTTTTTAGGTTATAATTACTGCACCGTACCTCCCGAGAGGTGTGTTATTATCAGTCATGCAAAACTAGACATGACCGAACTTATTCATTATCACGGTTACGAAGATTTTAATAAGTTTTACAAATACGGCTGTGTCAGTCAATGGCTAGTTGATCTAAGTAAACAACTAGGAATCGAACGACCTGCAGAGTTAACTCCTGTTGCAGTTAACTTTAACACTTTTTATAGTCCTCCTAACGACAGTTTAAAAGTAGTGGGATACACTGGTAGCTTCCATAAAAAAGAAGAATTCAGTCAGGATCAAGTCGGTAGCGAATTAGCACAACCCAAGTATCACAAACGGGGTTGGCTAGTAGAAGAAGCAGTACGCAGAGCCGGATTAGAATTTAAGGTTGCACAGCCCTATCATAATAGTTTCATTACCATGCCCGGATTCTATAAAAATATAGATGCTATTATTGCAGCCAGTACTGAAGAAGGTGCCGGACTCCCAGTAATGGAGGGAGGAGCAGCTGGTAAATTAGTTATTAGTACCGCAGTAGGGCACTGGCATCAAAGAATAGGTGATGCTGGTGGTTATGCTGTTCCGGTAGAAGAAAATGAATTTTTAGAAAAGACTGTAGAAATTCTAAACTATTACAAGTGTAACCCAAAAGAATATAGAGATAGATGTTTAGAAATACAGGAACATGCAAAAAGCTATGACTGGAAATACGTTATAGACAAGTGGGTGGGTATTTTGTCTTAATTAACTACGTACATAAAGCAGTCCAGTTCAAGAATAATTACTTAAAAAAGCTGAGGGATATATGACTAAAGCTGAAATGTTTGACTGGTCTGCATTAGATAGAGATTTAATAGCAGAAATGGTTAGATTTGCAGGTTATAGCACTATTGGAAAATCACTTTCCCCGACATCCTTTACCGAAAAAATCAGACAAACTCTAAATTTTTTCGAGATCCCCGTAAAGGTAAATTCACGCTATAAAAAAGAAACTGAAAAAAACTCTGTGTGGGTTGGTGGGCTTTATGACGGTTACGCCGATCAATTAGGCAGAAAATCTATTACAATAAATCTACAGTTTCGTGAAAAAAATAAACCCGTAAAAATTAAATCTGATCGATTTAGAAAAGTTTGTTATTCAATTGCCGACACAATAATTCATGAAATTATTCATATGCGACAATATAGAAGAAGGAATTTTAAAGATATTCCCGGCTATCATAGTACAGCAAACTTAGCTAGAAAACGTAATGAACAGATCTATCTGGGGCACGATGACGAAATCGATGCTTACAGTTTTAATATTGCATGCCAACTAATTGATCGCTTCAATAAAGATCCTAAGAAGATTTTTAATTATCTTAATCAAGACCTTAACGATGGAAGATATAAGAAAGATCTTTTTAGAATGTACCTCGACACCTTTGATTACAACCACAGTCACAGAGTAATTAAAAAATTAAAAAAGAAAGTTATCAACTATATACCTAATGCATTAGAATTAGGTAAGCCATATAAAACATCTGATTGGTTAAAAACGTGACTAAAAAAATAAAAATTAAAAAGTTTAACTGTTGTCCTAAATTGGACAAACCAGTTGTTGTTCCGACAAGAAAAGAAATACTAGAAATACTGGCCGAAATCAAACCTTTCATAGTTAATCAATTTAGGCCTGTAGATGAACTGATTCAAGATCTAGGAGTTTTCTTAGGTAGCCGATTTAACATCGATGTTAAACATGCAGAAGCAGCTCAAGTTGATCAAAACGATATTGACTTGAATGGATTTTATGACGGTGGTCTCGATGAGGCCGGAGACATACCAATTGAAATTTATCTTGTAACTAACCCATTACAAGATGTATTAGTTATAGACAGCGAACAATTCGATATCATAGCTAGACGTGTTGCAGATACTTTAAGTCACGAAGTTATACATATGCAACAAAATAGGGCCAGAGACTTCTTAGAAATAGAGAAATGGGACCTTAGTCCAGTATATGATGAAGAAGACGATGAATATGACGAAGCAGAAGAAAACCGTTGGTATCTAAGTAGTCCGGACGAAATTAATGCTTATGCCTATAACATTGCTAATGAATTATTAGACAGGCACAGTTATCCTCAGGTAATAGAAAAACTTAACAAAGTTAAAGACATTTCTATCGAGGACAGTATTAATTTATGGGCTTATGTTCATGCGTTTTCAAAAGATATAAATCATCCCGTAATCAAAAGACTAATCAAAAAAGTCTACAAAAGCCTTAGCCATTTGAATAGATAGTTTGGTAAAACAATAGATTGACAAAACCTTAAACTTGCTGTATTATATACACATGTTTAGGGTTTTTTCTTTTTCAATACTATTTTTGGTTGGATGCTCAACAACCAGCTATCGTATTTTGACTCCTGCAGAAGTACATAATATTCCAATTGACTGTTGGAATCAAGTTCGAATAACCGGATGGTTATCTGAACAGTTGTCTTTTGCAGAGAAAGAACCAAAGAATAACGAGGCTAGTATTAATGCTATCAAAAACAAAATTTGGCAAGTACGTACTCAGTGTAATGTTCGTTAGTCTAGTTGCAGGCTGTGCTTCAACTGAACAGAGAATTTTACCTAGTCCCCATACTTTGGCTAGTTTTAAACCAGATTGCAATATGGCTCAACAACAACTAGAATGGTTGAGATCCTTAAGACCGACTGTTCAAGAAAGAAGGAATGCACTATTTGAAGTCCAGATGTGGGGCGGGTTTTCTAAAGATTTTAGAAAAAACAAAGACATTGTGGATAACAAGGTGGATTATTTGATAGACATTAACATTGATGAAATTTACTACAGATGCAAATTCCTGCCAGGCTTGTCCTAATTTTATCTTTAATTTCTAGTTCTTCTATTGCACAAGAATGCATTATGAAGGAAAAAACAACTTCTAGAGAAGTTGGACAGATCTACGAAATTAGAAATGTTGTAGCCGAAGTTACTACGCACGGTCGTGGACAATTTAAATGTACTGCTTCAATAGAAGGATACACTCAAGGAAAATGGCATCAAGGTCGAGGTGACTTTATTTGGAACGGAAATCTAAGCCAAGACAAGGCCTGCGGTGCCGCTGTTGAATTGGCAAAGAAGAACTTGCTCACAGGACTATATTCTAGTACAATAGAAAATGAAGCTCTGATTGTGTGCAAGGAACCGGAAGACAAAGATAAGCCTCTGTTAAATCCGAAAATTGGAACAATAATTGACGATGTTAACAGACTTAGAAAACATCCCAATTATCCCAAATCCTTTTATCACAAAGGAGAAGAATGCAGATGGTATCTCGAAACTGGTTGGAATGGAAAAGACATTCTACAGTTCCAAGGTATTGTTTGTAGATACGGTCCAACTAAATGGATTATTGTTGATAAATTTTGACACACACAGAGGAGATCATGTTTAATTTTATTACAGGAACAATTTTTGGAATTATCCTAGCAACGGTCGGATTGAGCGGCATTGCAAAAGTCGTCGACAAAGGTGTCGATCAAACTAAAGTCATTATTCAGGAGAATGTAAAATGAAAAAAGTGCTAATTGTTTTGTCAGTGTTGTCCTTGACTGCTTGCTCGTCAATGAAAGATCTGCGTACAGAAAACTTAGAAAAGAAAACAGTACCTGCGTGGTATCTTGATCATTCTGATGTAGGATCAGAATCTAAAGCATGGTATAAGCCGTGGGATAGAAACGGCATGTATTATGCAGTTGCCGAAGATGTTAGTCCGTCAATGGAAATGGCACTAAAGAAAGCAACCATCAAAGCTAAAGCAAAAATTGCAGATCGAATTAATGGAGAGATGAATAACCGAACAATTATTCGGTATGACGAATCTGGCTCTCCGGATCGCCCAACTGGCCGCGGACAGGCACAAGATGCTATCGTTAATCTTATTGCAGAAAGTGTAGTAAGAACTTACGGAGTAGATAAGAAAATGATTGTATTCAATCCAGAAGCAAATAACTATCGAGCTTTCGTAATGTTGAAGATTAGTCAACAGGATGTCAAGGCGATGGCTGCTACTTACGATCAAAACAAGCAGGTCAAACTAGAAGGCCGCGTTGGTGGCAAGACTCTAGACCAAACTGCTACAGAAGTTTTAGACCAAGCACGACGCTAACCAAAAATCTATATTTAGGTGCTCGGTTATAGATAATTAAAAGAAACTTACAAAGGAAAGTATGAAAAACAAACCAAAGTTCAATGTTAAGCCGGCAGCTTCGGCTGCATCTCAACAGGCTCAACAGCCGCAAGGCAAAGCACCGAGCATCATGATCGCAGTCCCTGCAATGGAAATGGTCAATGCAGAATTTGCACAACACTTAGCCATGGCGGCTGCTAATATGGTTGCCAATGGTATTAAGATCAATTGTGCATTTAATATCGGTTCTGTTATTACTATTGCTCGTCGTAATC
>JACCDO011643569.1_pt1 | contig 25959 bp, 16 predicted proteins | sample 7446101 | NCBI WGS metagenome assembly JACCDO01 (sample SAMN15323440, study PRJNA562643) | freshwater metagenome | isolation source: river surface water | place: USA:Blue River Watershed | collected 2017-08-16 | reverse complement strand
GGCAGCCGGGGCGGCGAGGGCCGCGCCGGCCAGCGCGGCCCGCAGCGCGTGGCGGCGCGATACGGTCATACCGTGCCCCGCGTCGCTTCGAGCTTGCTGCGGATCTCGAGCATGCGGGCCTCGGTCAGCGGGAAGCGCAGGATGGCGATCAGCGCGAGCACCAGGCCGATGACGGGGATGCCCGACAGCAGGATGCGAATCCAGAAGATGGCCTCCGGCGACTGCGCACCTTCCTTGGCGGCGTCGAAGCCGGTGAACTGCAGGATCCAGCCCGACGCGCCCACGCCCAGCGCGATGCCGACCTTGGAGATCCACGACTGGCAGGCCGAGAACGAACCCTCGCGGCGCTGGCCGGTCTGCGATTCGTCGTAGTCGACGACGTCACCGATGGTGGCGGCATACAGCGTCCAGAAGCCGGCGCCGGTGAACGCCACGAAGCCGCAGGCCAGCAGCTGCAGGTAGGGTCGCTCGGGGTCGTACAGCCACCAGTCGCCGATGAAGGCGCAGATGGCCAGCGTCAGCACGCAGGCCAGGCCCGTGCGCTTGCCCCAGCGGCGCGCGATCCACGAGAAGAACGGGATGCCCGCGAAGCCGAAGCCCATGCCGGCCAGGCCCATCGCGGTGTTCCACTGCGTCGCCGTGACGATGTCGCCCTTGCAGACGTAGTAGACGGTCGCGTAGTAGCCCAGGGCGCCGACCATGGCCGTGCCGATGCTGTAGGCCAGCGACATCGTCAGCACGGTGCGGAAGGGCTTGCAGCGCAGCGTGCGCCACAGCGTGTCGGCCAGCGGGATGTGCGTCTGCGTGCGCGCCACGAGCTTCTCGTAATAGCGCTCGCGCACCAGCAGGAAGATGGCGATGGACACGCCGACCATGATGGTGCCGAGGATGGCGCAATAGACCTGCGCACCCCGCAGGATGTCGGGCTTGCCATTGGCGTCGTGGAACCAGGCCAGCGTCGTGAACTGCGCGGCGAAGAACATCGCCAGCTCGGGCGCCTTCTGGATCGCGTTGCGCACGGCCATCACGGTGGTGCGCTCGTGATAGTCGGGCGTCATCTCCGCGCCGAGGCTGACCCAGGGCATGTTGAAGCAGCTCATCACCGGCACGTAGATGACCATGCTGATCAGCATGAACATGAAGTACTGCGTGTCGGTCCAGCCGCGGCCCACGGCGAACATCAGCGGCAAGCCGATACCCGCCAGCACGCCGCCGACCAGGATGAAGGGGCGGCGGCGGCCGTACTTCGTGCGCGTGTTGTCCGACAGCCAGCCGAACAGCGCGTCGGAGCCGGCGTCGATGACGATCTTGATGGCCTGGACGGTGGAGATCAGCCCGGGCGCCACGCCCAGGAAGATGTTGAACACCTGGAAGGCCAGCGACGCGTACAGCCAGTGCCCCCACATGTCGAGGATGGAGCCCAGGCCGAAGCCGATCTTCTGCGACATCGGCAGGCGGTCGGCCACGGGTGGCAAGGCTTTCTTCAGGGGCAGGGCTTGCGTGTTCATCAGAGGATCCGGTGGGCCTTGACGACCTCGGCGTAGTAGCGGGCCGACAGCTTGGGCGTGCGCACCAGCGTCTCGTAGTCGCAGTGCACGATGCCGAAGCGGCGCTGGTAGCCATCTTCCCATTCGTAGTTGTCGATGAAGCTCCACAGGAAATAGCCGTGCAGCGGCACGCCGTCGCTGATGGCGCGGTGGGCTTCGCGCAGGTGGTTGCGCACGAAGTCGCGGCGGTGCAGGTCCAGCACCTCGCCGTTCACCACCGGCTCCTCGTTGTAGCCGCAGCCGTTCTCGGTGATGTAGAGCGACTGGTGGCCGTACAGCTCGGCGCAGAAGCGCGTGGCCCAGTAGATGGACTGCGGCGCGATGTGCAGCCAGGGGCTGTCGGCGCGCGGGTAGTTGATCGGCAGCGGCACGGCCTCCCAGGCTTGGTCCGAGGCACCGTTCTTGGGGGCGCGCACATAGGTGCCGGTGTAGATGTTCAGGCCCAGGTGGTCGGTGGGCAGGCTGATGAGGTCGAAGTCGCCGGGCTCCACCTGCGGAGCGTCGGCGCCCGCGCGGGCCAGGTAGTCGGCCGGATAGTGGCCGGCGTGCATGGCGCCCAGCACGTGGGCGTTCTTCTCCAGGAACCAGGCCTTGGCGGCGGCGATGTCTGCCGGCGTCTCGGTCACGGGGATGCAGACGTCGCAGTTGTCGGTCAGGCCCACCTTGGCGCCCGCGCCGCCGAACTCGCGGACTGCGCGCACACCGTGGCCGTGGCACAGCAGGGCGTGGTGGAAGGTCTGATTGACGACGGCGTTGCTCTCCTTGCGGCCCGGCGCCTTGGTGCCGTAGCCGTAGGCCAGCAGCGTGAAGCAGCGGATCTCGTTCATCGTGATCCAGTGCGTCACCTCGCCGGCAAAGGCCTTGACGATGGTGTCGGCGTAGCGGGCGAAGGCGTCCACCGTCACGCGCGAGGTCCAGCCACCGCGGTCCTCCAGGCTCTGCGGCAGGTCCCAGTGGAACATCGTGACCCACGGCGTGATGCCGTGCTTCTTCATGCTGGCGAACAGGCGGTGATAGAAGTCCAGCCCGGCCTGGTTGAGTTCACCGTCACCGTTGGGGTAGATGCGCGGCCAGGCGATGGACAGGCGGTAGTTCTTGACGCCCAGCGAGGCCATCAGCGCGAAGTCTTCGTCGAAGCGGTGGTAGTGGTCGCAGGCGACGTCCAGCGTGTCGCCGCCGTGCACCTTGCCGGGTTCGCGGCAGAAGCGGTCCCAGATGGATTCGCCCTTGCCGTCGGTGAAGGCGGCGCCCTCGATCTGGGCGGAGGCGGCGGCGACGCCGAACACGAAGTCGGCGGGGAAGGGGCTGGAGTAGGTCAGAGCAGTCATGGGGTCAGGAGCGAGGTGCCGTCAGGGCGCCAGGAGAGGGGAGAGGGGAGCTTCCAGGCTGCGGGCCCAGATCTCGTAGCCCGCCGGGCTGAGGTGCAGCCAGTCGGGCAGGATGTCCTTGGACAGCGTGCCGTCCGCGTTCATCAGGGCATGGCCGATATCGAGGAAGACGACGTGCTTGCCATCGGCCAGAGCCGGCAGCAGAGCGTTGATCTTGGCGTTGTGGCGGCGGGTCAGGTCGTCGGGCTTCTCGCCGCGCGGGAACAGGGCCAGCAACAGCACGGTGGCCTGGGGTTGGCGCTGGCGGATCTCGTCGAGGTTCTTCTTGATGCCGGCCACCGTCAGCGCCGGGTCCTCGAGCCGGTCGCCGGTGTTGTTGGTGCCGATCATGACGACGATGGCCTTCGGTGCCATCTGGTCCAGCTCGCCATGCTGCAGGCGCCACAGCAGGTTCTCGGTGCGGTCGCCGCCGAAGCCCAGGGCCACGGCGTTGTACTTCGCGAAGTGCTGGCCCCAAGCGTCCTTGCCTTCGTTCTCCCAGCCCTGCGTGATGGAGTCGCCCAGGAAGACGAGGTCCACACGCCGGCCGGCCGCGCGGTGGGCCTGGATCTCGGCGAGCTTTTGCTCGTGCCGCGGCAACCACCACTCGACGGCCCACGATTCCTGCAGCCGCTCCGGCGTGACGGACTGCGTGCGGTAGTCGGGGCAGGCGGTCGTCGCCTTGCCGGCCTTGTTGAAGCGCAGGTTGGCGATGCTGATCTCGCCGCTGCCGGTGCCTTCCAGCGTGAACGGCACGTTGACGGCGGAGAAGTCATCGCCCTCGCGCCAGAAGCAGGTCAGCGCGAGGCTGATGTGCTGCTTGCCTTTGCCGGCCAGCTCGCGGCCGGCGAACAGGAAGGGCACTTTGCGTTCGCAGTCCTGGCCGCAGCCGAGCTTGAACTTCATGCCGCCGTGAGCGAGGTCGACGACGTTCAGGTCGAACTCGACGGTGCCGTGGGCGAGGTAGGGGCTCAGGTCCAGCGGCTTGCCGCCCTGCCAGCGCAGTTGCGCGATCCAGCTGTTGCTGAACTGCAGCGTCAGCGCGCCATCGTCACTGCGGCGGGCCGCGACGTGGCTGTTGGGCACGCGCGGGTTGGCCGGCTTGGGCACGGTGACGCTGTTGCCGCTGAGCTGGGCTTCGCCCTCGAAATCGGTCACGGCGATCTGCCAGCCCGGCGCCGGCTTGCCGGTGTCGAGTGCGATTGACTGCGCTGTCAGTGCGGGCGCGGCAAAAGCCGACGCGCACAGCCACAGCGAGGCCGCGGCGCAGAGCGAGCCCCAGGGGCTCTGGGCCTGACGGCTGCCGAGGCGGTGTTGATGCTGAGGTGTTGTCATGTCAGTTCAGAAATCCTTGGCTAGCAGCGTGCGCGACTGGCCGGGCTTGAGCTTGAGCTCGATGACGCGTTGTTGACCCACGCGGACGCGCCCGCCGCCGTCACCGGCCACGCTGCGCACCGTGGCGCTCGTCAAGCGGCCTTGCGCCCAGGCGAGGTCGACCTCGAAGCCGCCGCGCGCGCGCAGGCCCTTCACCGAGCCCTGGGGCCAGGCGGCGGGCAGCGCGGGCAGCAGGTCGATGACGCCGTCGTGCGACTGCAGCAGCATCTCGGCGATGGCGGCCGTGGCGCCGAAGTTGCCGTCGATCTGGAACGGCGGGTGGGTGTCGAACAGGTTGGGATAGGTGCCGCCCTCGTGCACCTCGGCGCCGACACGGGCCTTGCGTGCGCCGGGCTGGGCCAGCAGGCCGCGCAACAGCTGGTGGGCGTGGTCGCCATCGCGCAGGCGGGCCCAGTAGGCCATCTTCCAGGCCATGGACCAACCCGTGCTGACGTCGCCACGCGCGGCCAGCGTCGTGCGCGCGGCGGCGGCCAGCGCGGGCGTGCGGGCCGGCGAGATCTGCCGGCCGGGGTACAGCGCGTACAGGTGGGACACGTGGCGGTGCGTGTCCTTGGGCGTGTCGAGCACCGGATCGGTCAGCTCGCCCTGCCATTCCAGCAATTGGCCCCAGCGGCCCACGCGCGGGCCGGCGAGGCGGTCGCGGATGGCGGCTGCGCGGGCCTGCGCGGCGCGGTCGCCCAGCACGGTGGCTGCCTGCGCGAGGTTGTCGAAGTGATCCCACAGGATCTGCTGGTCATAGGCCACGCCGTCCTGGATGGGGCCGTGCTCGGGCGACCAGCCGTTGGGCGCGACGAGCCGGCCGTCCGGCGTCTCCTTGAGCCGGTCCTCCCAGAACTCGCCCACTTCCTTCAGCACCGGCCAGGCCTCGTCGCGCAGGAAGCGCTTGTCTTGCGTGAACGCGTAGTGCTCCCAGAAGTGGCGGGCATACCAGGCGTTGCCGGTCATGTTCCACAGATAGCTCTGCGCGCCGAAGGGGTTGGTCTCGGTGCGCAGTGCCCAGCCGCGCACGGGCTTGGCAGCAGGGGTGAGGAATGTCTCGATGGGCGGCTGAACCGAGTTGTCCCAGGGCGGCGTCTCGGGCGGCAGCGAGGCTGGGTCTTTCAGCGCTTGCGCGGCACGCTCGGCGACGGGCTTGCGCCACTCGGGGATCAGTCGTTCGATGAACCGGTGCAGTGGCCGTGCCGCCTCGGCGAGGTTCGTCACCTCGGCCGGCCAGTAGTTCATCTGCAGGTTGATGTTGGAGTGGTAGTCGCTGTTCCACGGCGGCTGCAGCTGGTCGTTCCACAGCCCTTGCAGGTTGGCGGGCAAGGCGTCGCGCGAGCTGCTGACGAGCAGGTAACGGCCGAACTGGAAGTACAGCGCCTCCAGCTCGGGGTCGCCCCCGCCCTGGGTGTAGGCGGCCAGCCGCGCATCGGTGGCCAGCGCGCGGCGCGCGGCGGGGCTGGCGCCGAGGTCCAGCTGCACGCGGCCCAGCAGGGCCTGGACGTCACGCGCGTGCTCGGCCTGCAGCTGCGGCCAGGGCTTGGCGGCAGCGACCTGCGCCTGCACGCGCGGCAGCGGCGGCTGGCCGTCGGCGAAGCTGGTGCCTGCGCCGAGGATCAGCGTCAGCGCGTTGCAGCCTTCGAAGCGCAGCGTGTTGCCGTCGAGGGCCACCGTGCCGCCGTCGTTGACGACGCGCAGCTGGCTGGCGTAGGCCAGGCCGTTGGGCAAGGTGCCCACGGCGGCCAGCGATTGGGCGGCCGCGCCGAGGGTGGCGCCGTGGCGGTCGGTCAGCGCGACGCTGCCCGTGTAGCGCCCGGGCTGATCGGCCGTCAGCCGCCACGCGATGACCTGGGCCGGGTGGCTGGCGATGACTTCGCGCGTGAAGCGCACGCCGGCCTGCGTGTAGTGCAGGCGGTTGACCGCGCGGGCTATGTCCAGCTCGCGGCGGTAGCCGCTGACGGGCGCATCGGCGCCGTCCAGCGTCAGCACCACGTCGCCGAAGGGCTGGTAGGCGCCCATCTGCTTCTTGTCGCCGGTCCACAGCGTGATGTCGTTGAACTGCAGCCGGTCTCGTGCCACCTGGCCGAACAGCATCGCACCCAGCCGGCCGTTGCCGACGGGCAGCGCCTGCTGCTCCCAGCCCTGGGGCGTGTCGGGCGCAGGCGCGTCATAACGCAGCAGCAGCTCGGCGGCGTGCAGGGGCAGCGTGACGGCCAGGGCCGCGACGACCAGCAGCCGCTTCATGCTCGGGGCCTGCCCATGATGACGCCGCGGCCCTCGGGCGCGAGGTAGACGACGCCGAACTCCAGCGGGTCGGCGGCCAGCGCGTTCAGGCGGCCATAACGGTGGCGGTCGTCGTTGATGCGTTGCCAGCTGGCGCCGGCATCGATGGAGCGGAACAGCCCTTCGGTGCCGTCGTTGCCGTCCACGCGCACGCGGCCCCAGACGTAGATGGCGTGATACGCCGCGCCCTCGGCGGCCTTGCCCAGCGCCACGCGCCAGGGCTCGACGACGCCGCGCACGCCCTGGGGCCGGCTGTCCACGCCGGGCAGGTGCAGCAGGCCGTCGGGCAGGGCCAGCCAGAGGTCGCGCGGCTGGCCCGGGGCGCAGACGAGCTGGGCCGTGCGCCAGTTCTCCAGCTTGGGCAGGCCGGTCACGCCGGGCTGGAAGCTCGCGCCGCCATCCGTGCTGACGAGGATGCGGCCGTTGGCGCGGTCATGGACGTAGAACACGCCTTCCACGGCGCGGTCGGCCACCGGCGTCAGCGCCACGTCGCGATCGGCCGGCCAGCCCTCGCAGGCCGCCCAGGTCTTGCCGTGGTCGCGCGAGAACAGCGCGGCTTGTCGCTCGGGGGCCCAGACGAAGAAGCCGCCCTTGGCCGACACGGCCACCTGGCCCATCGGCGCCGTCCAGCCCTCGGGCGTCTTGGCGTTGCGCGTGTTGGGGCCGAACGGCCGCCAGCTGGCGCCGCCGTCGTTGGACCAGTAGCCACCGTGGGCTGCTGCGTCGGAGGTGCGCGCGACGATGGCCGGGTTGAGTTCGGCAAAGGCCACCGAGCGGTTGGTCTCGCCGGCCGGCAGGAACAGGCCGTTCTTCGGGCCCTGGGCGAGGTCGTCCCAGGCGGCACCGGAGACGTCACCCATCGCCGCCAGCAGCGAGGCGCCGCCCGACGGGCTGGCCAGCCCGGTCACAGCGGTTTCTTCGAGGTTGTCGACGGTGAAGGCCCAGCGCACCTGCTCGGCGCCGAGGTTGCCGGTCATCCACAGGCCGTAGCCGGTGCCATAGACGGCGTGGTCACCGTCGTGCGGGTCGATCTTGAAGTCGGCCAGCCAGTGGCCTTGGGGGTGGCGGGTCTTGCCCTGGAAAGCCTGCAGCCACGGGTGGGTGCTGGCGTTGAACGACGAGCGCGGGCTCAGCGGCGTCCAGTGGGCGCCGAAGTCGTCGGAGAGGTAGATCTCGTCGCCACCGTTCCAGCGCTCGATGGTGGTGACGACCACGCGGCCGGGGCGCTTGGCGTCGACATCCAGGCCCGAGTAGCCGAAGGCCTGGCCGTTGCCGGGCTTCACCGGCGTGATGTTGCGCCACTGCCCTTCGGGTGTGCGGCGCCAGACGCTGCCGGTCCTGGCGTTGCCGGGGTTGGTGGCGGCGCCGCCGTCGCCCGCGGCGAGGCTGACGTAGAGCGAGCCGTCGGGCCCCAGCGCCGCGCGCTGCGGCACCTGGCTCGGCAATTCGGCCACGCGCGTGAAGCTGGCGCCGTCGTCGGTGGAGACGAACAGGCCGGGCTGGTCGTGGCTGCCGGCGTAGATCGTGCGCCCGCCGGCGAACAGCACGAGCGACACATGCTTGGCCGGGAAACCGCCCAGGCCGCTGAAGCTCTGGCCCCGGTTGGTGCTTTGCAGCAGGCCGTCCTGCGTGGTGCCCAGCAGCAGCCGCTCGGGGCGGGCCGGGTCCACCTGCAGGCGCTCGCCGGTGCCGCGGCCGGGGCCGTTGCCGGCGAGCTTCAGGCCCAGCTCGTGGATCTGCCAGCTGGCGCCGCGGTCGGTGGACGACAGCAGCGCAGCCTTGCGCGCCCACTCGCCGGTGTAGAGGCCGCAGGCGGCGTAGACGCGGTTGGCGTCGCTGGGGTCGACGGCGAGGCTGAGCACGCCCATCAGGTCGGCGTCGGCCTTGGCGAGGTGGTCCAGCAGCGGCAGCCAGCGCTGGCCTGCCGCGTCGAAGCGGTAGGCGCCGCCGATGTCGGTGCGTGCGTACAGCAGGCCCTTCTCGCGTGGGTGGAACACGAAGCCGGGGATGAAGCCGCCGGCACCGTAGGTCAGGCTGCGCCAGTCGTAGGCGGGGGCGGCATCGGCAGCCCAGACGGTGGGAACGGCGAGCAGGCCCGCAGCCTGCAGCAGGTGGCGGCGATGCATCACGTCAAGACCTCGTCTTGCAAAACCTGGCAAAGGCCGCGAGGCATGAGCACGACCCAGCGGCCGCCGTGGAACCGGCTTTGCCGGGCCACCAGCGGCGCCCCCTTGAGGGGGCCGGCGAAGCCGGTCGGGGGTGGGCTCATTTCGCGGGCCTGCCCATCTTGACCTTGAGCATGACGGGCTCGGCCGGCAGGTTCAGGCCGTAGTCGACCTGGTCGCCGTTCCAGACGCGTTCCATGACCCAGCGGCCCTGGTCGTCGAAGCGGCCCTGCTCGGCGCGCAGCATGAAGCCGTGGGTGCCCGGGGCGGCTTCCATGCGCACGCGCGTGGTCTGGCCGATGACGAGGAATTCGTCGTCACCGATCTGCGCGATGGCGACGCCGCCGCCGGGTTGCTCGGTGTGCGGCGGCGGCTTGGCGAAGTCGCCCCCCCAGCTGCTCTCGCCGAAGCGCCATTCGCGGTAGCTCAGCTTGGCCACCCAGCCCGGGAACTCGAGCTGCTGCGGCTTGCGGTCGTCGCCTTCGGCCGCGCCGCGCGTGCGGCCCTCGAAGGCCCATTGCGCCCACTGGCGCTGCACGGGCCTGAACATGCGGAACACGCGCTCGAACGGCGCCACCATCGTGCGGTCGCTGACGGTGCTGCCCAGCGGATGGTTGCTGTAGTCGAAGTAGTCGATGCCGAACGGCGCCACGCCCAGCGCACCCTGGCCGAGGATGGGGTAGAGGTAGCGGGCGTAGATCGCCTTGTTGCTGATCTCGGGCACCCACAGCGCGTTGTCGGGCCGGCCGAACAGGCGCAGGTTGGCGTTCACCTGGGCAGACTCGGCGTTGTAGATGTCGGGGGCGACGATGTCCAGCGCGGGGGCGGCGGCCTTGTAGATGTCGATGACGTCCCAGGTCGGGCCGCCGGCCGAGAAGTCCTTGTTCCAGGGCTTGGGCGGTTGGTCCAGCGGGTTGCGCAGCGCGTTGTTGACGTACATCGGCAGGTCGTACACCGCACGGCCGGCGGCGGCGATCTCGCCGATGTAGCGGGCGGTGGCCCAGGCGTGGAAGTACTCGTCGGCGTAGTCGCCGTAGACCGCGCGCCACGTGCCGGTGGCGGCGAGCTTGGGCTTCTGGCGCGCCAGCACGGCGGCGGGCACGGGCTGCTCGAACGCCGCTTGCGCGGCCGGGCCGAAGTCGCGCACCAGGCCGTAGGTGCCGACCTCGTTTTCCACCTGCACCATGAGCACGGTGCGGTCCTTGGCGTCGATCTTCTTGAGGTGGCCCATCAGCGCCACGAAGGCGCGCTTGTCGGCCTTCAGCGTTTCGTCGCCGAAGGGCGTGAGGCAGTAGCTGGGCTTGCCGTCGGCGTCCAGCATGGTGGGGAATCGCTTGGGCGCGAGCTTGACCCAGGCCGGCGTGTACTGCGGGCTGGTGTTCTTCCAGGTGGCGAACCACAGGATGACCAGGCGCTGGCGGTGTTGGCGGGCTTGGGCGACGAGGGTGTCGACGAAGCTGAAATCGAAGCGCCCTTCCTCGGGCTCGATCTGTTCCCACGCCACCGGCATCAGCACGGTGTTGGCCTGCACGTCGCGCGCGGCCTCCCACACGGGCTTGAGCGCGCCCGCGTAGTTGCTGGAGTTGTGGGCCTGCGCGCCCAGGATCAGGAAGGGTTTCCCGTCCACCAGCAGCGCGTGCCGGCCGTCACGTTCGACGAGGCGGGGGAGGTCGGCGGCCGACGCGCCGGCGGCGAACAGCGTCGCCGCGGACGTCAGCAGAGTGAGCAGCAGCTTGCGCATCTGAACTCGCTTTGGCAGTGAAGGCCGGCGGGGGCGTCAGGCCACCGCCGGCAGAACCGGTCAGGTGACCGGGCGATCAGAACGTGTAGCTGGCGCGCACGACGTAGCGCGGGCCGGTGTAGAACACCGCGCGCGTCATCATGCCGATGTGCTGCTGCATCAGCTGGCGGTTGATGGCGCTGTTCAGGTTCTGGCCTTCCAGGCTCATCGTGAACTTGTCCGTGAACTTGTAGGACACGCCGCCGTCGAGCTGGCCGTAGTCATCGTTCCAGGTCGGCAGCGCCCACGCGACGGCATTGCCGCTGGCATCGCGGCCGTTGGTGCCGTTGGTGCCGTTGACCTTCACGCCCTGCAGATAGCGGGAGCGCCAGCTGTAGGCCAGGCGCGCCGAGATCTTGTCGTAGTCGTAGATCAGCGCCAGGTTGTACGCATTGCGCGAGATGCCCACCAGCGGCAAGCCGCCGAACGAGCGGCCATCCGTGTCGCAGCCGTTCATGTTGAGCTGCAGGTTGGCAGCGCCATCGCTGGTGCCGGTGCACATCGCGCCCGTGACCGGGTTGTAGGGCTTGGTCTTGCTGTCGATGTAGGTGTAGTTGGCCTGCACGCCGAAGCCGCTCATCCAGCCTGGCAGCATATCGAGGTAGCGCTGGAACGCCAGCTCGATGCCGCGCACATGGCCCTTGGCGCCGTTGATCGGGGTCGTGACGGTGAAGTCGTAGACCTTGCCGTCAGCCGCGGTGAGCTGGGTGATCGCCGTCTGGTTGACGATGACGTCCTTCAGTTGCTTGTTGAACACGGCAGCGGTGATGGAGCCGGACTTCGAGAAGTACCACTCGCCCGTCAGGTCGATCTGGTTGGACTTGATGGGCTTGAGGGCCGGGTTGCCGTTGGACTCGCCGGTCATTTCCCAGCGACCGACGTTGACGACGCTGGTAGCCGGGTCGGTGACCTTGTCAGCGGCGTTCAGCTTCAGGTTCGAATAGGCCATCAGCTGCGAGAAGTCAGGCCGGGAAATCGCCTGGGCCCACGCGAAGCGGAACTGCAGGTCGTCGCGGGCCTTCAGGCGCAGGTTCACGCTGGGCAGCACGTTGTTGTAGCTGCCCTGGTACTCGATGGGGTTGGCAAAGCTGGTCAGCTGCGGCATGGGGGCGCCGGCCAATGGCACGCCCACGACGGTGGGGTCGACCGTGAAGACGTTGTAGCCCTGGGCCGACATGTCGGTGCGCACCAGGCGCACGCCGAGATTGCCGTCCACCGGCAGGTTCCACTCGTCCAGATGGAAGCGCGCCTGCGCGTAGGCGGCCTGGCTCTTCTCTTCCTGGTAGTTGCGGCTGATCGGGTCGACGCCGTAGGTGGAAGGCGTCCAAGGGGCGATTGCCCAACTCGGGCAGGCCCCCGCGCCGAACTGATCCTCGCACTTGGCGATGGCGTAGCCGTGCAGCTTCTGCCATTCGGCGGTGTAGCCGCTCTGTGCGAGCGCGGGCACGGGCATCAGCAGGTTGGGCACGTTGACCTTGCCGCCGAAGAAGCCGTTGAAGTTGTGCTGGTAGACGCCCTTCGAAAAGCGCGGATCGTCCAAGGTCGCCAGGCCGGCAATGGCCCAGCCGGTCTGCCAGGTCTGTGTGATGGCAGACCAGTGGTAGCCACGCGACCAGGACTCGCCGCCGGGCACGGAATTGACGACGTTGTCCGCGCTGCGGTCGGTCAGGCGCAGGCCGAAGCTGAGGTCGTCCCAGATGGGGTGTTCGAAGTTGAGCGTCGCGTCGCCGCGCCAGGCGGTGGACTTCGCCTTGCTGCCCTCCTGGTACTCCATCGTGTAACCCCAGTAGTTGTTGGCGGGGTTGAGCAGCGCGGACTGGAAGGCGGAGTCATAGACGAGGCGGGGCGTGGAGCCCGTCAGGTCCATGGACTGGCTGGCCATCAGGATGCCGGTGCCGACGGTGTAGTCGTTGTTGCGCGTCTTGGAGCGGACCACCTGCAGGTCGCTGCTGAGCGTCCAGCTGTCGTTGGGCTTCCAGGTCAGGTTCCAGCCCAGATCGCGGGTGTCGGACTTGCGGGCCGCGTAGCGCGTGTCCGCACCGAAGTTCACCGCACCCAGGTCGGAGCCGCCGGCGTTGTAGAGCGTGCCGGTCTGCAGCACGTTGTTCTTGTCGACGGTGTAGCCCGGCCGCAGCGCGAGGTCATAAGGCGTGCCGGCCTGACCGAAGTTGGCCGTCTCGTTCCAGTTCATCGAGTACTTGGACTTGAAGAACGTCAGGGACGATTGCACCGAGTCTTTCTTCCATTGCAGCGCGCCGTACAGGCCGTCGCGCTTGCGCTGGAACTCCAGCGTGCGCCAGGCCATGCCGCGCGGCGCCCACACAGTGCCGGCGGTCGACGCATCGGAGCGATCGGCGTCGATCAGGAAGTAGGGCTCGACCTGGACCGTGTCGTTGCGTGTGTTGCTCTCGGAGTGAGCCAGGCTCAGCATCGCGCCGACATCGCCCAGGTCCGTCTTCCAGCGGTTGGACAGCAGCGCGGAGCCCGACGGCGACGTCTTCTTCTGCAGCTTGGAGTACGTGCTATCCACGGACAGCGCAGCCTTGAAGCCTGGGTAGTCGAACGGCAGCGCGGTGCGCAGGTTCACGAGGCCGCCGATGGCGCCTTCGATCTGCTTGGCGGAGGGGCTCTTGTAGACGTCCACACCGGCCATCCGCTCGGGCGGCACGTCTTCGAAGTTCAGCGCGCGGCCACCGTTGGCCGAGAAGGTGTCGCGGCCGTTCAGCTCGGAGCGGACCATGCTCAGGCCGCGGATGTTCACGCCCGAACCTTCCACGGAGTAGTGCTCGGGGTCGCCCTTGGCCATCGTGCGGTCGATGGTCACGCCGACGACGCGTTGCAGCACTTCGGTGACGGAGCGGTCGGGCAGCTTGCCGATGTCGTCCGCGACGATGGAGTCGACGATCTCGTCGGCGTTGCGCTTGATGGTCTGCGCCGATTGCAGCGCCGCGCGGCGGCCGCTGACGACGACGGTCTCGACCTTCTGGATGGGCGCGGAGGCGGCGGCGGCCGGCGCGTCGGCGGCCTGGGCCATGGCCATGCCGCTGCTCAGCAGCGCAGCTTGGGCGGCCGCGAGCGAAACGATGGTTCTCTGATGCTTGATCACGGTTTGTCTCCTATTGGTTTACTTGTCGGCAATCGGATGGCTTTGCCGGCTACTGCTGCTGCTGCTGCTGCGGGCGGGCCGCGTCTTCAGGGGGATCAACGTCGCCCCTCGCCCGGGGGCCCGGGCGAGGGGCGGGGCTGCGTCAGGCGCAGAAGCGGTTGAAGAGGTTCTCCAGCGCTTCCTGGCGGCCGGAGACCGGGGCCACGTCGGCGTTGCGCGCCAGCACGTCGTCGGCGAGCTGGCCCAGCGTGCGCTGGCCTTGCAGGATGGCCTGGCCTTCTGCGGCGTCCCAGCCGGCGTAGCGGCGGTCGACGGCGCCCTTGAGGCGGCCGTCGTTGATCATCTTCTCGGCCACCAGCAGGGCCTGCGCGCAGACGTCCATGCCGCCGATGTGGCCGATGAACAGGTCGGCCGCGTCGATGGACTGGCGGCGCACCTTGGCGTCGAAGTTCAGGCCGCCGGAGCCCAGGCCACCGGCCTGCAGCACGTGGTAGAGCGCCATGGCGGTCTCGGGCACGTTGTTGGGGAACTGGTCGGTGTCCCAGCCCAGCTGCGGGTCGCCGCGGTTCATGTCCAGGCTGCCGAGGATGCCCAGGGCGCCGGCGGTGGCGATCTCGTGCTCGAAGCTGTGGCCCGACAGCGTGGCGTGGTTGGCCTCGATGTTGACCTTGACCTCGTTCTCCAGGCCGTAGCGCTTGAGGAAGCCGTAGACGGTGGCGGTGTCGAAGTCGTACTGGTGCTTGGACGGCTCGCGCGGCTTGGGCTCGATGAGGATGGCGCCCTTGAAGCCGATCTTGTGCTTGTACTCGACCACCATGGTCAGGAAGCGGCCCAGCTGGTCCAGCTCCTGGCCCAGGCGGGTGTTGAGCAGCGTCTCGTAGCCTTCGCGGCCGCCCCACAGCACGTAGTTCTCGCCGCCGAGCTTGAGCGTGGCGTCCATCGCGTCGCGCACCTGCAGTGCGGCGAGCTTGAAGATCTCGGGGTCGGGGTTGGTGGATGCGCCCGACATGAAGCGGCGGTGGCTGAACAGGTTGGCCGTGCCCCACAGCAGCTTCACGCCGGTGGCCTGTTGCTTCTCGCCCAGCACGTCGACGAGGCGCTGGAAGTTCTCGTGGCTCTCGCGCGGCGTGGCGCCTTCGGGGGCGACGTCGCGGTCATGGAAGCAGTAGTAGGGCACGCCGAGCTTGCTGAAGAACTCGAACGCGGCGTCGGCCTTCAGCTTGGCCAGCTCCATCGGGCTGCCGCCCTGGAACCAGGGGCGCTCGAAGGTGGCGCCGCCGAACGGGTCCAGGCCGTTCCAGACGAAGTTGTGCCAGTAGCAGGCGGCGAAGCGCAGGTGGTCTTCCATGCGCTTGCCCAGGACGATGCGGTCCTTGTCGTAATGCTTGAAGGCCAGCTCGTTGTTGCTGTCGGCACCCTCGAATCGGATCGGGGCGATGTGGTTGAAGTAGCTCGTCATGAAGGCACTCGGGGGTCAGGCACCGCGCAGGCGGCGATACAGGTCACGGAAGCGCGCCAGGCGGGGAGCCAGGCGGGCATGGCGTTGGGAATCAGGCGTGAAGCGGGCCGCGATGGGCGGGCGGGCGCAGACGGTCTCGACGGCGGCGTCCGGGCCCAGGCAGGCCAGCCAGCCCAGGCGGGCGGCGCCCAGCGCGCCACCGGCCTCGCTGCCGGTGTGCAGCACGATCTCGACGTTCAGCGTGTCGGCGATGAGCTGCGCCCAGTACGGGCTGCGCGAGCCGCCGCCGACGAGCGACAGCTGGCGCACCTCGGTGCCGGCGGCGCGCAGCGCACTCAGGCCGTCGGCCAGGCCGAAGGCGACGCCTTCGAGCACGGCATAGGTGCAGTCGGCGCGGCCGGTCTGGCTCTTCAGGCCATGGAAGACGCCGGGCGCGAAGGGGTCGTTGTGCGGTGTGCGCTCGCCGGCCAGGTAAGGCAGGAAGATCGGCGCGCGGTCGCTGATGGCCTCGTCGGCGGGCGCCAGTTCGGCCAGCAGCGTGCTTTCGGTCTGGCCGACCAGCTGGCAGAACCAGCGCAGGCAGCTGGCCGCCGACAGCATGACGCTCATCTGGTGCCAGCGGGCGGGCAGGGCGTGGCAGAAGGCGTGCACGGCCGACGCGGGGTTGGGGCGGTAACGGTCGTTGACGACGAACAGCACGCCCGAGGTGCCCAGCGAGATGAAGCCGTCGCCGGGCTGCGTGGCGCCGATGCCGATGGCGCTGGCGGCGTTGTCACCGGCACCGCCGGCGACGACCACGTTCGCGCCCAGGCCCCAGGCCTCGGCGAGTTCGGGCTTGAGCGTGCCGCTGGGCTCGCTGGCTTCCACCAGGCGCGGCATGTGGGCGCGCGTGAGGCCGGTGGCGGCCAGCAGCTCGTCGGACCAGTCGCGGCGCGCCACGTCCAGCCACAGCGTGCCGGCGGCGTCGGAGGGGTCGGACACCTTCTCGCCGGTCAGCTGCAGGCGCAGCCAGTCCTTGGGCAGCAGCACGCTCTTCACCTGCGCGAAGACGCCGGGCTCGTGCTTCTTCACCCACAGCAGCTTCGGGGCGGTGAAGCCGGGCATCGCCAGGTTGCCGGCGATGGCGTGCAGGGCGGGCGCGGCGGCCTCCAGCTCGGCGCATTCGGTGTGGCAGCGGCCGTCGTTCCACAGGATGGCGGGGCGCAGCACGGTGTCGGCGCCGTCCAGCAGCACGGCGCCGTGCATCTGGCCCGACAGGCCGATGCCACGCACGGCAGCGAACTCGGCCGGGTGGGCGGCACGCAGCTGCGCAACGGCGGCCTGCGTGGCGGCCCACCAGTCGGCGGGCTGCTGCTCGGACCACAGCGGCTCGGGCGTTGAGAGTGTCAGGGGGCTGCCGGCGGTGCCGACGATGCGGCCCGTGCCGTCGAGCAGCAGCAGTTTGACTTCGGACGTGCCGAGATCGATGCCCAAGTACATCAGACGAGTTCCTCGGTCGGGGTGATGCCCGTGTCGGCCAGTGGCAACGCGGGGCGGGTGAGTCGGTAACGGGCCAGTGCGGCGGCGCCCACGGCGACGGCGTTGGCGCCGAAGCGTGAGGTGCGCACGGTGGGCGGGGGCAGGCTGGCGGCGGCGGCGTAGTCGTTGAGCGTGTCCAGCGCCGGCTGCAGGAACGGCTGGCCCAGCTCGACGACGCTGCCGCCCAGCACGATGCAGCCGGGGTCGTAGGCCGTGGCCAGGTTCTGCAGCAGCACGCCCAGGTTGCGGCCGGCGGAGTTGACGGCTTTCAGCGTCTCGGGGTCTTCGTCGACCAGGTGGGCGCGCACGGCGGCCAGCGAGCGCAGCGCGGTCGCGTCGTCGCCGCTGCCCAGCATGGCGCGCGTGGCGATCAAGGCCTCGGCGCAGCCGCGGCGGCCGCAGGAGCAGCGCGGGCCGTCGAGCTGCAGCACCATGTGGCCCACTTCACCGGCGAAACCGCGGCTGCCGGTCAGCAGCCGGTCGCCGACGATGACGCCGGCGCCCAGGCCCTGGTTGATGGAGACATACAGCAGCGGGTCGGAGGCGGGGGAGGGGTTGAACTCCAGCTCGCCCAGCGCGGCCACGTCGGCTTCGTTCTGCAGGAACAGCGGCACGCCGTCCAGCGGGGTGTCGTGCAGCTTCTCGCCCAGCAGGGAGCCGAAGGGGATGTCGCGCCAGCCCAGGTTGGGCGCGAAGTGCAGCACGCCGCGAGCCTCGTTGACGCCGCCGGGCAGGCCCACACCCAGGCCCAGGATCTGATGGGCGGGGGCGAGCTGCCTGCGCACCTTCAGCAGCGCGGCGGCCAGGCAGGCGATGCAGGCATCGACGGTGCGGCTGTCACCGTAGCTCGCGACCGTGCTGGCGAGCACCTCGCCCGTCAGCGACGTGGCGACGACGCGCACGGACTCGATGCCCACCTCCGCACCCAGCAGCAGCAGGCGGTCGGGGTCGATGAACAGCGGCGTCGGGCGGCGGCCCAGGTCACCCGTGGCGACGACCTCGCGCTCGATCAGCCAACCCTCGCCGATCAGTTCCCGCACGAGCAGGCTGACGGTCGATTTGGTCAGGCCCACGGCGCCCGCCAGGTCGGCACGCGACAGGCCCGGGTTGGCACAAAGGTGCCTGACCAGGGCCATGCGGTTGATGATCTTGAGCAGCTGCTGGCTACCAGCGCCTTCGGCCTGCAAACTTTGTCTCCTGGTTCTTGCCCTTGGGTGGGTTTTGGTGCATATTAGTTCGATCGTCGCACAAAGTAAATTGGGTGAAAGCCCCTAGCGTGTTTGGCGTCCGCGCAACGAAGATCGCGCCGCTCACCGCCCAGGACCTTGCCGGTTCGGCGGTGTCGTGCACGGCAAATCCCGATGTCAGACCAGTCCCTTCGCAAGATCGTCATCGTCGGCGGCGGTACCGCGGGCTGGATGACGGCTGCTCCGCTCGCGCAGCTGTTCGCGGGGGCGGGAGCTGGGCGGCCGGAGGTGGTGCTGGTCGAGTCCCCGGACATCGGCACCATCGGCGTCGGTGAGGCCACGCTGCCGCCGATCCGGGCCTACAACCGGTCGCTCGGCATCGATGCGGCCGAGTTCGTTCGCCGCACGCAGGGCAGCTTCAAGCTGGGCATCGAGTTCTGCGACTGGGGTCGGGTGGGGCACCGCTTCTTCCACGGCTTCGGTGATTTCGGCCCGGCGATTGAGAACCGCTCGGCCTGGCAGCACTGGCTGCGGCTGCAAAGCACGGTGGACGACCTGCCGCCGTATGAGGACTGGTCGGTCGCGACCGTCATGGCGCGGGCCAACCGCTTCGCCAAGCCCGAGGGCGACACGCCGTCGGCGGCCAATGCGTTCTCGTTCGCCTACCACTTCGATGCCGGCCTGTATGCGGCCTACCTGCGCGATTACGCGGTGGCGCGCGGCGCCCAGCGGGTCGAGGGGCTGATCGTCGATGTCGAGCTGCGGCCGCAGGACGGTTTCGTCGCCGCCGTGAAGCTCCAGGACGGCCGCCGCATCGACGGCGACCTGTTCATCGATTGCTCAGGCTTTCGCGCGCTGCTGATCGGCGAGGCGATGGCGTCGCCCTTCGAGGACTGGAGCGCGCTGCTGCCCTGCAACAGCGCGCTGGCCGTGCCGAGCGAACGCGTGGCGCCGCTGACGCCCTTCACGCGGTCCACCGCCAAGGCGGCGGGCTGGCAGTGGCGCATCCCGCTGCAGCACCGCACCGGCAACGGCCACGTCTACTGCAGCAGCTTCATCAGCGACGACGCGGCAGCCGACACGCTGCTTGCGGGCCTGGACAGCCAGGCGCTGGACACGCCGCGCCAGCTGCGTTTCACGACCGGGCGGCGCAAGGCGGGCTGGGTGAAGAACGTCGTGGCCATCGGCCTGTCCAGCGGCTTCCTCGAGCCGCTGGAGTCCACCAGCATCCAGCTCATCATGGACGCCGTCGGTCGGCTGATCCAGTTCCTGCCGGACCGCCGTTGCAAGCCGCAGCTGGCTGCCGAGTTCAACCGCCTGATGGCGCAGCAGTACGAGTCCACGCGCGACTTCATCGCGCTGCACTACAAGCTCACCGAGCGGCGCGACAGCGAGCTGTGGCGCTACTGCGCGGCCATGCCCATCCCCGACACGCTGGCCCACCAGATCGAGCTGTTTCGCGCGACGGGCCGCGTGGCCATCCTCGACCGCGACGGTTTTTCCGAGCCATCGTGGGTGTCGCTCTATTTCGGCCTGGGGCTGCGGCCCGAGGCCTACGACCCGCTCGTCGATGCCATCGACGGCGGCGCCCTGGTGCAGCACTTCGCCCGCGTGCGCCAGGCCATCCACCAGACCGTGGCCGGCATGCCCAGCCACGACGACTACATCGCTCGCCATGTGAAGGCGTGACCAGCTTGAGGAGTTTGGCGACTTACCCACAGAAGAATTGAAGCGGCCGGCACCCCGCCGGCCTTTTGGAGACAACCAGGAACCACAACCCATGAAGTTCACTGACGGACAGTGGATGCTGCAGCCGGGCGTCGCTGCGCATTACGCGGCCGAGGCCTATGCCATCGAAGTCCACGAAGACCGCCTCGTCGTGCTCGCCACGACCCGCCCCATCAAGCACCGTGGCGACACGCTGCAAGGCCCCACGCTGACAGTCACGCTGAGCTCGCCGCTCGAAGGCGTGATCCGCGTCAGCGTCGAGCACTACACCGCATCGCAGGCGCCCCGCCTGCACATCCCGATGGTCGGCGCCGGCAAGCCGGCCGTGCAGATCGTCGACGGCGAGACCCATGCCACGCTCACCTCCGGCGCGCTGTCGGTGGATGTGAAAAAGGGCGAGGGCTGGAGCCTCACCTTCCGCGAGGGTGAGCGCGTGCTCACCAAGAGCGACTGGCGTGGCCTCGGCTACATCCAGTGGGGCACCAAGGGCAACCACGTCCACGAGCAGCTCACGCTGGGCGTGGGCGAGAACGTCTACGGCCTGGGCGAGCGCTTCACGCCTTTCGTGAAGAACGGCCAGGTCGTCGAGAACACCAACAAGGACGGCGGCACGGCCTGCGAGCAGGTCTACAAGAGCGTGCCGTTCTACCTGACCAACCGCGGCTACGGCGTGCTCGTCAACGAGGCCGGCCCGGTGTCGTTCGAGGTCGGCTCGGAGAAGGTCGCGCGCGTGCAGTTCAGCCGCGAAGGCGAGAGCCTGGACTACTGCGTCATCGCCGGCCCCACGCCCAAGGAAGTCGTGTCCCGGCTGACCGCGCTGACGGGCCGCGCCCCGCTGCCGCCGGCCTGGAGCTTCGGCCTGTGGCTGACGACCTCGTTCACGACGCAGTACGACGAGGCCACCGCCACGCACTTCATCGACGAGATGAAGCGCCGCGAGCTGCCGCTGTCGGTCTTCCACTTCGACTGCTTCTGGATGCGCGAGTTCCAGTGGTGCGACTTCGAATGGGACCGCCGCGGCTTCCCCGAGCCCGAGGCGATGCTCAAGCGCCTGCACGCCAAGGGCCTGAAGATCAGCCTCTGGATCAACCCCTACGTGGCGCAGAAGTCGCCGCTGTTCGCCGAAGGCGTCAAGCACGGCTACTTCATCAAGCGCACGAACGGGCTGACCTTCCAGACCGACCAGTGGCAGCCCGGCATGGCCATCGTGGACTTCACGAACCCCGCCGCCAAGGCCTGGTACCAGGGCCATCTGCGCCGCCTGCTGGCCACCGGCGCCGACTGCTTCAAGACCGACTTCGGCGAGCGCATCCCGAGCGAGGGCGTGACCTACTTCGACGGCTCCGACCCCGTCGAGATGCACAACCTCTACGCGCTGCAATACAACGAGGCGGTCTTCGAGCTGCTGCAGGAAGTGCAGGGCGATGACGCCATCGTCTTCGCACGCTCCACCTACGCGTCGGGCCAGCGCTTCCCGGTGCACTGGGGCGGCGACTGCTGGAGCACGTTCGAGTCCATGGCCGAGAGCCTGCGCGGCGGCCTGTCGCTCACGAGCTGCGGCTTCGCGTTCTGGAGCCACGACATCGGCGGCTTCGAGGGCAACCCGCCGCCGGCCGTCTACAAGCGCTGGATCCAGTTCGGCCTGATGTCCTCGCACAGCCGCCTGCACGGCAGCAGCTTCTACCGCGTGCCCTGGCTCGTGGACGAAGAGAGCTGCGACGTGCTGCGCGTCTTCACGCGGCTCAAGCATCAGCTCATGCCCTACCTCTACGCCAAGGCGCATGAGGCGACGCAGACCGGCGTGCCGCTGATGCGCGCGATGCTGCTGGAGCACCCCCACGACCCGGCCTGCACGACGCTGGACCGGCAATACCACCTGGGCGAGAGCCTGCTCGTCGCGCCCGTGTTCACGGACAGCGGCGAGGTGGACTTCTATCTGCCGGCGCTGGCGGGGGCGGGCCTGTGGACGCACCTGCTGTCTGGCGAGAAGAAGGCGGGCGGCAGCTGGCACCGCGAGACGCATGGCTACTTGAGCATGCCGCTGTACGCAGCGCCGGGCAGCGTCATCGCCTGGGGTGCCGAGACCGAACGCCCGGACTACGACTACAGCCGCGGCACGGTGCTGCGCGTGTTCGAGCTGGCCGACGGTGCGAGCGCGGCCTTCACGGTCGTGGGCATGGACGGCAGCGTGGCCGCGCGCGGCACGGTCAGCCGTCGCGGTGCGCAGTACACGGCGCAGGTGAGCGAAGGTGCGCTGCGCGACTGGGGCCTGGACGTCGACGGCCGACGCAGCCCGGTGGTCACCGAAGGTGCCACGCTGAACTGGGCGGTCGCATGATGAGGCGCCTGCTGCTTTCGATGGCGTTGGCGGCGGGCGCCGCCCATGCCGACGGCATCGCCGTCAACCAGATCGGCTACCTGCCCGGCGCCACCAAGGTGGCGGCCGTGCCCGCCGCCGAGGCAGCGGGCGCGACGGCGTTCGCCGTCGTCGATGCGGCCACCGGCCGCACGGTGCTGCGCGGCAGCCTCGGCGCCGCCGCGCGCTGGGAGCCGGCCGCGCAGGACGTGCGCCTGGCCGACTTCTCGGCGCTGAAGGCGCCGGGCCACTACCGCCTGCAGGTGGAGGGCATGCCCGACTCGCCGGCCTTTGCCGTGGCGGCCGACGCCTATGCGGCCGTCAACGCCGCGGCCATCAAGGCCTATTACTTCAACCGCGCCAGCACGCCGCTGCTGGCCGCGCACGCCGGCCGCTGGGCGCGGCCCGCCGGCCATGCCGACGACCATGTGCTGGTGCATGCCTCCGCCGCCAGCGCCAGCCGCCCGGAAGGCACGGTCATCAGCTCGCCCAAGGGCTGGTACGACGCGGGCGACTACAACAAGTACATCGTCAACTCCGGTATCACCGTCTACACGCTGCTGGCCGCCTGGGAGCATTTCCCGGCGGTGTTCAAGGCGCAGAAGCTCGGCATCCCCGAGAGTGGCAATGGTCTGCCCGACCTGCTGAACGAGGCGCTGTGGAACCTGGAGTGGATGCTGGCGATGCAGGACCCGGCCGACGGCGGGGTCTATCACAAGCTCACGAACAAGGGCTTCGATGGCATGGTCATGCCGGCCGATGCCAGGGCCGAGCGCTACGTCGTGCAGAAGAGCACCGCTGCCACGCTGGACTTCGCCGCCGTCATGGCCCAGGCCAGCCGCGTGTTCGCGGCGTTTGAAAAGCAGCGCCCGGGCCTGTCGGCCCGCATGCTGGCCGCGTCGCGCCGCGCCTGGGACTGGGCGCAGGCCCATCCCAAGGACATCTACAAGCAGCCCGCCGACGTCCACACCGGTGGCTACGACGACAGCCAGCTGGATGACGAATTCGCCTGGGCCGGCGCCGAGCTGTGGGTCGCCACGCGCGACGCGCGCTACCGGCCCGATCTGGCGAAGCTGGCGATCAGCGTGCCGAACTGGGGCGACGTGAAGGGCCTGGCCTGGGTCACGCTGGCGCAGCGCCGCGCGCAGCTGCCGGCGGCGGATGCGGCCCTCGTCAAGTCGCGCCTGCAGTCGCTGGCGGGCGAGTTGACCACGGCGTGGCGCGGCTCGGCCTATCGTGTCGGCATGCGCGCGCAGGACTACGACTGGGGCAGCAGCTCCGGCGTGCTGAACCGCGCGCTGGTGCTGATCCAGGCCTACCGCCTGCAGCCCCAGCCCGACACGCTGGCCGCCGCGCAGGCGCTGTTCGACCACGTGCTGGGCCGCAACCCGCTGGGCCAGTCCATGGTGACGGGCTTCGGCGCCAAGCCGCCGCTGCACCCGCATCACCGGCCGTCCGAGGCCGATGGGGTCGACGCGCCCGTGCCGGGCTTCCTCGTCGGCGGGCCGAACGCCGGCCAGCAAGACCAGAAGGACTGCCCGGTGCCCTACGCGTCGAGCCTGCCGGCGCTGTCCTATCTGGACCACGTCTGCAGCTACGCGAGCAACGAGGTGGCCATCAACTGGAATGCGCCGCTCGTCTACGTGTCGGCCGCGCTGCAAGCCTTGACGCCGCGCTGACCACAAAAAACAAAAACAACGGAGACCGCATGTCCTCGACCTCCCGCCACCCGCTGAGCTGGGTGCCCACGCTCTACCTGGCCATGGGCCTGCCCAACGTGATGGTGGGCGTCGTCGCGGCCATCATCTACAAGAACCTCGGCGTCGCCAACGAGGACATCGCGCTCTACACCTCGCAGATGTACCTGCCCTGGGTGCTCAAGCCGCTGTGGGCGCCGCTGCTGGAGGCCTGGCGCAGCAAGCGCTTCTGGGTCATCAGCATGGAGTTCACGATGGCCGCCGCGCTGGGGCTTGTGGCGCTGTGCCTGCCGATGGCGGACTTCTTCAAGCTGTCGCTGGCCTTCTTCTGGATCGTCGGCTTCGCGTCCGCCACGCAGGACACCTGCGCCGACGGCGTGTTCATGACCACCGTCTCCAAGACCGACCAGGCGCGTTACGCCGGCCTGCAGGGCATGTGCTGGAACATGGGCGCCGTCGTCGCCTCGGGCCTGTTCGTGTCGCTGACGGGCTACCTGCACAACCACATGGGGCTGGCGTGGGTGCAGTGCTGGGTCGTCGTCGTGCTGCTGGCGGCCGGCACCATGGCCGCCTTCGGGCTGTGGCATGTGCGGGTGCTGCCGCCGGGCTCGCCATCGACGCTGCAGGGCCAGGGCTTGAGTGGCGGCCTCACGGCCACGCGCGAGGCCTGGGGTACGTTCTTCCGCAAGCCGCAGATCTGGATGATGCTGGCCGTCATCTTCTTCTACCGGTTCGGCGAGGGCTTCATCGAAAAGTTCGGGCCGCTGTTCCTGCTGGACGGCGCAGCTGCCGGCGGCCTGGGCATGGACAACGAGGCGCTGGGCCACATCAACGGCACGGTCGGCACGCTGACCTTCATTGCCGGCGCCTTCCTGGGCGGCTTCCTGGTTGCGAAGCGCACGCTGCCACGCAGCTTCTTCACGCTGGCGCTGGTGCTCAACATCCCGCACCTGACCTACTTCTATCTCGCGCAGACGATGCCGACGGACACCGTCACCATCGCCGTCATCGTCTCCATCGAGAAGTTCGGCTTCGGCATGGGCTCGGTGGGCCACATGCTCTACATGATGCAGCAGATCGCGCCGGGGCCCTTCCGCATGGCCCACTACGCGATGGCTACCGGCGTCATGGCGCTCACCAAATGGGCCACCGGCAGCGTGAGTGGCCTGCTGTGGAACGCGGTGGACCATCACTACGTCAGCTTCTTCGGCTGGGTGCTGATCTTCTCGATCCCGCCGGTCGTCCTCGCCTGGCTGGCGCCGTTCCCGCACGATCACGACGAGGCCCTTGAGCTGGACGGCCAGGCCGTGCCGGCGGGAGGGCATTGACGATGAAGCCGCTGCTCGCACTGCTGATGGCCGGCGCCACCTCCACGTTCACGGCTGGCGCCGTTGCCGATGTGGCCGCCGGCCCCGCCTGCGGCGCCGACGTGCTGGGCACGTCCCGCACGCTGACGCTCAAGCGCGAAGCCGCTGCCTGGGGCACGGCCCAGCATGCACCGCTGCCAGGCCTGGCGCCCGGTGAGGTGGTGCTGACCTTCGACGACGGCCCGCGGCCCGAGTCCACGCCGCTAGTGCTGAAGGCGCTGGCCGAGCAGTGCGTGAAGGCCACCTTCTTCATGAACGGCGAGCCCATGAGCCGCCATGCCGAGTTGGCGCGGGCGGTGCGCGATGCCGGCCACAGCGTGGGCATGCATGGCTATCGGCACGACAACTTCAGCGAGAAGCCCGCCGCCGCGCAGCTGGCCGATCTCGACGCGATGCAGGCTGCCTACACGGCCGCGCTGGCCCACGAGCCCGCCGCCTACCGCTTCCCCTTCCTGGCCGAGTCGCCCGCCTTGCTGGCGGCGCTGAAGGAGCGTGGCCTGACGGTCATGTCCGTGGACGCCGGCGCCGAGGACTGGCTGCCCGACCAGACGTCGCAGATGCTGGCGGACAAGCTGTTAGGCCAACTGGCCAAGCCGGGCGGCGGAATCATCCTGCCCCACGATGCGCAGGACCAGACGGCGAGGGCGTTGCCGTTTTTGCTCCAGACCTTGAAGGGCAAGGGGTTCAAGGTTGTGCACGTGCGGTGGGAATAACCTAAACCGATACGTTGCAACGATGGCAAGGTCCTATCTTGTAACGCTGCTGGTCCTGTTGCTGGTCGGCTGCGCCTATCCAAAACCGCAACTTGATCGAGGTGGTCTTCCGGTCCTTGGTCCCATCGTTCTGGGGGAGGAGCGCAGGCCGGTTACCGGCGATTGCCGGCAGATCTTTATGTACGCCGGCACGTGCGATCTGCTGTTCGAGGATCTGAAAGGCCGTCGAGTTGATGGTCATCGCATCAGGGCGGAACTGGACCAAAAGGCCTCGGCGTTACGGCCGCTTGCCAATTGGGTGCGGCCAGT
>JACCDO012392550.1_pt1 | contig 25969 bp, 26 predicted proteins | sample 7446101 | NCBI WGS metagenome assembly JACCDO01 (sample SAMN15323440, study PRJNA562643) | freshwater metagenome | isolation source: river surface water | place: USA:Blue River Watershed | collected 2017-08-16 | reverse complement strand
GACCATGCAAACAATAAACAAGCTTATCGTGTTGAGCGGGAGGCAATTGAAAATGCAGGCCACGAATCACGCCTTTATTTGAATAAGAGTAATAAACCTCAGAAAAATAAGTCGTTAGACCCAGCTCAGAAAACACGCTTCTATGAAAGGGCTTAAAAAAATAACCACGGCTATCAAAATGAATTTTAGGATATATCTCAAAGCAACCAAAAAAAAACGTTTGATTTACAATAAAATTAATTTTAGTGAATCTAACAATATCAAACATAGCTCTCTCGTGTCAATACACATGAATAGAACCATAAATCTTACGAAGAACTCCAATTGGCACACCTAAGTTAACAGCAGCGTCAGCAATCTTTTCTTGACTTCCATAAGTCGACAAAACCAAATCACAAGAACTCCAATCAAGTGAACTTAATACGCTCGGTGAGTATATATTAATGCCGCGCCAAGTCTTACCATGCTTTAGCAAATCACTGTCAACCAAAATATATTCACGGTCAGGTGCTTGTAGAAAATAGGGCGTCAAATGATATAAAAACTCAGTGTGAGCCCCTGCCCCCCAAATTACAGATCGTTTAGTCAGAGGCCAAGCTGTAATTTTTGAAGCTGCTTGAGCCAAAGCCGAAAACCAGGACGATAAATAACTATTTAGATACAACAGATCCTGAGACACATCTTTTATCTTACCCCCCCCCTTCCGACAAACAACACGAAATCCATTGTATTCACTCATAAGCTGGAATTCTATAATTCCCCAACCACAGAACGTCAGCAGGTTCGAAAAGGAATTTTTAGTAAAATGCGTTGTATGCTGAACAGAAAGCAGACCATTAATATCATCGTTCATATGATTTTCAATAATAGGCACCTCTATAACAAGCCGAACATCACTATTTGTTGAATCACGTAAATGATTGAGCACTTTTATAGGGTAAGGCAAATGCTCAAGAACGTGAAACATTGTAATTACTGTTAAATCAGGAGGAACATTAAATTGATCAAACGCACCACATATTAACGATATACCTTCCTCCCCATATTTCTCCATCCCTGATCTGATCGCATTTTCATCAATATCGACACCAATACGATGTACTGAATTAGGAATCAGTGACAAAAATCGACCTTCGTAACAACCAATATCTAGAAGATTAGCACCACCTACAAGTAGCCCCCGATCAGACAACCACTTCACTTGCTCAAAGGGGCGTCCTTCCGTAGAACCATAACTCTGACCTGCTTCTCGAAACAACTCTCGAAAACCACCAGGACTATAAACAGGATTCATAAACACAGCAGAACAATGTGCACAACGAACCGTTTTTATATCAGCTCGCTTAGAAACCTCATTAGAATCCGTATAAAACTGAAACTGGTTTAAATTCAAAACCTCAAACTCCCCCCTTTTTTCACAAACAGGACACGCACGATATTCCGTATAAGAAATACCATCATGAATAATATTTTCTTTAGAATCTACTTTACACCAATCTATTTTTCTCATCATAGCCCCACTTTAAACTCTAAATAACAAGCTGACGAATTTCATCAATAGATAAAAACCATGAATTAGTTCCTGAACTATACTCAAAACCACTAGCAACAGAAGCTCCCATGTTACCCATACCATCTTTCAGATAATCATATTCAGAATAAAAAGTAATACTAGGACGAATAACATAATGAGTTGGAAACTCTACCGTCAACCTAGAATCATCTACTGGAACCATAATTTCATGCAATTTTTCTCCCGGCCTAATACCTACTATACGCTTTGGGATTCCTGGAGCAATTGCATCAGCCAAATCAGTGATCCGCGCAGAAGGAATTTTTGGCACAAAAATTTCCCCTCCGTGCATGCGCATAAAACTATTTAACACAAAATCCACACCACCTTGTAAAGTAATCCAAAATCGGGTCATGCGATCATCGGTGATAGGAATAACCGACACACCTTCACTGACTAGCTTTTTAAAAAATGGAATAACGGAGCCCCGAGAACCAACGACATTACCATAACGAACAACAGAAAATTTTGTATCACGCCCCCCTGTTATGTTGTTGGCCGCAACAAATAACTTATCCGAGGCCAGTTTCGTGGCCCCATAAAGATTGATCGGGCTCGCAGCCTTATCAGTAGATAAGGCAATCGTTTTCTTAACCCCACACTCAATAGCTGCATCAATAACATTTTGGGCGCCCAGAATATTGGTCTTTATACATTCCATAGGATTATATTCAGCAGCAGGGACTTGCTTTAGAGCGGCAGCATGAACTACGTAATCCACGTCCTTCATCGCTTGGCGCAGGCGGCCAGCATCCCTAACATCGCCGATAAAGTAACGCATACAAGGCGCATCGAATTCTTGTGACATCTCGTACTGTTTTAACTCATCACGAGAAAAAACGATTAAACGCCTAGGCTGATATTGGGCTAAAACTGCCTTAACAAAATTTCGGCCAAACGATCCCGTCGCCCCAGTCACCAATATTGATTTATTGTTAAACACAATCACCTCTTCTTCGCCAAGAACTCCGGAACACTACCTGACTGAATATATTCAAAGACAAATCTTTTAACTGCTACAAAAAAATCGTGAATAATAATCAAAGCCTCTGACATGTACTGACATGCCATTGAGTCATTAGGCAAGTGAGAGACAGCATCAAAAGCAAATCGACATATGTGAGTTGCCCCGCCAAGGATCAATGGATATGACGGCTTTTTCTGCATATCAGGAGATGTTAAAAAGAAATAAAAATCATCAAAAATCTTGACAATATCGAGCTTTGTTGAATACAAACAATCATCCATATCAGACAAATAGTTAATTACCTTATCAACTCCTTCCAAGTAGGAGCTGACCAGCTCAGATGAAAAATCCAGATCTGGCTTATGAAAGATAGTCTTAAGATGCTCTACCGTTTCTTTTTTCCGTATCGAGGAAACAGTAGCAATTTCAATAGAATTAGGATCCAATGGTTCGGCTCCGCGAATCCTTGCCCCACGATTTAAATTAAACAACCTAACATCTGAATAGGCCGAAATAGCCAACTCCATAACATCTCTGGCAAAAATAAACTGCCTATTACTTAAAACAACATCTAAAAAATTACCTGGAACTAAACGCTGCTCATCTCCGTTATTTATATATTTCCCTTGTTCCCCTATCCGAATATTTTGCAACTCCTGTGTCTGCGCCTCACCTGCATAATAAAATGAAGACTTAGAATGATGATGCTCTGGATCTTCATAACCCAAATCGACACCAATAAGATAAATTTCTTTAAATCCGAGCTCCAAGGCTAAAGCCAAGCCGCCATTAGTGCATGTTGGATTAGAGTGTAACCGGGGATTTTTAAACTCAGGATCTAATAAATTACTACCACTATCTAAGAACTTACTAAACATTAGCGGACATGACGTCATACCATACACGTTCGGATCCATAATAACCGACCCAATTAACGGGGTATTTTTCAATAGTTCTCTAGTACCATCAAGACTCAGAAGGCGTGCTGTTATTGCTGTTCTCTCAATTTCAACATGAAAATCTGGCTGAATACCATTTTTAGCCAAGGCAGACAATGAAGAGCCGCAACTAAATAAAATAACTTTTGATAAATTTTCTCTGACAACAGGAATCAATGCATCCAAAGACGGGCCATTCCCAACGATAAATACGGGCAAATCTCCTTGTAACTTATTATACCCACCAAGCAACATAGGCACCTTTTTCTTATAGTTATCTAAAGCATGCTGAATACCCAATATTTCATCATCCAGATAGCCCCAGCCTCTATAAAGATCCAGAAAACGTTTCTTCAAGTTTTCCCATAAGGCACTCTGGGCCTCCGTATCATCCATTTGCAACATCAAACCAGCCCCCTGAATAAAAAACGGTGGGCACATTTCTCCTACAGCCGCGAGAACTCCTTGAGCAAGTACATCAATATCCTCCTCGCAAGCAATAAAAATACGTCTTTCTTTCTGAAAAAACAGCTCATAAATATCAAAGTAATCAACAAAGAATAGAGAAAGAATAAAATTTTCTATATCCGTTTCCATAATTACAAGATTATCAACTTCATATTCCTCAGCTAAGCGCTGTAAATGACTCCCATAACCTGTACCAAAAACAAATAACAAAGGAAAAGTACGATCACCAAAATTTGGCTTATCTAGAACCAGGTCGCCTCCAGCCTCTTTGAATTTATCAATAATCAACTTTCTAAACTTAGGCTCTATTAAATACTCAAAATCACCCGAAAATGCCTGGGGTGCGATAGACCAGAGGTCACTAAAGTGGGGAGTGGTAACAACAAGCTGTTTTCTTGAATCCTTGTGATCAAATCGCCGATAAAGATCGTCATGAAATGCTTGGTAGTCTTCAGCCTTCCCATAATGTTTGCCGACACTAATGCTCACTTCTCCATGTTCGTTCACCGAAAACGGAAGAGCATCCAGATCGCACTTCTGAACCTTTGCATACAAAACGGGAAAATTTTTCTTTAAGAACAATAAGTTTGACTCGTATGTATCAAGCAAGCTGGCAAGAACATCATCTCTCATAGCAGGCATACTGTTTCTCTTCTTTCTATTTAAGTCCGACAAGTTATACCGTCTTTTTTCTATAACATCTGCTGCCACGAACCACACAGGCAAATAACAAATTGATGTTTAACAACTTTTTTAATAACTAAAAAAGTTTACGGCTGAGTGGACGGATGCAGTTTGACACTGCAAATATTGCCGCTCTCGGTACAAAAGTATCTACAGCCAAGGGGGCGGCATTATTTCCTACCCCCTTGCCACGGCACAAGCAGTAGCGGCAATTTTTTCAGTTACTGAAGAATTTCCAATCAACGTTTAATCCTTCGCACCATCAACCATAACAACAAGGACAAAAATTAATACCATTATTTTTCAACATATTAACAAATATCGGCGCTAAAAAAACACACCTGGCACACTCTCTGCTTTAGACAAATCAACCGGCGACGCACGCTTCGACCCAGAAGTCTGATAGGCGCAAAGGTTAAGGAAGCAACAAGTTCGCGTCGTCCAAACAAGTTCAGGGAGAATCAAAATGGCACTCAACATCAACACCAACAATTACTCTCAAGCCGTTCAAAAGAATCTGTCGGCCAGTCAGAGTGGTTTGATGACATCCATGCAACGGTTATCTTCCGGAACCCGGATCAACAGTTCTGCGGATGACGCCGCTGGCCTCGCAATTTCTGATCGGATGAACTCCACGATCAAAGCACAAACCGTAGCTATGCGTAACGTCAGTGATGCAACTTCCATGATGCAAGTTGCTGACGGGGCAGCTGGAGACATTACCAGTTCGCTACAGCGCATGAAGGAACTCGCTACGCAGGCCGCCAACGGTACGCTACAAACATCGGACCGCACAGCTCTGCAATTGGAATTCAAGAACCTCCAAAATGAAGTCACTCGGACCGCCAGTGGGGCAAAATTTAATGGCACTAGCCTACTGAACGATTCAAATGCCACTGGGAAGACTGTGCAAATTGGTGGCTCCGCCACAGACACACTGACAGTCAACACAGCTGACTTAAGAGCATCTGTTTCAGGCATGTCCGTAGGAAGTAGCTCTATCAACGTTACGATGCGCAGTCTTGCCAACTCGGCTTTAGCCGCCATCGACAGCGCTATCGACAAGGTCAACACCACTCGCTCTAACTTTGGCGCCAACATGAACCGCTTGTCGTCGATCAGCAGCCAACTGAGTACCTCGATCCAAACACAGTCCGCCGCTCGGACTCGCATCATGGACACGGATTACGCTGCTGAAACAGCCTCGCTGTCTCGCACTCAAGTTCTGCAACAAGCTGGCATGGCTATGTTGAGCCAAGCAAACAGCCTACCTCAACAGGTGCTGTCACTGCTCAAGTAATGTTCTTTAGGGTGTTATCCCTGAGGACTGAGCAAATTATCTGGTTTTGCCGTCATCTTCCTCACCGAAAACGCCCTAAAAATTATCTAAAGTTTTTGCTAGAACCAACGTAAATTGCAACAAGAGCAGCACTTAGAGAACAACCGCTAATCCGGTTGATGTACGGAGCCGACCCGGCTCTCGCGTTTAAGGAGTACTAAAATGGCACTCAATATCAACACCAATACCTACTCGCAAGCCGTTCAAAAGAATTTGAGCTCTAGCCAGAGTGGGTTGATGACGTCCATGCAACGCTTGTCCTCTGGCAGCCGTATCAATGGCGCAGCCGATGACGCAGCAGGCTTGGCCATCTCTGATCGGATGAATTCCCTGATCAAGAGCCAAAACGTTGCCCTGCGTAACGTCAATGACGCAACTTCCATGATGCAGGTTGCAGACGGTGCAGCAGGTGATATTGGCACTAGCCTCCAGCGCATGAAGGAACTCGCTACTCAGGCTGCCAACGGTACTTTGCAAACATCTGACCGTACCGCTCTGCAAACCGAGTTTAACAATCTGCAAAAAGAAATTTCGCGTACAGCAGATTCTGCCAAGTTTAACGGCACTAGCGTGCTGAATGACTCCAATGCCACAGCAAAGGTTATTCAGATTGGCAACACTGCGTCAGACACCCTGTCTGTCAACGCAGCCAACCTGAGAGCTTCGGCTACTGGCATGTCCGTTGGCTCGAGCTCCATCAACGTCTCCACTCGTAGCGGTGCAGCCTCCGCCATGACGGCGATTGATAGCGCGATTGACAAGGTGAACACCACCCGCTCCAATTTTGGTGCGAATATGAACCGCCTGTCTTCGATTAGCGCTCAATTGAGCACCTCTATTCAGAATCAGAGCGCTGCAAAGAGCCGGATTACTGATACAGACTACGCTACCGAAACAGCTAGCCTGTCTCGTACCCAGGTACTGCAACAGGCTGGTATGGCCATGCTGAGCCAAGCCAATAGCTTGCCGCAACAGGTTCTCTCGCTGCTCCGCTAATTCATTAGCTGGTTACACCGAGTGACCAAACCGATGGGCGTTCATTGCGAACGCCCATTTTGGCGATAGGAGACACTCATGAACATTCCAGCCATTGGTGGATCCCTGTATCCTGGTTCAGCCTCTTCACAATCAGGTTCTTTGGATCCGTCTGAATTAGCGAGAAATAGTAGCTCGGGGAGAGCGTCAGCATCAGGGGAACAAACTGGCGTCACACCGAACAAATCTGTTTCCGATACAGGAAAACCGGGTGAAGTGCCTGACAAAGACAAGGTCGTTTCAGCGACTGAGCTTAACGACGCTGTAACTGCTCTACAAAAAGCCATGGCCCCCATGGCACAGGATTTGCAGTTCTCAGTAGATAAAGATACTGGGGAAACGGTCATCAAAGTTACTGACAAAACGACCAAAGAAGTAGTTAGGCAAATTCCGTCGAAAGAGGCACTTGAAATGGCGAAGAACCTTGATGAGGTTCTACACAAATCACAAGGCGTTCTCCTTCAACAAAAAGCTTAGCGCCTGTCAGCAGTTCAAGATGGATATTCTAGAGGCACGGAGCTAAGGGTTCGTGCCTTTCTTTTTTTACAGTTTTTGACTTCTCAAAGTACTAAACTCGAATTAAGAGGCAGCCGTTTACGGCTCTACCAAGGGCAAAAATGTCCTAACAGATCACTAGGAGAACATCATGGCCACAACTGTCAGTAGTACAAGCAGCTCACCCACACTATCGGCTCCTGGTATTGGCTCGGGTCTTGATGTAACCAGCCTAGTAAGTAAGTTGATGGAGGTAGAACAACAGCCTGTAACTGCTCTTAACAAAAAGCAGTCCAGCTATCAATCACAACTATCCGCTTACGGCTCACTAAAGAGTGCTTTGTCCAGTTTGCAAACAGCTGCACAAGCCATTAGCACAAGTGCTAGTTTCTCGGTCACAAAGGCTTCGGTAGCTGACAGTAGCATTCTCAGCACCACGTCAAGCTCAAGTGCAGCGGCAGGGAATTACAATATTGAAGTAACCACGCTTGCCAAAGCACAAAAAATCGCCTCTTCTGGAGTGAGTAGCACGAGCACAGCGATTGGCGGGACTGGTAGCCTCACGCTTAAGGTTGGCACGTATACGGATGCGACTCACTTTTCTGAATCCAGTTCCGTCACCCTTAACTTGGATAGCTCTAACAGCTCGTTGTCGAGCATTCAATCTGCCATTAATAACGCCAATGCAGGCGTTACTGCCGCCATCGTCAACGACGGCAGCACGAACCGTCTTGTATTAACCAGTAAAGATACCGGCACTAATCATGCGATACAGATTAGTACCACTGGTGACTCTGCTTATTCCATGTTCAACTATGATCAAGCAGGCGGCGCTACATCCATGACGCAATCGGTTGCTGCAACCGACGCCAGCTTTAAGATCGACAATATTGCCATTACCAAGCATAGCAACACAGTCACTGACGCTATCGAGGGCGTTACTCTCAACTTGGCGAAAACAACAGGTACAGGTGTCACAACACAAGTCACAGTGGCTCAAGATACCTCGACTATTACCAACAATGTGCAGGCCTTTGTTTCCGCCTACAACAAGGTTGTCTCGTCTATTTCCAGCAGCTCCGCCTACAACTCAACTACACAGACGGCTTCAATTTTTACAGGTGACGCCACCGTACGAACTATCCAGCAGACACTATCCAAAGTAGTATCCACTGCCTTTGATAATGGCGACGGTAGCAAGTCATACTTGTCTAATGCGGGCATCTCGGTGCAAAAGGATGGCACCCTAGCTCTTGACACCACAAAATTTCAGAAGGCCCTAGCAGATCCTAGTCAAGATATTAAGAAAATTTTTGTCACAGCCAGCACAGGCTATGCCGCAAAAATGAACAGCGTAGTAGGCGACCTCGTTAGTTCCTCGGGCATTCTGTCATCAAGAACAGCAGGGCTGGATCGCTCCATTAAAGACATCAGTAGCCAGCTCACGGCGGTGAACAACCGACTGGCGTTGGTAGAAAAAAATTATTATTCCCAATTTAATGCATTAGATAGCGCTCTTGCGAGCATGAACTCTACCAGTAGCTATCTAACGCAACAGCTAAAATCGTTGACTAGCTCTAGTAGTTAACGACTTATTTGCTTTATCGGAGATTTAACTATGTTTGCACCTCGCAATGCTGCTGCGGCTTACAACAAGATGAGTGTTGATGTAAGCATCGAAACAGCCAGCCCCCACAAACTCATCCTTATGCTTTACGAAGGTGCCATATTGGCCATCGCCAAAGCAAAGAGCCATATGGAAAAAGGGGAAATTGCGGAGAAGGGCCAGAAGATATCCCAAGCAATTAATATCATTACCAATGGACTACAGGCGAGTCTCAATATGGAGGTCAGTGGCGACTTATCGCAAAATCTGGCGGCCCTGTACGAGTACATGTCCATGCGCTTACTGCATGCCAACATGAACAACCAAACCGCACCGCTCATCGAAGTAACCAAGCTGTTGACAGAGTTGAAAGAGGCTTGGGAACAGATTGGCAATCAGGTCAATAGCTAGTCGCCCTACTCCTACGGTATTGACATGACAAACTTAGATTTATTTATCGCCTTACATACTGCCTATAGGGATATGGCTGTTTTGGCGGAAGCCAACGAATGGGATCAGTTAGCTGAGTTGGAACGCCAGGCAGCCCATGTGAAACAAGAATTAGAACTTAAGGGTGGTATTAAGCACTGCAATCCAGCCGAGCAAGCCAAAGTTCGGGAACTCGTTGACCAGACACTGGAATTTGATGAGCGCATCAGAACCCATGTCAATCCGTGGATGGATCACGTGCGCAGTTACCTCTCAGCCATCACCAAGGAAAATGCCGTCAAAAAAGCGTACGGCCAGTTTTAAATCGTCTCGTTTTTCCTACTTTCACAAGGAAGTACAAGGCATACGTTGTTAATTACGGGGGCTCATTATGATTCCTATTGACCTCAACAGCCGCCCGCATCTCATTAAAGACAGCCTAGTCCAGGCCCCGCGTATTTCATCTGAAATCACTGGGCACTTGCCGGACTTTGCTCCCGGTCAGCGCGTTTTTGCCAAAATCACAGCGGCCTTGGGCAATGGCAGTTTCCGCGCTGAAATCGACGGCAAAACGGTGTCTCTCAATCTGGTCAGCAGTAATCTAGGGAAACCTGTCGAACAGCCCTCCAGCATCGGGCCGGGACAAACCCTAGAGCTGGTCGTCACGGGGCAAAAAGGCCAATCCGTCGAAGCCCAACGCAGCACTGACGCGCTACGTGACCGTACAGACCTTTCAAAAACGGCCAAAGTTATTGGCGATCTGCTCACCCAGGGCGAAACCCGCCCCGCCCAGCTCGCCAAAGGCACGCCCATTTTAGGCACCCTTAATGCGGAGTCGTTTCAACAACTCCCAGACAACTTAAAACAAGCCGTGTCCAGCAGCGGTCTGTTCTACGAAGCCCATCAGGCCCAATGGTTTGAAGGCAAGCTACCGTTAAGCGAGCTACTCAAAGAGCCCCAAGGACAACTCTCGTCCCCGGCCACGCTCAACGCGGCGGCAGCCCAAAATGCCGATAAAGCCGCCAATACGGCCCCGGCGGCCCCCAACAATGCGGCTACAGCGCCTATGCTCGGCAAACCCCAAGACGTGGGAGGCAATGAACCACTGAATGCCGTAATCAAGAGCGACATGGCGCGCAGTGCCAACATTTTGAAAAGCGAGCTTGCTTTGCTGGGGGACGCCACATCAACAGAATCCCTGACCAGCACGCGCCAAGAAATTGCCACCCTGCTCTATCAAACCGAGCAAAAACGTTTCGAACCCGAAGAAGGCAAAGAGAATGCTGCTAACGGCAAAGAGGTGAAATCGCAGCAAGCGAGCGCCTCTGCGCAAGGCCCGCAACAAACCCATTCCAGCAACGAACAAGAAATCGCCGAAGTAACCCTCAATCGTTCGCCCACGGAAAAAAACGACCCTCTGCCCAGCGAGTTGCAGCCCCTCGTCAAACAACAACTGGAAGCCGCAGAAAATGGTCGGCTGTTCTGGGAAGGGCAAATCTGGCCGGGGCAGACCATGGAATGGTCGATTGAGGAAGACGGCCAGCGTAATGCGGCTGAAGACGACAATCCGGACGAAAACCGCTCTTGGAAAACGTCATTACGTTTGGTCTTGCCGAACTTAGGTGAGTTCGTGGCCAAAATTAATCTCAACGCCAAAGACGTGTCCATGCAGTTCAACTCCGAACACAGTCAACTCCTTCGCTCATCTCTGGCGGAGTTAAGCGATTCACTGCAAGCCGTAGGCTTAAACCCCCAATCTATTCTGGTAAGCGATCATGGCTCAGACCAAGAGTGATCGGGCCAGTGCCGTTGCCCTCGCCTATTCGCAAGGTGACGCTGCGCCACGGGTGGTGGCCAAAGGGAAAGGGCTTATTGCCGAACAGATTATTGCCCTAGCCAAAGAACATGGCGTATGGGTACATGAATCCCCCGAATTAGTGTCTCTACTGATGGATGTCAAGCTTGACCGACACATTCCACCTGAACTGTATATCGCCATAGCCGAGCTTATTGCCTGGGTTTATCGGCTCGAACAACGAGGAGTCAAACCCGGCAAGATCGGTAGCGATTTCAAATTACCTAAACTACCTCCACCTTCTAAAAAATAATTAAAAGCATCACCATGACCCCCAAAGAAAACCATCCAGTAGAACTACTTGACTCCACAGAAAGAGAAAAATACCTCGTTCAATCAAAAATTGAGATTGAATTTTTATTACGAGAGTTAAAGAAGCACGGTACCTTAATCTCGGTTTTCTTTTCCGAAACAGAAGCACCATTTTTAAGCAACATTCTGGAAGTCAACCAAGACAACATCATCATTGATGCCAGCCAACACAGTGAGATCAATCATAAAGCTGCTCAGGCTACGCATATCAACGTCTCCACACGCCACAACAAAATCAAAATCCAATTTTCTGTAGACCGTATGGAGCCGATCCACTTTGACGGTCATGCCTTTAAGATCAACACGCCGACGTCAGTACTCCGGATTCAGCGGCGCGAATATTACCGTTTGACCACGCCCGTCTATCAACCGGTGCTGTGCCACATTCCATCACCCCACAATCCGTCACAGCTACTGAGCGCCTCCGTGGTCAATATTAGCGGCGAAGGCGCGGCCATCCTGGCGCAAGTCCAGGATGCTGAATTTAGCCTGGGCGCCGTGTTCAAAAACTGCCAAATCATGCTGCCTGACATGGGACGGATTTATGTCAGCCTACAGATCAAAAACATTTTCGATGTCACACTGCGCAATGGCGACAAGGTGCGCCGCTACGGCTGCTTTTTTCTCGACCTGAACGGCTACAGCGTAACGGCCTTACAGAAATACATCGCTCGCATGGAGCGCGACACTGTGCGCCGCTCCGTCGTGCGTATGGAAGAGCAAGCCCCGCCGCCATCACCTCAATAGCTGGGCATACCCCTTGCTTGGCTTTCTCATCAAGTCCGCAAGGGGGCAAAAATGGTCTCAGTTACACATAACAATCGAATCAACAGCACTGCCGACACTAGCAATTTGCTGCCCATTGCCTCCGCTGGGGCGGCTATTCAATCCGGCGGGCTGGGCGCTAATTCCCCCCTTGCTGATTCCACTACCACACCGTTTCCCTCTGGCGGCGGGTTTGAGGGCTTGCTGAATAAGCGTCTGAGTGGCGCTGAGGATACGGAATCCACATCCAGCACAGACACCACCCAAGACGCAAACACATCACAACAGCTGGCCTTGGCTACGCCCCAAGCCTTTGATTTCCCATTTTTTCCGCAGTTACAGCAGCCCACCACACTAGCCCCCCCCACAACAAATGGCACGGGGACAGAAGCGGGCATGGGCATAGCCACATCCTTTAGTGGCGACCCTCGCCCGCTCACGCTGGCAGAACTGGACGCCCTACGACAAGGGAAAGACGCCAATCTCAGCACTCGCCTCACCCCGACGCAGGGGGCCACAGGGCAAACCGAAGCGGGCGCTGCGCTAGGGGAAAACTTTGCCGGTAGCGCTGCGCCACTGAGTACGAACGGTAAGAGCAATTTTCCACTGAGCCAAGACACGACCAGCTCATCCGCGCCGCGCCCTAACCTAGACGGAGCCAATTTCTCGCAACAGCCAAATACCGGGCTCACGGGGCTTACTGCCCTCTCTAGTACAGCCGCCACCTCCGCCACAGGCATAAGTTCCGCTGTTCAAAATCGTTTTTCTTCTTCAGGGATAGACGCCTCCGTCGCGCAGGGCCTCGGCGGACAAAATTTATCTACACCCAGCACGACAAGCGCTGAACTCTCTGCGCGTCCAGCCATAGCCTCTGAGCTCAACGCACGTGCTACAGATACCCAAGCAACCGTAGCAAGCCGTAACAACACCCTCGGCTCCATGGGTACTACCAGTCGCCAGCCCGCGCTGTCATTGGAAGAACAGCTTAAACAGGCCGAAACCTTGCCGCGCTCCTTCTTCGCCTCGGGGAGTAGCTCTTTATCTACTCGCCCAAGCCTGCCCAGCAGCAGCGCATCACCCAATCCCACAAGCACCACGAATAGCGGCATCGCGCCCGGCACGACTGCCATCGTAGACAGCACTACGCCCTCGCTCGACACCGCGAATGTAGATGGCACAAGTACGCCGATGCCCTTCTCTGAGCGCCGTGATGTCCCCTCGTTTGGACAAACACTGGCCAGCCAAACTGATGTCGCCGCAACTCAAACACCAAGCCCAACGCTAGGCAAAGCAACCAACGCCACCGCAGAAGCAAGCCTCGCTAATACACCGTCGAGCGCTTTGGGCAGCAACACATCGACCAACACTGACCCTGCCCCCAAATTCACACCGGAGCCCACCGCGCCCCTAGCCGCCCGCTCTGAGCTCAGTGCACAAGCCAGCGGCAACGAACGCAAAGCCGACAATCTCGCCCCAGGCCGTCCCGAGATCAGCACCTCGGCCCGCGCCAAAGTAGATCTCACGGACAATGCCGCCATTGGTGCCAGCCAAAACCGTGCCGTGGTGCCCCCCACCAATACGGAAAGCAGTGGCAATAGCGCGAACAACCCTAATAACAGCAATTCCAACACCGAAAGTGCCACACCCTCGATCTTTGCTACCGATTTTTCCGCCACATCCGCTCTAGCCCCCACGCCAGCAGGCATCGAAGACCGTCCTCAATTCACCCCAGAGCGCACCATCAATTTGCAGCACTCCGTGGGCAGCCAAGCCTGGAAGGATGAAATCGCGAACAATCTGGTCATGAATGCCGCCCGGCAAGGCGAGCAAAAGGTCGAGCTGATTCTTAACCCCGAGCACTTAGGGCGCATTGAGGTGGCGATCACCATTAATAACGATCAAGCCAGCGCCAGCTTTGCCTCCGCTAACCCCGCCGTGCGCGAAGCCATCGAAGACGCCCTGCCCAGACTGCGGGAAATGATGGCCAATGCAGGCATTAACTTGGGACAAACCAACGTAGGCTCAGACACCCGCCCCAACGCGAGCCAAGAAGACTTTCGTCCCAGCACCCGGCGCGGCAGTTCTGCGGTCTCGGGGGTCGGCGGTACGGAAAGCAACACCAGCAGCGCCCGAGTGGTCAGCAATCCCCAAGGATTGGTCGATACGTTCGTTTAACCATTCCAGTCCTTCATCTGTAATAATGTCGCCCGGCCAAAAACGAGACCCATTGGCCGAAGCAAACAGGAGAATCGCATATGGCTAAAGCCCCCGCCCCCGCTGCGGACGCCCCCGCAGCAGAAGGAGCAGCCCCCAAGAAAAAAAGCAAGATGATGATTATCATCGCCGCTGTCGTTGTTGTACTCATTGCCGCTGGTGCTGCCGCCTTCTTCATCATGAAGAAGAATAAAGGTGGTGAAGAAGGTGAAAGTGCAGAAAGCCACGCCCCGGCCAAAAAAGCCAAAGACCATTCCCATCCGCCCGCCTTCGTTAATCTGGAACCGTTCACGGTGAACCTCACCCCTGAAAACGGCGAGCAGTATTTGCAAGTGGTCGTGGTCTTTAAATTGCCCGACGAAAAATCCGGCGAAGGCGTGAAGGTTTATATGCCGGAATTGCGGCATCGCATTCTGATGACACTCTCCTCCAAAAAAGCCTCCGAGCTCTCGACGGCGGATGGACGCATGGAACTGGCGAATCAAATCATGGATGAAGCCAATTCCGTGGTCGGCACCCCTGGCCGCACCGACAAAAATGGCAAGAAAGTGGCGGCAGAAGGCCCCATTGAAGCGGTTTTGTTCACGTCTTTCATCATTCAGTAAACATGACGCAAGACTTTCTCTCTCAGGAAGAAGTTGATGCCCTTTTGCGGGGCGTCACTGGGGAGCAAGATGATGCTCAGGAATCGGACTCCGACGGTGCTGGAGTCCGTTCCTATAACCTCGCCACGCAAGAGCGGATTGTGCGCGGGCGCATGCCCACGCTGGAACTGATCCACGAACGCTTTGCCCGCTATCTGCGCATTGGCTTTTTCAACTACATGCACCGCAATGTAGAAATTTCTGTAGGCCCCATTCGGGTACAGAAATACAGCGAGTTCATCCGCAATCTGGTGGTGCCCACCAACCTCAATCTAGTGCACGCCAAACCGCTGCGGGGCACAGGGCTGGTGGTGTTCGACCCCAACCTCGTGTTCCTGGTGGTGGATAACATGTTTGGGGGCGATGGCCGCTTTCACACCCGTGTGGAAGGCCGAGATTTCACCCCCACCGAGCAGCGCATCATTCACGGCATGCTCAGTGTGGTGTTTGAAGAGTACGAAAAAGCCTGGAAGCCGGTACATGAGCTGAAATTTGAGTACATCCGTTCCGAGATGAACTCCCAGTTTGCTAACATCGCCACCCCGAGTGAAGTGACGGTCAACGCTGCCTTTACCCTGGAATTAGGGGGTGCCGCCGCCGACATGCACATCTGCATGCCCTACTCCATGATCGAACCGCTCAAAGACTTGCTCAACAGCTCCATGCAGAGCGAACAAGTCAGCAGCGATCATCGTTGGATTGGTCTGCTCTCCAAAGAATTGCAGATGGCAAATGTGGAACTCATTAGCCGCTTGGGACATTCTGAAGTCACTTTGCGGCAAATTTTAGACATGAAGGTAGGGGATGTAATCCCGCTCAACATTCCTGACCGGGTAATGGCCGAAGTGGATAAAGTGCCCGTGCTGGAATGCACATATGGTGTTCGTAATGGGCACTACGCGCTCAAGGTGGAGCGCTTCCTGGCCCAACAACAGGACGAAGCGCAACCGGGATTGCCCCAGTTCTTAAACCGGAACCGAGGTACGGGTGAGTCGCACTAAAGCCAGCTCTACCCCCGTTTGGAAAGAGAAAGACCATGACAGATACCGACGACTTGTTCGGACTCAATAGCAGCGCGGACGACCAAATCTCAGAGGACGACTGGGCCGCCGCTATGGCGGAACAGGGAGATGCCGAAGCCACCGCGCAACCGGCCGCCGCCATGTTCCCGGACTTTGGTGATACCTCGTCCAAAAACAATCTGCTCAACGACTTCGACATGATCCTAGACATCCCGGTGCAACTCACCGTGGAACTAGGACGCACCAAAATCACCATCCGCAACTTGCTGCAACTGGCCCATGGTTCGGTGGTGGAATTGGATGGCATGGCCGGGGAACCCATGGATGTGCTGGTGAATGGCACCCTCATCGCCCAAGGCGAAGTGGTGGTGGTGAACGAAAAATTCGGTATCCGCCTCACCGACATCATTACCCCCACGGAGCGCATGCGTAAGCTGCGCTAAATAAAAAGGGCGGTTGTCACACCGCCCTTTTTCGCTTTTTCGTACTGCCCTCTGCTTTACCTCTGCAATAAAGCCTGCACGGCTTGCATCACCTCGTCTTCGCTCGGTGGCGCGGCCATATCCCCCAAGTTCCGAATCTGCGGCGACCAATAGCCCTCGGTTTTCCAGCGCGGTGAATCGCAATACAGCTCTACCGTGGGCCGTCCCAACACCGCTGCCATGTGGGTTAAGCCCGTATCCACGCCAATCACTAAGCGCGCCTGAGCCACGATGCGCGGCGCTTCATGAAGCGAAAAGGCGTCCGGCACCTCCGCCCCTGGCACTTGTGCAGCCAATGCTTCACTAATCGCCCGCTCTTTAGCGCTGCCCCAAGGAAAACGCACCGTCAAACCCTGATCGGCCAGATAGCGGCCCAAGGCTACCCAATGGGCGTCTGCCCAGCGTTTGGCGTCTCGGGCGGTGGCGTGGAAACACAGCACATAGGGCTGAGGAGGGCTAGAGGCCAAGGTGTGCTCCAGCCACGTAGGCGGATAAAAGCGGGGCGCGGCGCTTTCCCCCTGCCACGGCAGCCCCAGTGCCGCCGCCGTGACGCGCCGGGAACGCTCCACCGCATGGCACTGCCAGGGCACAGTGACGCTATCGCTGTAAAACCAACGGGCCAAGGGTTCATACCCCGAATACTGGGTACGGTTTGCCAAGCCAAACACCCGCCCGCCCGGCGCCCGGCGTGCCAAGCGCGTAACCAATGCCGACTTAATCAAGCCTTGGGTTTCGATCACCAAATCATAAGCCCGGCTTTGCAAGCGCTGCCGAAAGGCCTGCATCTCCTGACGATTATGCTGTGCAAACAGAGCCTTACGCCAACGGCGCAGGGCAAAGGGCACCACGTCATCAATTCCGCGAAAATCCCCCTGAGAACGCAAAGGCGCGAGTAAATCCACATAGCCTTCTTCCACCACCCAAGTAATATGGGCATCAGGATAACGGGCACGGATATCCCAGACCACGGGCAAGTTATGCAAGACATCGCCCAAGGACGACAGTTTTACCAACAAAATATTCATAGCAATGGGCCCTATGCGGGCATCGGGAAAGCGGGCGCAAGCTATAGAAATGGCTTACTTGCGCTCGCTGTCTTGAGTTTTTTCCAGACCGTAACGGCTTAATTTTTGGCGTAGGCCCACGCGGGAGAGGCCCAGTTCTTGAGCGGCACGGGTTTTGTTCCACCGATGGCGCACCAGCACTTCTTTAATGATGCGCGCCTCCAGCTGTTCGACCCGTTCCTTGAGATGGCCATCCAAGCTAGACAACCACGCCAGATCCCGCTCTTGGCCTTCCTCTTCCGCCGCCCGCAACACCCTGGGGCTGAGTAAATCTGCCGTCAGATCGTCGCCGTCCGCCAAGGCTAACATACGCAGGATTTCGTTTTGCAATTCCCGCACATTGCCCGGCCAGCGATAGGCCTGCAAACAGGCCAAACTTTCCGCACTAAAACCACGCACGCCTTGGGCCGCAGGCAGGCGCTGCAAGATGCCTTGGGCGATGGGCACGATGTCCATGGGCCGATCTCGCAACGGCGGCATGTGCAAACTCATGCCCGCCAGCCGGTAGAACAAATCCTCCCGGAAGCGCCCGGCGCGCATTTCCTCTTCCAAATCCCGGTTGGTGGCGGCAATCACGCGCACGTCTACCGACACGGAACGGGGGCTGCCCACCGGGCGTATCTCCCCTTCTTGCAGCGCACGCAACAGCTTCACCTGAAACGCGGGCGAGGTTTCGCCAATTTCGTCCAAGAAAATCGTGCCACCGTGGGCTTGCTGAAACAGACCAATGCGGTCTTCGTAGGCCCCCGTAAACGCGCCGCGCTTGTGGCCGAACAACTCCGCTTCCAAGAGCTGATCCGGTAGGGCGCCGCAGTTTTCCACCACGAAAGCCCGCTCGCTACGCCGACTGGCGTAATGAATGCCCCGCGCCAGCAGCTCCTTGCCGGTGCCGGACTCGCCGGTGAGCAAAATCGGAATGTCGTGCCGGGCCACTTTCTGCGCCAGCACACATACCTGCTCCAAAGGGCTGCCAGGAGCGCGGGTGAGGCGCTCAAAGCCGGAACGGGCACGCACTTCCGCCCGCTTTTGCGTGACGCGCAACTTGACCTGATCCGGGCTTTCCCTCAGTTCCAGGCTCAGGCGCTGGTTATCCTGCTGCAAATGCCACAGCTCCGCCGCGCCTTTTAAGGTCAGCAGCAGTTGTTCCGGGTGCCAAGGCTTGAGCAGATATTGCCAAATGCCCGCCTCGTTAATGCCGGTAATGATGTCTTCGGTTTCGGTGTAGCCGGACAAAATAATGCGTACCGTGTCCGGCCATTGCTGGCGCACTTGGCGCAGAAATTCCACCCCCGACTGGCCCGGCATGCGCTGATCGCACAGAATGATCTGGATGAACTCCGCCGCCATCACCTGCAAGGCTTGTTCCGCCGAGATGGCGGTAAACACCGTGAAATCGTCGTCCAGGGTACGGCGCAGGGCTTCTAAGGAGCGAACTTCGTCGTCCACCAGCAACACGCTGGGCAGGCTGGCACTCATGCCGGAACCTGCCAATCCAGATCCCGATGGCGGGCCAGATGGCGCGGCGTCCACGAGGCCAAGGATTTACCAACAAAGTGCCAGCGCGCCACGTGATAGCTGGGATCGAAGCCGTAGAAATTGCGCTTCATCTGCGCTAGCTCCTCCGCCCGCCATTGGGCGAGGGGCTTGGCGGCTTCATCCGCTTGGCGCTGGGTTTGTTTGGTGGCTAAACGGCAGGGGAGTTCGGCGCTCGCGGCCAACTCTTGGGCACGACCACGCACTTGGGCCAGGAAATCCAGAGCGCCCAGCTCCAGATCGTAAAAACCGCTATCCACCGCCTCTTGGGCCGTCATGGGCAAGCGGCGCTGCATGATCGCTTGGGCCCCCTCTGCCCCCACCCGAGGCGGCAGCAAGTAAGTCCAAAACTCCGAGCCAAACAGATTGCCCATATTTTTGTAGTGGGGGTTCAGCACCACCCCGGCCCGCAGCCACACCTGATCGGCGCAACGGGCCAGGAAACAGCCCCCGGCGCCCGCATTGCCTTGCAGCGCCGCCACGGTGAGGTGGCTGTCACAGCGCAAAATCGCCTCCGCCAAATCGTCCATGGCGTTGATGTTGGCCCAGGACTCATCCGCCGGGCTGACCGCCGCTTCGATGGTGTTGAGGTGGATGCCGTTACTCCAGAAATCCTCGCCCCCCAGCAGCACCAGCACTTTGGTGGGGCGCTGGCGGGCCCACAAAAACGCCTCCCGCAAGCGCTGACAGTGGCGGGTACTCATGGCGCCGTTGTAGAACTCGAAATGCAGGTAGCCTACCTCGCCGGCTTCCTCATAGCGAATGTCCTGCCAGGTGGCGTGGGGCGCAGGCCAGTAGCCATCCGGCAAGGGCAATTCCGGCAGTTCGGCGGTTTGTTCGGCAAAAGCCAGGGTGGCGGGCAATTTCACCCCACCCGCCCGTTTGATGTGGCCGATCCACAGCGCGCCATCGGCGGTGGCGCGCAAAATGGCGCCTTCCCGGCGGCCTAAAATTTGGCCCGGCTCGCCTTTAATGCCCATTTCCGGCCAGGCATCGTAGAGATGGCAGGCTTCGCCAAACCACTGATCCGCCACACCGGGAAAGCCATCCGCCGCGTCCAGCTTGGCGCACAGACTGGCTGTACTGTCGTGCTGCCAATCCAGGGCGCGATCCGACTGGCGCATTAAGGGCCGCTCACGCCCCCAGCCCTGAGCCTGGGCCAAGGGCGTGGGCACGAATGTGCCAGACTCGAAGCGCTCCACCGCCAGCCGCACCGCCTGACAAGCGGCTTCGGTCACTTCCCGGCGATACAGGCTGGCCTTCCGCCCCCGACGCAGGGGAAATTCCACGCTGGCCCAAATCGGCCCGGCATCCATTTCCGCCTCCGCTTGCAACACCGTCACCCCCCAGCGGGCCTCACCGTCCTGAATCGCCCAATCCAGCGCCGACGGCCCTCTATCCCCCACCACGCCGGGATGCACGATCAAACAGGTCTGGCGCGCCCAAATCGACTCCGGGATCGCCCGCCGCAGATAAGGGGCAATAATCAAATCCGGCTTAAACAAGGCCACCGCCTCCTCCGCCACGCTGTCGGCAATGTCGAACTCAATCGAAATCTCATGCCCCAACCCCGCCAACTCACAATGCAAGCGCTGGGTGAGACTGTTGTAACTGTGGGTCAAGAAGAGGAGGCGCATGGGGTTTCTGATGAGTCGAGAGTAGAGAGTGGAGGGTCGAGAGTGGGGTTGAGTGGGCTGTGAGTCGAGCGTCAGGAGTGGAGAGATAAGGATGAGTGGCGAGTAAGCTCTGAGTCGAGAGTCGGGAGTGAAGAGTAGAGAGAAGGGTTTGGGTGGGCACTAGTGCTTTGGGTCAAAAGTTTGGGCACAGGGAATGCAATTAATCCCTCCACCGCCCCCACTCTCGACTCTCCACCCTCCACTCTCGACTCCCATCACTCTCGACTCTCCACTCTTAACTCTCGACTAAGACAATCAACATATCCGTGGCAATTGTTCCCCAGTCAGCCAATCGACAATGCGGCGGCCGCCGAAGGCGGTGGTCATTTGCACGAAGTGGTGATCGTCGGCGTGGACTTTGCCGATCAGGGCGGCGTCTTGGCCTAGGGGGTGGGCGCGCAGGGCGGCCAGGGCGCGCTCGGCGTCTTCTGGGACGACAATGGCTACCAGCTTGCCTTCGTTAGCCACATACAAGGGATCCAGGCCCAGGAATTCGCAGGCGGCGGCCACGGCGGGGCGTACCGGCAAGGCATTTTCTTGCAGCATCATGCCCACGCCGGACTGGCGGGCAATTTCGTTCAACGTGGTGGCTAAACCGCCACGGGTGGGGTCACGCAGCAGCCGCACTTGCACGCCGCTGTCCAACAAATCGGCTATCAAGCCGTGCAGCGCGGCGGTGTCGGAGACGATGGGCGAGGAAAACGCGAGATTTTCCCGGCTGGACATAATCGCCATGCCATGGTCGCCCAAAGTACCGGAGACCAAAATCACGTCCCCCGGCTGGGCTTGGTCGCCGGACAACTGCCGCCCGGCGGGCAACACGCCCACGCCGGTGGTACTGATAAACACACCATCGGCCTTGCCCCGCTCCACCACCTTGGTGTCGCCCGTGACCACTGGCACCCCCGCCTCACTAGCCGCTTGGGCCATGGAGGCCACGATGCGCGCCAAGTCCGCCAGGGGAAAGCCTTCTTCCAGAATAAAACTGGCCGCCAAATACAAAGGCCGAGCGCCCATCACCGCCACATCGTTCAAAGTGCCATGCACCGACAAACAACCGATGTCACCACCGGGGAAGAACAGCGGCGACACCACATGGCCGTCACACGCCATCACCAGCCGCCCGCCCTGGGCCAGTTCCGGCGGCGCAGGCAGCATGGCGCCATCGTTACCCTGGGCCAACCACTCGTTATTGAAATGGGGCGCAAACAATTCCTCAATCAACTGCGCCATCGCCCGCCCGCCGGAGCCATGACTCATATCCACCCGACCATGCTTTAAATCCAGGGGTTTGATGTAGGTTTTACGTGGGGAGGACATGGGTAGATTCACCGAGATAATTTTGAACCGCAGAGGCGCAAAGACGCAGAGGGAAAAAGAGTTTGCTACGAGACGGCTTATTGGGGAAACAGGGAAATAGGATTGCCGCAAGAGCACAGGCTTGGTACGTCATTCCAAACCTCATCATCTGGATTATCCCAAACGTGGTTCATGGCGGTTTGTTGTGCCAGGGTAAGGTCTAGCAGCTCTGCTTGATCCCGACAGCGGGCTTTTAAGTACTGCACGTAATGCAGCACCTCCACCGCCATCGGTTCCGGCAAGCTCTTCACCGACTCAAAAATTAATTCTGCGACTGCCATTTGCCACCTCTCAATTCTGTGCTGTGACGCCCACTAGCCCACCGCAGGCACATCCTTATACCGCCCATAAGTGTAGTGAGCGGCGCAGGCGCCCTCAGAAGAGACCATGCAGGAGCCGATGGGGTTTTCTGGGGTGCAGACGGTGCCGAACAGTTTGCAATCACGGGGATGCTTCACCCCGCGCAGGATGGCACCGCAGGCGCAAGCGCGATTATCGGGCACCGACTGGTAGCGCAATTGGAAGCGCACTTCCGCGTCCCACGCCGCGTACTCCTTGCGGATGCGCAGCGCTGAATACGGCACCAGCCCTAAGCCGCGCCACTCGAATTCCCGGCGCAGTTCAAACACATCCGCCACCAGATTTTGCGCTTTCAGATTGCCGTCGCGGCTCACGGCGCGGGTGAATTCGTTTTCCACCACCGCTCGGCCTTGGTTCACCTGCCGCACCAGCATCAAAATCGCCTGCATCACATCCAGCGGCTCGAAACCGGCAATCACCACTGGCTTCCGGTATTCCTCGGCGAAAAACTCATAGGGACGGCTGCCGATCACGGTGGACACATGGGCCGGGCCGATGAAACCATCCAAAGGCACGCTGCCGTATTGGCGCACTTCCGGCGATTCCAGAATGGTGCTGATGGCCGAGGGCGTCAGCACATGGCAACAGAGCACGCTGAAATTGGCGAGGCCCAAAGTCTGGGCCTGACGCAGCGCCACCGCCGTGGGCGGGGTAGTGGTTTCAAAGCCGATGGCGAAAAACACCACCTGTTTGCTCGGGTTTTCTTGGGCGATGCGCAGGGCGTCGGCGCTGGAGTACACCATACGGATGTCGCCCCCCGCCGCCTTGGCTTTCAGCAGCGAGCGGCCTTTAGACGCAGGCACCCGCAGGCAGTCGCCGTAAGTGCACAGAATCACGCCCTGCTCCAAGGCCAGCTCAATGGCTAAATCCACCCGACCAATGGGCAGCACGCACACCGGACAACCCGGCCCGTGGATCATGCGCACGTTATCCGGCAGCAGATCAGAAATGCCGTAGCGGGAAATGGCGTGGGTGTGGCCGCCGCAAAACTCCATGAAACTATAGCGCCGCTCCGGCTGCGCCTCCCCCCGGATCGCCGCCGCCAAACCTTGGGCCAACTGCCCATCGCGGAATTCGTCTACGTATTTCATGGACTCAAGCAACCAAAATAGAGCGATTAGCCTAACGCCAATTCCACATGCTGACCTAGGCGGGTGGCTAGGGTGACAAGCATGTCGAGGCTGAATTTTTCGCGTTTGCCGCGCAGCAGGTCGGAAACGCGGGATTGGCCGATGCCGAGGGCTTCGCCCGCTTGGCATTGGGTCCATTTGCGGGCCAGGATGATTTCACGGATATGGCTCATGAGCTTGGTGCGCATGTCCAAAAGCGTTAATTCTTCCGGGGAACTCTGATTTTCAAAAAACATAGTGGGGCGACGATCAACAACTTGCATACATTCCATCATGGGCCTCCTGTGCCAACAACGGATAGGCCCATCCTTGTGGGACGGGCCTCGTTTCAACGATTTCGAGTATTACGACAACAACGCATCTTCTGCGGCCACGCGCTCGCTCATTTCGGCGAACAGGGCCAGGGTTTTTTCTGCTTCTTCTGGATCGAGTTTATTGAGGGCGTAGCCCACATGCAGGATTACAAAATCCCCCACGGCCACATCGTCAATGAGCGCCAAGGAAATTTCCTTACGCACGCCGTCCATTTCCACTAGGGCCATTTCGTTGTCCAGCAACTCGACCACGCGCACGGGTATGGCTAAACACATGGCTTAGGCTCCTGCCAATTGCCGCTCTAATTCGGCGATGCGTTTTTTCAGCGCCGCCACGGTGTCTTGGCGCTGGGCACGGGCTTGGGCCGCCCCTTGCGCTATCCAGGCCAGCCAATCGGCCATGCCCTGACCGCTGGTGGCGGAGAGTTGGATAATCCGGATGCTTGGATTCACACGCCGAGCAAACTCCATGGCCTTATCCACATCGAAGCTCAAGTAAGGCAGCAAATCGCATTTGTTGAGCAGCATCAGGGACGCGGCCCGGAACATATCCGGGTATTTGATGGGCTTGTCTTCGCCTTCCTTGACGGACAGCACCGCCACTTTATGGGCTTCGCCCAGATCAAAGGCCGCCGGACAGACCAGATTGCCCACGTTTTCGATCATGAGCAGGCTATCGTCGCGCAGTTCCAGCTGATCCAGGGCGTGGCCCACCATATGGGCGTCCAAATGACAGCCTTTGCCAGTGTTGATTTGGATGGCCGGGGCGCCAGTGGCGCGGATGCGTTCCGCGTCTTGGCTGGTTTGCTGATCGCCTTCCACCACATAGACCTGGGCTTTGCCCGCCAGGGCTTTGATGGTTTCCACCAGCAAGGTGGTTTTGCCGGAGCCGGGGCTGGACACCAGATTCAGGGCAAAAATGCCCTGCTCCGCTAGGCGCTCCCGGTTACGCGCTGCGTAGCCGTTATTCTTGGCCAGGATGTCTTGCTCAATCTTCACCATGCGGCTCTTGCTCACCCCCGGCGCGTGGCTGTGGGCGGGCACATAGGCGTGGCTGTGCTCATGGCTATGGCCGTGACCATGCTCATGGGCACCATGACCGTGATCGTGGTGATGGTCGTGGGCATGGCTGTGCCGGGTACCGTCTTCATGGCTGTGTTCGTGGTCATGAAGGGCGGCGCCTTCAATCCGCGTATCGCCGGGGCCGCATCCGCAAGTGGTACACATGATGAATCCTCTGTGTTAGCAATCAGTAAATGGTGCAGGCAGGCCCGTTTAGCTGGGCTCACCATCCTCCACCATGAGTTCTTTAACTTTCATGTCCGTGCCGCCAGTCACTTGCACGGGCACGGCGCCGCAATGTTGGCAGGGGTCAAATACGGCGGCCAAGGGCGTGTCTTGATGGCATTCCAAACAATGGCCCTGGCCAGGGGTGATGAGCAACTCCAACTTTGCCCCCTCCGCCAGGGTGCCACGGGACACGGCATCAAAACAAAAGGCCAGGGATTCCGGCTCCACGCCCGAAAGCTGCCCTACTTCCACCCACAGGCTACTGACCCGGCTAAAGCCTTGGGCTTGTGCGGCGTCCTCCAAAACTTGGATGATGCCTTCGGCGATGGACATTTCGTGCATGGCTATTTTCTCCCGCCTAAACCAAACAAACGCCGCCGCGAGAGCGACACAGATTCATCCTCGGCCTTGGTCT
>JACCDO011359671.1_pt1 | contig 25983 bp, 19 predicted proteins | sample 7446101 | NCBI WGS metagenome assembly JACCDO01 (sample SAMN15323440, study PRJNA562643) | freshwater metagenome | isolation source: river surface water | place: USA:Blue River Watershed | collected 2017-08-16 | reverse complement strand
GCCCCTTCGCGTGCGCGGCGAACTCCTCGACGGTCGAGAGGAAGTGTCGGTCGACGCGAATCTCGAGGGGGAGCGCCACGTCGCGAGCCACCGCCGCGAGCGCTTCGCGGACGCGCCAGTCCCCGGGCTCCGTCATCACCAGCCGTTCCGGCCGCCGTGCCGCGACCATGCGCTGCAGCTCGCCGGCCAGCGTACCGGTGTTCGCCGCCTCATCGAGCGCGACGTAGTGGACCGTCCGGCCGATCGTGCGTTGCGCCGCGGCGAAGTGCCGCATCGCGCTGAGGAAGAGCGCCGTGCGCGGCTTCGAGGACCAGACGTGCGTCGACTCCCCGGCGACCTCCGCCATCCAGATCGCATCCTGCTCGGCGTCGAAGCCGTCGAGCGCGCTCGAGGCGGGGTCGAGCTGGTCACCGAGGACGAGGACGAGGGTGCGCATCGCGTCGAGAGAGCGGTGGCGTCCGGTGCGTGCGTGCCGCACCGGACGCGAGTCCGTCAGGCGGCGGCGGGGGTCGTCGGCGCGGTGCCGTCGAGCAGGTGCAGCTCGCTGCGCCGTCGTGCCTCGCGGAGCAGCATCGCCACCGCCACGATCGCGTGCATCGTCGTCGCGGCCACGGAGATGTACCAGAGGCGCTGCAGCGTGAAGCCCGGCTGGTGGCTCGCCCAGAGGGCGGGGGGGACGAAGCAGAGCAGGCGCACGCCGCTGGCGACAACGGTGGGCAGGGTGTTGCCGAGGGCCTGGAACATCCCCGAGCAGGTGAAGACGATCCCCGAGGCGACGTAGTTCATCGAGATCGTCGCGAGGAAGGTCGCGGCGACCGCGAGGACCTCCGGCTCATCCGAGAACCAGTGCACGAGCCACTCCGGCCGGAAGTGACAGAGGATGCTGAGGGCCAGCATCACCACTGAGCCGAGCGAGATGGAGGCGATAAAGGTCTGCCGCGCACGGTCGGGTCGGTTGGCGCCGATGTTCTGGCCGGCCACCGGTGCCGCCGCGAAGGCGATCGCCATCCCCGGGAGGAGCACCCCCTGCAGCACACGTGACCCGATGCCGTACCCGGCCTGCGCGGCGGGGCCGAAGTCGCGGATGATCCAGTAGACGACGGCCATCGAGATGAACATCAATCCAAATTCGAGCCCCGAGGGGATCCCGATGGCGAGCAGGCGTTTCCAGGTGTCGAGGTGCGGCCGGAGCTGGGACGCATCGAAGCGGACGAAGTGCTCCAGCCGCTTGAAGTAGTACAGCGCGAGGCCGATGGCGACGACGAGGGCGATGTCGCTCGCGATGGCGGCGCCCGCCACGCCGAGCGGACGACCGGTGCCCCATCCGGCGATGAGGATCGGAGCGAGGATCGCATTCAGCACGACAGTCGCGACCTGGATCACCATCGTCGGCTGCGCGATGCCGGTCGCCCGCAGCGTGGACATCATCGCCCCGAGCGGGAACTGGAGCGCGAGCGCCGGCAGGAACCAGGCGAGGTAGTCGACACCGAGCTCCGCGGTGCGGGCATCGGCGGCGATGCCGCGCACCCAGGCGAACCCCGCCGTGTAGCCGAGGAGGAGGGTCAGCACGCCGGCGATGGCGGAGAGGACGAGCGACTGGTTGTAGGCCAGTGTCCCGGCGGTGCCGTCCTTGCGGCCCGCGGCGTGGGAGATCAGGACCATCGTGCCGACGGAGAGCACCTGGCTCACCGCCATCACCATGAACTGGAGGTTGCCCGCCGTGCCGACGCCTGCGATGGCAGCGTCGCCGAGCTGGCCGACGAAGTACAGGTCGACGAAGAAGTAGGCCGTCTGGAAGAGCATCCCGACAGCCATCGGGGCGGCCATCCGGATGATGTGCCGGGGGATGGAGCCCTGTGTGAGATCGCGCATCTGAGGTCAGCGAGAGAGGGGCGGGAATGGTTCCCGCCCCTCCTCAACGCAGGGGGGAATCAGGGCGCTGGCGGCGGGGTCTTTGCGCGCGAGATCGACCAGACGTACGCGGCCACGGCACGGACCTGCGCGTCGTCGAGGTTCATCGGGCCGCCGCGCGGCCCCATCGGGAACCGCCGCGAGGCGTCCTTCACCTGATCGCGCGGGACGCCGTTGGTGATGGTCACGATGATCTCGTCAAAGCGGCCGCCGTGCTGGACCCACGCGCCGCTGACGAGGCTGGGGCCGTTGTTCGCACCCACTCCCTTCTGGCCGTGGCAGCGCTGGCAGCCGCCGCTGTGATAGATGGAGTCGCCGATGGCGATGGCGGCGTCGGTCACGCCGGCGGGGCGGGTGGGGGCGGCGCCCTGCGCCCCGGCGGCGATCGGCAGGGCGAGAGCGAGGGCGAGGGGGAGCAGGCGCATCGGTGGCGGAGCTGGAGGTGGGAACGGCGATCTTCGGAAGATGGCGCTCCCAGGTCGCATCGGCGAGCCGGCGGTTCGGCGCCATGCAGCGTAGGCGTGACCTGGGAACGGTCCGACGGCGATGCACCCGCGGGGCCGGTGGTACCCACGTGGGTGGGGCACCCGGGACCGGCTAGCTTGGAACGGCGGCTCGTCCGCATCGATGCCCGCCGGATCCCGCTCGCCGTATGAATCGCTCTCGCCAGGACACCGTATCGGCATGCCCTCCCGTGATGTCACGATCGACCTGCTTCACCTCGGCCGCCCGCAGTCCGTCGCCTGCCGGGTGCTCCACACGGCGGCCGGCCCGGTCCTCGTCGACCCCGGGCCAGGTGCGACGCTCCCGACGCTGACCGCTGGCCTCACCGCCGAGGGGATTGCTCTCGCGGACCTGCACGCGATTCTCCTGACGCACATCCACTTCGACCACGCCGGCGTCACAGGGTCGCTCCTCGCGGCGAACCCTTCCCTCACGGTCCACGTGCACGAGATCGGGGCGCGACATCTCGCCGATCCCTCCCGATTGATCGCGAGCGCCACGCGCATTTACGGCGACCGGATGGACACGCTCTGGGGGCCGCTCCTCCCCGTCCCGGCGGATCGGCTGCGCGCCCTCCGTGGCGGGGAGTCGCTACGGCTCGGCGACCGTGTCTTCGCCGTGCGGTACACTCCGGGTCACGCAGTGCATCACGTGACCTACCTCGATGAGACCGATGGCACCGCCTACGTCGGTGACACCGCCGGGGTCTGCCTCCCGCCGGTGCACCTCGTCCTGCCGGTCACCCCCCCACCGGATGTCGACCTCGAGGCGTGGCGCACGAGTCTCGATGCCCTCGAGACGCTTGCACCGACGCGGCTCTTCCTCACGCATTTCGGTGCGTCGGAGAATCCGTCCGCGCATCTCGCCGCGCTTCGCGCCGGGCTCGATGCGTGGGCCGCGCGCACGCGGGACCTGCTGGCGGACGAGGGGACGGACGCCGACCGGGCCGACCGCTTCCACGCGTGGGTGCTGGCGTCGATCGCGGATCGGCTCACGGTGGAGCAGCGGCAGGCCGTAGCGTCGTTCTCGGATTTCCGAGCCAGCTTCCACGGACTCGCACGCGCCTCGCGGACCCGGCCGCACGCCTGACGCCCTTGCCGCGTCGCCGCGCCGCGACGAGCGTTCCGCGATGCCGTCGACCGCGTCATTCACCTCACCGTCTGACCCCACGCTCGCCGCCGATCTCGCGGCCGCGATCCAGACCGTCCCCGACTTCCCCTCGCCGGGCGTCGCGTTCAAGGACATCACCCCCGTGCTCGCCGACCCCGCGCTCTTCCAGCGCACCACGGCGGCGCTCGCAGCCCCGTGGCATGCGGTCGGCATCACCCACGTCCTCGCCATCGAGAGCCGGGGGTTCCTCTTCGGTGCGCCGGTCGCCCAGCACCTCGGCGTGCCGCTGGTCCCCGTGCGCAAGCCGGGTAAGCTACCGCGCGCGCGCGTGCGCGAGACCTACGCGCTCGAGTACGGCACCGATGCCCTCGAACTGCACGCGGACGCGATCGGGCCCACGGCCCGCGTGCTCATCGTCGATGACGTCCTCGCCACGGGCGGCACCGCCGCGGCGGTGGTCCGGCTCGCCGAGCGGTGTGGGGCGAGTGTCGGCGGCCTCGCGGCGGTGATCGACCTGTCGTTCCTGCCCTGGCGGGCGGCGCTCGCCGGCCGGCGCGCGGAGACTCTCGTCCGCTACTGATCAGCGGTACGGATAGACGAGGTAGAAGAGCAGGGAGAGCGCGGCCAGTACCCAGAGGGCGACCGGCACCTCGCGTCCGCGTCCCGTTGCCACCTTGAGCAGCGGATGGAGCAGGAGTCCCGCCGTCATCCCGACGCCGATGTTGTAGGTGAAGCTCATCAGGACGATGGTGAAGAGGGCCGGGATCCACTCGGTGGCGTCGGCGGTGTCGAGCGACGCGAGCGGCTTGAGCATCAGCACGCCGATGGCCACGAGGGCGACGCCCGAGGCGTGCAGCGGGACGGCGGTGAGGATGGGAGCGGCCCAGAGTGCGAGGAGGAAGAGCCCCGCGACGACGAGCGCGGTCAGCCCCGTCCGTCCGCCCTCCTCAATCCCCACGGCGGACTCGATGTACGCGCCCGTCGTGGTCGTGCCGACCACCGGCGCGAAGAGATTCGAGAGCGCGTCGGCGAGCATCGGCCGCTCCACATCGGGGAGGTTGCCGTCGGCGTCGAGGAGCCCGGCGTGCGCGGAGAGGCCGAAGAGCGTACCGATGGTGTCCACGAACGCCATCACGAAGACGATGACGACCACGGGGAGTGCCTCGAGCGTGAGCGCGCCGGCGATGTCGAGCTGTCCGAGGATGGGCGCGAGGCTGGGCGGTGCGCTCAGGAGCGAGGTCGGTGCCGGCGTGATGCCGGCGAGCATCGAGCCGGCGAACGCGAGGAGGATGCCGATGGACAGGGCCCCGGTGATACGGCGCGCCATCAGGACGAGGGTGACGCCGAGGGCGCCGAGCGCAACGAGCGTCGAGGGGGCACGGAGCGCGCCGAGGGCGACCGGGGCTCCCGGTGCCCCGAGCGCGACGACGCCGATGTCGTTGAGGCCGATGAAGGTGACGAAGAGCCCGATGCCGACGGCGAAGGCGTGCTTGAGCGAGCGGGGAAGAGCTGCCGCGAGCCAGCCGCGCACCCGGAGGACGGTGAGCAGGGTGAAGGCCACGCCGGCGAGGAAGATCGCGCCGAGCGCGGTCTGCCACGGGAAGCCCATCCCCTTCACGACCGTGAAGGCGATGAACGCGTTCTCGCCCATGTACGGGGCGATGGCGAAGGGGCGGTTCGCGTACACGCCCATGAGGAGTGTGCCGAACGCGGCCGAGAGGATCGTCGCCGTGACGGACGCCTCGCGCGGGATCCCCGCCGCCTCGAGGATGGCGGGGTTCACGACGATGATGTAGGCCATCGTGATGAAGGTCGCGACGCCGGCCCGCAGCTCTGTGGCGACCGTCGTCTCGCCCGCGGCGAGGGCGCGGCGGAGCGCCGTGATCATCGCCGGGCCTCTGTGCGCGTGACGGGCGGGTAGGCGCGCAGGAACTCGATCACCACCGCCGCGGAGTTCGCGGCTGCGAGGCGACCGAAGGTGCGCGCGACGTTCGGGCCCGCCTCTCCGCCCGCGAGGTCGGAGAGGGAGCGGAACGCAACGTAGGGGACGTGATTCTCGTGCGCGACCACCGCGACGGCGGCGGTCTCCATATCGAGCGCATCGGCCCGGAAGGTGCGCCAGCTCCATTCCCGATACGCGGCGTTGTCGACAAAGGTCGGGCCGCTCACGCCATTGCCCCCCACCACCACGCGCGGCTGGTGCGGCAGGCAGCTCCCGTCGGTCGTGCACCGGGCCAGCGGCACGCGCGCGGCGACCTCGCGGGCGATCCGCAGCGCGAGGGTATCGGCGGGGAACCAGAACCGACGCGCGAGCGAGTCGGCGGGGGCGCCAGGCACGGTCACCGAGGTCCCCTGCGTGAACATCATCCCGAAGCCGGGGAAGTCGGTGGTCACCCGCGAGGGGGCAAAGCCGGTGGGCGTCTCCCGGGCGAAGACGTTCTCCTGGTAGTTGCCCCACTGCGCGGGCACGGTGACATCGCCGACATCGAGTCCGGGGTTCACGCCGCCCGCGATGCCGGAGAAGACGATGGCGCGGATGGGGATCCGGTCGAGGAGCGCCTGCGTGGTCATCGCCGCGTTCACCATGCTGAAGCCGCTCAGCAGCAGGACGACATCGTGGCCGCCGAGGGTCCCGAGGAACCAGGTCCGGCCGTTCACCACGCGGGTCTCGGTGATCGTGGCGGCCGCTCGGAGGGCGACGAGTTCGGTGTCGAAGGCGGACATCACGGCGATCCGCGGGCGGGTGTCCGTGTGTTGGGCGAGCGCGGGGGAGGCCAGCAGTGCGCCCAGGAGGCCGCACGCGAGCCGGCGGGTGGCAACGCGAGCGATGGCGCGGTGGCGCCCAAGGCGACCGATGGGACGCCGGTCTGTGACGGTTACGCGACTGATGGATGACATGGACCGGAAGATACCGCACGCCCCTTGCCCGCGTCCGGCACCGGGGCGAACGTCCCGCCCATGGCCATCGAGCAACTCACCGACGAGCAGATCGCCACCTGGTCGCGCCGACAGAAGGACCAGTGGTGGCTCACCCGTGTCTATCGCGGCGACATGGCGCAGTTGACCCTCCGCGCCGCCATCACCGGCTTCCTCCTCGGCGGCGTGCTGTCCGCGACCGCGCTGTACATCGCGGGGAAGACGGGGATCACCATCGGCGTCGGTGTCACCTCGGTGATCCTCGCCTTCGCGATGTTCCGCGCGCTCTCGACGGCGGGGCTCGCGCCCGACTACACCATCCTCGAGAACAACGCGACACAGTCGATCGCCACGGCCGCCGGCTACATGGTGACGCCGCTCGTCTCCGGGCTCGCCGCGTACATGCTCGTGACCGGGCGAGTCGTGCCGTGGTGGCAGATGATGGCGTGGAACACCGTCATCTCGATCCTCGGCGTGCTGCTCGCGTTCCCGATGAAGCGACGCTTCATCAACGACGACCAACTGCCGTTCCCCGAGGGTCGGGCGGCCGGGGTGGTACTCGATGCCCTCTACACCGGGCAGGAGGCGGCCGGGCTCTTCAAGGCGCGGCTCCTCGCGGCCGCGGCGGCAATCTCCGGTGGCTGGCAGCTCCTCGTGAGCGACGGCTGGATGCGGCTCCTCCAGTTCAAGCTGTTGCGGATGGACCGGTGGATGAGCCTGAAGGCACCGTTCCACCTGCAGGAGCGGCTCGACACCTACTTCTACGACCTCGCCGCCCGCTACCATCTCTGGACGCCGAAGATCCTCGGCACCGATATCCGGCAGCTCGGCCTGCGGCTGACGCTCGACATGGCGATGCTCGGCGTCGGCGGGCTGATGGGGATCCGCGTCGCGACGAGCGTGCTCCTCGGGGCGGTGGTGAACTTCGCCGTGCTCGCGCCGATCATGATCCAGCGCGGTGATATCGCGCCCTACACCGCGCCGGACGGCAGTGTCGTCGCCATCTCGCGCGCTGAGATCGTGAACCAGTGGGCGCTCTGGTGGGGCGTCACGATGATGGTCGTCGGCTCGCTCGTTAGCCTGGTCGCGAAGCCGGAGCTCCTGACCGGACTCTTCCGATCGAAAGGGGCGTCGACCGACGCGGGGGAGGATCCGCTCCGGGACATCGAGGTCCCGCTCTGGGTCTCCTACGTGGGCGTGCCGGTCTTCAGCCTCCTCGGCGGCTGGCTGACGCATGCCTTCTTCGGCGTCCCATGGCTCCTCGCCTTCGTCTCGCTCCCGCTGATCTTCGTGCTCACGGTCATCTGCACGAACTCGATGGCGCTCACCTCGTGGACCCCCACGGGCGCGCTCTCGAAGATCACGCAGTTCACGATGGGCGCGATCGACCGCGTGAACCCGGCGAGCAACCTGCTTCCCGCGACGATGACGGCGGAGATCTCCTCGAACGCGGCGAACCTCCTGAGCGACATCAAGCCGGGCTATATGCTCGGCGCGAAGCCGCGCCAGCAGGCCATCGGTCACGTCATCGGCATCCTCGCGGGGGCGGCGGCCTCGACGCCGCTCTTCTTCCTCCTCTTCCTCCCGAAGGGCGCCGACGGCACGCGCTCCCCGGCAACGCTCGTGAGCGAGCAGTTCGCGATGCCGTCGGCGCTGCAGTGGAAGGGGGTCGCGGACCTCATCACGAACGGAATCAGTCGGCTGCCGACCTCGGCGATCTGGGCGATGTGCGTCGCCGCCGTGCTCGCCGTCGTCTTCGAGACGCTGCGCATCCGGACGAAGGGGCGCTTTCCGCTCAGCGCCGTCTCCATCGGGCTTGGCGTGGTGCTGCCGCCGGAGTCGTGCTTCGCGATGTGGGCGGGCGCGATGCTCTTCTGGTGGCAGGGGTCGCGGAATCCGGCGGCCGGCTCACGCGCGCACGCCATCTGGGTGGAGGGCGCCGAGTCTGTCTGCGCGGGATTGATCTCCGGCGCGGCGTTGGTGGGGATCGGCAACGCGATCCTCAATGCGCTGATGTGACGTCGGCGCGCGCGACGGGGCGGAGGCTCCGTTGCGCGCGCCGCTGGTTCGTGTCGGAGATCCGGTCGGTCGTGTCGGGTCAGTTGGGGAGGCGGAGGCGCTCGAGCGTCCCGGTGAGCGTCTCACCCGCCACGTCGACGAAGAGTTGGTCGTCGGTCCGGGTGAGCGACCAGCTGACGCGGCGGTCGAGATGCGCGGCCAGCGCCTCGAGGAGCGCGCGGTCCATCGCGATGACGTCGATCTGCTCGGCCCGGTGGATGGTCTGCCCTTCATAGCCGCGGAAGAGGATGCGCGGTTCCTTGTGCGTGTAGAGCGCGACGCGCGGGCTGGCCTTGCTCGCCTTGTGGAGGCGCGCGGCATCCGGTGCGCCGACCTCGATCCAGCTGCGCCAGGCGCCGGTCAGATCCTTCACGAGGAGCGGCGGGTCGTCCGGGTCGGAGATGCCCCCCTTGGAGAAGGCGATGCCCTCGGTGTACTCGAGGCAGTACGCCAGCACACGGGTGAGGAGGTAGTCCTCACTCTCGGAGGGATGGCGCGCAGCCTTGATCGCGAGCGTCTCGTACACGCCGCGATCGATATCGCTGAGCGCGACGTCGAAGGTGTAGACGGTGGCGGTGAGGGCCATGCCGGAAGGTAGCGGTGGCCGTCCGGTGTTGGAGGATGCTGGCTCCCGTGCCTCCGGCGGCGTACGATACCGCGATGCGACTTCTCCAGCGCTTCCTCGTGCTCTGTCTCGGCGCGTCGCCCCTCGGCGCGCAGCAGGCCGACCTCCTCGAGCTCACCATCCCCGAGGCCCGGGAGGCCATGGAGACCGGTCGCCTCACCTGCCGCCAGCTCGTGCAGGGATACCTCGACCGGATCGCGGCCTACGACAGCGCTGGCCCGGGGCTGAACGCCATCCAGACCGTGAATCCGCGCGCCCTGCTGGAGGCGGACTCGCTCGATGCGGTGCGACGCGCCCGCGGGCCGATGGGTGCGCTCCACTGCGTCCCCGTACTGCTCAAGGACCAGGTCGAGACGCGTGACATGCCGACCACGTACGGGTCGGCGCTCTTCAAGGACTTCGTGCCGCGGCGCGACGCGACGGTGGTGCAGCGCCTCGAAGCCGCCGGCGCGATCATCCTCGCCAAGACCACGATGGGGGAGTTCGCCTCGCGGTACCTGAGCTCGGCCGCGGGCATCATCCGCAACGCGTACGACCCGACGCGCAACCCGAGCGGATCCTCTGGCGGCACCGGGTCCGGCGTGGCGGCCAACTTCGGGCTCGTCGGGATCGGCGAGGATACCAGCGGGTCGATCCGCGGGCCCGCGGCCGTCAGCAGCCTCGTCGGGCTCCGGCCGACGGTGCCGCTCGTGAGTCGCTTCGGGATGCTCCCGGCGAACCCGACGCAGGATACGATGGGCCCGATGACGCGCACCGTCGCGGACGCCGCGCGCGTCCTCGACGTGATCGCCGGCTACGACCCGAACGACCCGATCACCGCGGCCACCGTCGGCAACATGCCGGCGAGTTACGCCGCGGGTCTCGCGCCAACGGCGCTGCGCGGCGCGCGCATCGGTGTGCTCCGGATGCGCCGCGACTCGAGCGCCACGCCGCGTCCCGTAGCCGTCGGCGACACCGCCGGTGCGCGTCGCGCCGCGGAGGCGCGCCTCACCGAGGCGGAGTTCGCCAAGGTCCGGCCGCTCTTCGAGCGCGCGATCGCCGACCTGCGCGCGCAGGGGGCGGTCGTCATCGACTCCGTCGCGATGCCGACCATCCCCGGCCGCCGCGTGGGCAACGACTTCGAGACGGAAGAGGCGACGGACCGCTACCTCGCCCAGCATCCGAACGCGCCGTACCGGACGCTGAAGGAGATCCTGCTCGCTGGTGGTGTGACGCCGTCGCGGGCACGCGCGCTGATGTCGTATGTGGGGCGCAGCACCTCGGAGGCCGACTATGGTGCCGTGCTCCAGTACCGCGAGGCGCAGCGGGTCGCGATGCTCAAGGTGATGGCCGACCTGCAACTCGACGCATTGATCTATGCCACCTACGAGGCGCCCCCGGCGGTGATCCCCGCCGACGCGCTCACGAACGCGCGGGCGGTCGACGGCTATGGCCGTGGCGACAACCGCGGCCTGAGCCCCTCGCTCGGCTGGCCCGCCCTCACCGTGCCGATGGGGTTCTCCCCCGAGGGGCTCCCGGCAGGACTCGAGTTCCTCGGGCGGCCGTGGAGCGAGACGAAGCTGCTCGGCTTCGCCTACGCGTACGAGCAGGCGACGCACCATCGCCGGCCGCCGATGACCGTCCCCGCACTCAGCCGCTGATGGCGCGCGGCGCGCGGTAGATCGTCACCGCCGTGTCGCCGAAAACCTTCGTGACGGACCCGGGCGGGAGCGGGTGCGTGCGCGCGTGCTCCACCGCGAGCACCGGGGCGAAGGCCGTCGCCCGCCAGTGGTCGATCACGCGGTCGAGCATGCGTGACTCGTACGGCGGATCCGCGAAGGCGAGGTCGTAGGCGCCGGTCCCCAGTGCGGCGGCGAAGGGGAGCGCATCCCGCTTGAAGGTCCGGGAGCGGTCCTTGAGCCGGAACCGCGTGACGTTCGACTTCAGGGCGGCGAGGCTCGCGGGACGCGTCTCGACGAAGTCGCAGCGCCGCGCGCCACGGGAGATCGCCTCGATCCCGAGCGCTCCGGTCCCCGCGAACAGGTCGAGGACGCTCGCGCCCGCGACGTCGGACGCGAGGAGGTCGAGCAGCGCCGCGCGGACGGGCTCCGCCGTCGGACGGACGCGGAAGTCGTTGGGGGAGGCGAGCGTGCGGCCGGCAAAGGCGCCGGCCACGACCCTCACAGCGACCTCACGGGCGATACCCCGGACCGCGCACCACCTGCCCCGGCTTCGCCCCCGTGTGCGCGCCATCGCGCAGCACGGCGACCCCGTTCACGAACATGTCGCGCACGCCCGTGGAGAGCTGGTGCGGGCGCTCGAAGGTCGCGTGGTCGGTGATGGTCGCGGGGTCGAAGACGATCACGTCGGCCTTGAGCCCCACCTTGAGCACGCCGCGGTCGGTGAGCGAGAGGCGCGTGGCCACCGCGGAGGAGGCCTTCCGCACCGCGTCCTCCAGCGTGAGCACCTGCTGCTCGCGGACGTAGCGGGCGAAGACCCGCGGGAAGTTGCCGTAGGCGCGCGGGTGGGTCATCCCGCGCGCGGTCGCCGGGTCCTGCGAGCCGGCATCCGTCCCGAACTTCATCCAGGGCTGACGCAGCTGCAGTCGCATGTTCTCCTCGCTCATCAGGAAGAGGATCTCGCCGAGCCCCAGCTCCTCCTCGACGTTGAGGTCGATGATCGTCTCCGCCCAGTCCTTGCCGAGGGCGGCGCTGATCTCGGCGAGGCGCTTCCCCTCGAAGCGCAGGAGATGCGGCTTGGTGAAGCCGGTCACCATCACGTTCGCCGGTGTGGCAATCTCGCACAGGTTCTCGTAGCCCGCGTCCATCGCGTGCATCTCCGCGACCATCGTCGCGCGCAGGGCCGGATTCCGCAGGTTCTCGAGGAGGCGTCCGCCGGCCGCGTACTTCGGCGGGATGCAGCTTGCGAAGGAGTTCCCGCCCGCCGGGTAGAGGTACATGTTGGCCTGCACGTCCTGCCCGGCCGCGCGTGCGGAATCGATCTTCGCGATGGCCAGCGGCATCTTGGGCCAGTTCCGCGGGCCGCTCGCCTTCAGGTGGAAGATCTCGACCGGGACGCCCCCCTCGCGCCCGATCCGGAGCGCCTCGTCGATCGCCTCGAGGAACTTGTCCCCCTCGCTGCGCATGTGCGTGATGTAGACGCCGCCGTAGGGCGCCATCGCACGCGCGGCGTCGGCGAGCTCCTCCGTGGTGGCGTAGGTATTCGGCGGGTAGATGAGCGCGCTCGCGAGGCCGAAGGCGCCGTCCTCCATCGCGCGGGCCATCGCGGCGCGTGCGGTGTCGCGCTCGGCCGGGGAGAGCGGGCCGGCCTCCTCGCCCTTCGCGTAGACCCGGAGCGTCCCGTCGCCGACGAACGACCCGACGTTCTGCGCCGCGCCACGTCCGACCATGTACTCGAGCCAGGCGCCGAAGCCGTGCGGGCCGCGGAAGCGCTCGAGCACACGCCGCGTCGCGGTGTCCGACTCGGCGGCGAGGATGTGGTCGTTGACCGGCCCGAGCGAGGTCCCCTCGCCGTGGATGGCGGTCGTGATCCCCTGCGTCACCATCGAGAGGGCGCGGCCATCGCCGGCCATGTAGTGCGCGATGCTGTGCGCCTGGATGTCGATGAACCCCGGCGCGACGACGAGGCCGGCGGCGTCGACACGCTGGCGGACGGTCGCGGAGCGGAACGCCCCGCGCGGGCCGATCGCCGCGATGCGGTCCCCGCGGATGGCGAGGTCGCCGCGATACCATGCCGCCCCGGTGCCGTCGACGATCCGGCCGTTCTCGATGACGACGTCGTACGGCGTGTCGGCGGTCGGGGCGGGGGCGACGCGTGTGCCGGGGGCGCAGGCGGCGGTGACGAGCAGCGAGAGCGCGGCGAGGTGGCGAGTCCGCATCGGGCGGTCCGTGTCGAGGTGAGAGGACGGGTCGGGCAGAACATATCGCGCCGGCGCCCTCGCGGCCCGGTGGGGGCATCGCTGTCGCGGACGGGACAACGCCGGCGGAGGGTGGGGCGTAGAGGCCGTTACATTCCCTCTGCGCATGTCCTCCCCCCTCCGCTCCTTCGTGTGGCGCTGTGCGGCCGCGCTGACCTTCGTCCCCGTGCTGGCGGTCGGATCACAGGCGACCGCCCCCGACACCTCCCGGCGACTCGAGACGGTGGTGGTGACGGCCTCGCGCGAGCCGCGGAGCCTCACCCGCGTGCCGTTCGCTGTCAGCGTGGTGAGCGTCGACCGCTGGGCCGGCCGCTCAGGGTTCGGCCTCGATCAGGCACTCGCGAACGTGCCTGGCGTCGTGGCGCTGAGCCGGTACGGGACCCACGACATCCGTCTCACCATCCGGGGGTTCGGTGCCCGCGGGGCGGGGGACCGCTCGAATGCCGGCACGTCGCGGGGCATCCGCGTCCTGCTCGACGCCATCCCCGAGACCGAACCGGACGGGCGGACGGCCTTCGACCAGATCGATCTCGCCACGATCGAGCGCATCGAGGTGCTCCGCTCGAACGGGAGCGCGGCGTACGGCAACGCCGCTGGGGGCATCGTCAGTCTCAGTTCGATGCCGACGTTCGATCGTCGGTTCAGCGAAGTGACGACGCAGCGCGGCGGCTTCGGGCTGCAGCGGGCGGTCGTCCGTGGAGGCATCGCGCTCGGTGAGGGCAAGGTGTGGGGCGCGCTGACCCGCACCACCTTCGCGGGATGGCGCGATCACTCGGATGCCTCGCGCACCCAGATGGTCGGCGGCGCGATGGCCCCGCTTCCGCACGGGGGGCGCCTCGGGATGCAGGTCGCCGCCGCCGGCAACCTCTTCCGGATCCCCGGGCCGCTCACCCCGGCACAGGTGGATGCGGATCCGTCACAGGCGAACGCGACCTACGCCGCCAGAGACGAGCGCCGATACAATCGCCTGATGCGCCTTGGCCTGACGCTCGACCAGCCCATCGGTGCGACGCAGGATGTGAGCGCGATGCTGTTCGTGAATCCGAAGGTGCTCCAGCGGTCCGAGCGGAACACGTTCCGCGACTTCACGCGGGTGCACACGGGCGGCAGCCTCTCGTGGGGTGGCCGCCTCGAGCGCGGCGGGCTGACGCACCGGATCCGCGTGGGTGGAGACTTCGCGTTCCAGGACGGCGCGATCCAGTTCTACACGCTCGGTCCCGGCGCGACGCGAGGCACCACCCTCACCACGAACAAGGGGGAGGGCGCGCAGAACGCGGGACTCTTCGTGCAGGATGAGATCGGTCTCGGGGAGCGCGTCACGCTCCTGCTCGGCGCCCGGTACGACGACATCGGGTATTTCTACCGGGATTTCATCGCGCCGACGCTCGATGATCGCCGCCGGTTCACGCAGGTCACGCCGCGGGCGGGGCTCTCGTGGCGCATCGGGGGCGGCACCGTCTATGCGAGCTATGGGCGTGGCATCGAGGCGCCGGCGGGGAACGAGACCGATCCCCCCGTCGTCGGTCTCCCGACGCCGGTGACGGCGTTGAATCCCCTGCTCGACCCGATCCTCTCACGCACGGTCGAGGCGGGGATGCGGCGGTATATCGCCTTGGGCGACGGGTCGCTCCGCGGGCTCAGTCTCGATGCGGCGCTCTACCACACGCAGGTCCGCGGTGAGCCGGTGCCGTACAACGGGGGTCGTTTCTATCTCACCGCTGGAGAGGTGACACGTCGTGGGGTCGAGCTCGCGATCGACGCTGAGCTCGCCGCGGGGCTGTCGGCCCGATTCTCCGGCACCTTCTCGCGCAACGTCTACGATCGCTATCGGGTGGATTCGACCTACCTCGGCACCCCCGGCGGGAGCGTGGTCCTCGATGGGAATGCCGTGGCGGGGCTGCCCGGGCGCGTGGTCAATGCCGCCCTCGTCTGGCGGCCGCCCCTGCTCCCGTGGCTCGGCGTCGAGGTGGGTGCCCAGCATCTGGGTGACCACGTCGCCGACGATCGCAATCTCGTCCCGGTCCCCGCGTTCACGGTCTACCGTGCCGCCCTCGCGGGAGAGCGTCTCCTGTCGGCCGGGATCAGCGCGCGTGCGACCCTCGCCGTTGAGAACCTCACCGATCGACGCTTCATCGGCAGCGCCTTCATCAATCCGGACTACGCCGCCGGCGCGCCGCTCGTGTACGAGCCCGGGCTGCCGCGGCAGCTGGTCCTCGGCCTGACGTTCCGCCGGGCGCGCTGACCCTGCCTGCGCGTGCGGCTGGCGGACCACGCCGCCACCGGTAGCTTTCCCGGGCAATGGACCCTGTGACCCCGCCCATCCCGACGGACGATCCCGACGAGCTGAAGCGCCGCGAGAAGGACCGCCGGCGGTTGGAAGCCGAGCGCGGGCTGCTCGAGCCCTCGCAGCGCTATCGCGTGATGAACGACGCGATCCGCCAGTCGCAGGACCTCATCGAGCTCGCCGACAAGAAGGTGCGGTTCGCGCTCGTGATCATCAGTGTGCTGAATGGCGTCCTCCTCTTCGTCGCGGTGCAGGCCGGCCCCGGGGTCTTGCCGCGGTTCGGCCTCTTGGGCCGGCTGGTGCAGGTGGAGCTCGCCGCCTACGTGGTGCTGACGTTCTACCACCTCTGGCACGCCATCTCGGTGCTGCGTCCGCGTCTCGCGCCGCCGCCGGCGCCGGAGAGCCTCCCGACCGCCGTCACGCCGGGTGCCTCGGCGCGCGTCCTCTTCTACGGCGACGTGGCCCCGCGGGAGGCCGCGACCGTCCGCCGTCTCTGGGATGAGATGCGGCAGGACAGCATCAACGCGGAGCTCGCGGACCAGCTGCTCATCCTCGGTCGCATCAACCAGGCCAAGTTCGCCGACGTCGCGAAGCTGTACGCGGGCATCCGCCTCCTCGTGATCATCCTCGGGGGGCTCTTGCTGACCGTGGTGGCCGCCGCGCTCCTATGACCGCGGCGGGTCCCCGCTGGGCCGCGACACTGCAGCGCGTCACTCGGCACTGCTCCGAGGATCTCTTCGGCGGCCCTCGTCCGTGGCGGCTCTCGACGGTCATCAATCTCCAGAAGGGGGGGACGCTTCCGGTCCTCGCGCTGCTGATGTGGTACTATGGCGCGCCGACGCCCGCTGCCTGGACCTATCTGGCCTTGCACGGCGGCTACGGCCTCGTCTGGCTGCTGAAAGATTTCGCTTTTCCAGACCCACGCTGGCGTGTCCCCATCACGGTCGGCGGAGGGCTTGCGGCCTTCGCGCTTGTCCTGGGCCCGTATTGGCTGGCCGGGTGGCTCCTGATCTCGCATCGCGTTGCACCGATCTACCCGCTCCCCTCCAGTGTGTGGCTCGCGGGGTGCGTGCTGCTCTGTCTCCTCGGGAGCGTGCTGATGGTCGTCGCGGACGCCCAGAAGTTCTTCACGCTGCGGGTTCGCCCGGGACTCATCACCGACGGTGTCTACCGATACATCCGACACCCGAACTACCTTGGCGAAATGATGATCTATGGCAGCTTCGCCCTTGTCGCGTGGCATTGGATTCCCGCGGTCGTCCTGCTCTGGGTTTGGGGCGGGGTCTTCGCGGTGAACATGGTGATGAAGGAGGCCTCGCTCGCGCGGCACGCCGGGTGGGCCGCGTACCGTGCCCGCACCTGGTGGCTCATCCCCGGGGTGCTCTGATGCGGCGATGGCTCCTGTGCGCGCTCGCGTTCCTGTTCGCCGCCTGCGATGCGCTGACGTCGCCGGCGTCGGATGCGCCGATGGTCGAGGCCATCCGAATCGACACCACCGTCGCGAACGCCCTCGCGCGTGTCGTGACGGTCCGGTTCTCCCGCCCGGCGCCGGCCCGCGTCACCTGGGGCGCCGAGGGAACGAAGGTGCTCACGCTGGTGAGCGACAGCGTCCTCGCGGAGCATCGGTTCCTCGTGCCACGGCTCCGGCAGCGTCGCACGTACACGCTGGAGGCCGTCGCCGAGGGTGAGGCGTCGGCGCCTGTGCGGCGCACGACCTTCACGATGCCGGCGATGCCGTCGGCGCTCTTCGCCGCGACCTTCACCGCGACCGGGACGCCGAGTCATCCGGTGCAGCTCATCGAGATCGTCGGCGCGAGCGGTGGCCTCGGTGGGCTTCTGATGGTGGAGGATGGCGAGATTGTCGGGCACCTCCCTGTGGTCGGCTCGCTGTTCGGCGCGACGCGTCGTGCGTCGGGGACCTACGTCCTGCTCGATCCGGTGAAGGGACTCGTGGAGCAGCGAATCGACGGAAGCACGGTGCGGACGCTCCCGCATCCCGCGACCGGCGCGCCGACGGCGTACGGCCGAATCCATCACGACGTGATCGCGACCCCGCAGAACACCCTGCTCTTCATCGCGAACGAGACACGCTTGGTCGGCGTCGATTCGATCGTCGGTGAGGCGCTCTGGGAGTGGGTGCCGGAGACCGGCGCGGTGACGAAGCGCTGGAGCGCGTTCACCGAACTCGACTGGAACACGCTGCGCGGCTCGCGCTCGGTGCCCGGGAACTGGCTGCACGGCAACGCAATCAGCTACGGCCCGCGCGGCAACGTCCTGATGTCGCTGCGGAACGCGGACCACGTGATCTCGATCGCCCCGGACTTCTCGCGGATCGAGTGGCGCCTGGGCGGCCCCACGGGGACGCTCGCCATCGACTCGGCGGATGTCTTCCTCGGGCAGCACTACGTGACCGAACCGACGCCGGGCCGGATCCTGATCTTCGACAATGGGTGGGAGCGGCCAGGTGTGCCCTATTCCCGTGCCATCGAGTTCGGCATCGATACCATCGCCCGCCGCGCGACGCGCGTCTGGCAGCATCGGCCTGCGCCGGACATCTACGCCGCGCTCGTCGGCTCGGCGCGCCGCACCGACGACGGACGGACCCTGATGCTCTTCGGGATGTTGCAGGGACAGAACGGATCGACGGGGCCGATCACGGCGATCGAAGTGTCGTCCACCGGCGCGGAACGCTGGCGGTTGACCGCCGGTGGCACCCTCACCCGCCTCTACCGGATCACGCCGGTGGATGCCGTGGCGGGGGAGGTTGAGGGGGCGTTCAGAGGCCGGTAGCGGCCCTCACGCGATCGGCTTCGGCGTCGGCAGGTGCACCGTCGGTAGTCCGCGCTCCCGCAGCTGTCCGTTCAGCCGCTCGAGGCCGTCCCCCTCCACCTGCCGCAGTCGCTCAAGCTGGCGCTCGAACTGCCCGTTCAGGGTGTCGTAGATCTCCCCGTGCTGCCGCGTCGGGGCGTACGCCCCCGACTGCACCTGCATGTTCAACGTGATGAGCTTGTTGTAGAGCTTGGTCGGCATGTCGAGCGTGCACTGGTCCACGTGGCACCCGACCTCGTACAACTCCTCCCGCACCGCCTCCAGGCGCGCCCGCACCGCCTTGGCCGAATCCACGGCCGGCCCGCCCTCGAGACGACTGATCCGGTCGTCGATCTGTCGCTGGAGGTCCTCCACACGCTTCACGGCATCGCCCACATCGTTCACGCGGTCCACGGCGCGCCGGGCGGCCTGATACTGCGCGACGAGGTCGGCGGTGCTCGAGGTGACGCGTGGGTCGGCGACCACCTGCACGGTCCGCGCCAGTGTGTCCGCCCCCACGGTGAGGCGCACGGTGTACATCCCCGGCGGCACGACGGGGCCCCGCGTCGTGCCATAGTCGATCACCGTGTTCGGCAACTTCCGGATCCCCGGGAGTCGAAGGTTCCACACGAACCGATTGCTCCCGCGGCGCTTTGGCATGATCGAATCCGCCGGCGCGTAGGCGAGGGCGTCGTCGACCTCCGCGGAGTCGGCGGAGGTGAAACGGCGGAGCCGCTCCCCCTGGGCGTCGAAAATCTCGAGCGTGACAGGGCCGCTCGGCACCTCGCGGAGCCAGAAGTCGATGAGAGCGCCCGAGGGCGGGTTCTCCCCAGTACCGTTCCCACCGCTCGCGCCCTCCCAGAGGATTGCACGCGCCGGCTGAAAGAGATGTGCCGCGCGGCGGGTCACGCTGTCGGCGAGCTGCCGGAGCGGCGAGAGGTCATCCAGCACCCAGAACGCGCGACCATGCGTCGCGGCGATCAGGTCGTTCCCGTGCACCTTGAGGTCGCGGACGCTGACCCGCGGCAGGTTGAGCTGGAGCGGCTGCCACGCAGCGCCGTCATCGACGGAGACCCAGACGCCGAGCTCCGTGCCGGCGTACAGGAGCCCGCGCCGCATCGGATCCTCGCGGACCACGCGCGTGTAGGCGTTCCGCGGGATCCCGTTCACGATCCGCGTCCAGGTGCGGCCGTAGTCGCTGCTCTTCCAGAGATACGGGGCGAAATCGTCCTGCTGATAGCGGTTCGCGGCCACATAGACGGTCGCCGGGTCGAAGGGCGACGGGTCGATGTGTGCGGTGCGCGTGAAGGTCCCATACGCGGGCGGCGTGACATCCTGCCAGGTTGTGCCGCCGTCGCGCGAGACGTGGATCCGGCCGTCGTCCGATCCGGCCCAGAGCACCTGCGGCGTCCGCGGCGACTCGGCGAACGCATAAATGGTGGCGTACCACTCCGCCCCCGTCATCTCGCCGTGGATCGGGCCGCCCGTCCGCTCGAGCGTCATCGGGTCGGCCCGCGTGAGATCGGGGCTGATCCGCTCCCAGCTCGCCCCCTCGGTGCGCGAGCGCCAGACGTGCTGCGAGGTCACGTAGAGGGTGCGCGGATCGTGCCGCGAGACGAGCGCCGGGAAGGTCCACTGGAAGCGCTCACGCACGTCCTTGGCCGCCCAGCCGTCCCAGTTGATCTCGGTCACCGAGATGTCGCGCTCCTGCCGGCTGCGCCGATCGTAGCGCGAGAACTGGCCCAGATAGCAGCCGCCATAGGTCACGTTCGGATCGCGCGGGTCGAACGCGATCGTCGCGTTCTCGCACCCCGCGACCGAGAAGTAGTCGCGGAGCCCGATGCCCCCCTCCTCGCCGCGCGAGGCGATGGAGATCGCCGAGTTGTCCTGCTGTGCGCCGTAGATCCGATACGGAAACTGGTCGTCGGCGTTCACGTGGTAGAACTGCGCCGTCGGCTGCGTGTGCTGGCTCGACCAGGTGGTGCCACGATCGAAGGAAATCGTCGCCCCTCCATCGTTCCCGAGGATCATCCGCGACGGGTTCGCGGGGTCGATCCAGAGGAGATGCTGGTCGCCGTGGGGCGCGTCGAGCTCGGTGAAGGTCTTCCCGCCGTCGATCGACTTGAGCACGCTCAGGTTCATCACGTAGACGGTGTTCTCGTCCGCGGGATCGGCGGTGACGGCCGAGTAGTACCAGCTGCGCACCCACATTCTCGGGTCGTCATTCATCCGCGACCAGGTGGCGCCGGCGTCGTCGGATCGGAAGAAGCCGCCGGAGGAATCGGGGGCCTCGATGTTCGCGTAGATCCGGCTCGGGTTCGCGCGCGAGACGTCGAGCCCGATCTTGCCGAGCAGCTTCCGCGGGATACCGGGGTTCTTCGTGAGCTCCGTCCAGGTGTCGCCGCCATCGGTCGTCTTCCAGATCCCGCTGCGGCCGCCGCCGGCGAGCATCGACCAGGGTGTCCGCTGGAACTTGTACGTCGAGGCGTAGAGGACGCGCGGGTTCGACGGGTCGATGGTGAGGTCGTTCACCCCTGTGGAGTCGTCGATGAAGAGCACCTTCTTCCAGCTCTTTCCGCCGTCGAGCGTGCGGAAGATGCCGCGCTCGGGATTCGGCCCGAAGGCGTGGCCGATGGCGGAGACGTAGACGCGGTCCGCGTCGCGGGGATCGACGACGATGTCGGTGATCTGGTGCGTCTCGGCGAGGCCGAGCGACTCCCAGGTCGCCCCGGCGTCGGTGGAGCGGTACATCCCCGTGCCGAACGTGAGGTCCTCGCGGAGCTGTGACTCGCCGCTGCCGACGTAGAGGACGTTCGGGTCGCTCGGCGCCACGGTGATCGCACCGACCGACGAGAGGTCGGACTTCCCGTCGGTGAGGTTCTCCCAGCTGATGCCGCCATTGCTGGTGCGCCAGACGCCACCGTTCACCGCCCCCATATAGAAGAGGAACGGCTTCTGCAGGTCGCCGACCACGGCATCCACGCGCCCGCCGCGATACGGGCCGACGTTGCGCCACCGGAGCGCCTTGAGCGCACGATCGGTCGCCGTCGGGGAGGTGTAGAGCGTCGGGTCGTACGCCGGGAGCGTCGGCGCGGCGGCCGGTGCGGGCCGCGTGCGCTGGGCCTCGAGCGGCGTGGCCGTCGGCAGCGAGAGCCCGGAGGCGAGGAGCAGGAGGCCAGCGAGGGTCGCCGGACGCGAAGGCAGGGATGAACAGGTCGGCATGCCGATAACTTACGGGCGTGAACACGCCCTCGGGGACTGTCGGGTTGGCCCGCGCCCTCTCGAAGCTCGGCCACTGCTCCCGGGCCGAGGGGGAGCGGTTGATCCGCGCCGGCCGGGTCCGGGTCGCGGGGCAGGTGGTGACCGATCCCCAGCGCCGTGTGCACCCCGAGACCGCGGCGGTCACTGTCGACGGCGTGGCGGTCGATCGGGCGGCGGGTGTCTATCTCGTCCTAAACAAGCCGCGCGGCCTCGTCACCACGCGCGATGACCCGCAGGCCCGAGCGACGGTCTACGACTGTCTTGATGATCCATCGCTCCCGTTCGTGGCTCCGGTGGGCCGGCTCGACAAGGCGAGCGAGGGATTGCTCCTCCTCACCAACGACACCCGATGGGCGGCGCGGCTCACCGACCCCACGTCACACGTCGACAAGACGTACCACGTGCAGGTCGGCGGGCTCCCCGACGAGGCGGTCCTCGCCCGCCTACGCGCGGGGGTCGACGAGCTGGCGACCGGGGAGCGACTCTCCGCCAAGCGCATCGATCTCCTGCGCACCGGGTCGCGCAGCAGCCACTGGCTCGACGTCGTGCTCGATGAGGGGCGCAACCGGCAGATCCGGCGGCTGTTGGCGGTCGAAGGGCTCGAGGTGAAGCGCCTGATCCGCGTCGCCGTCGGCGCACTGGCGCTCGGTGACCTCGCGAAGGGGGCGTGGCGACATCTCACGCCGGACGAGGTCCGTGCGCTCGGCTGAGGGGGCTGCGACGCCGGCGGCCGGGCCGGCAGATCGCGGTGCTGAGTGTCAGGGGACCGGACGAGGACGCGCCGGCTTCGTCCCGTTGAGCCGCGGACGCGGCCCGTTCCCGACGTCCACCGTCAGGTCCTTCAGCATCGACGTGATCCGCGCATAGTGCGGGTAGTCGATGAACTCCGGTTCGTCGCTGCGCTGGGGATAATCGCCGTGGAGGCCCGTGAAGAAGAAGGCGATCGGCACACCCTGGCGCGCGTAGTTGAAGTGGTCGCTGCGCCCGTAGAGGTTGTTGTAGCCCGCCCAACTGATCGGGTCGTCGAACTTGTAGTCGAGCGCCAGCGGTCGGGCCTGCTTCGCGTTGCTGGCCTGCACCTGCTCGCCGAGGTCCTTCGAGTCGAAGAACGACCCGATCACCCCGACGAAGTCGTCACCGCCGCCGGGAAGGTCCTCGGCGCGTCCGCGGCCGATCATATCGATGTTGATCTGCGCCACGACGGAGTCGAGCGGGACCGTGGGGTTCCGTGTGAAGAAGGCCGAGCCGACCAGGCCGCCCTCCTCACCCGTGTGCCAGATGAACAGGGTGGAGCGCTTGGGCTTCACCGGCATCGCGGCGATCGCCTCGGCGATCTCGAGGACCGCCATCGAACCCGAGCCGTCGTCGTCCGCCCCGTTGTTGATCGAGTCGAGCCGCGGCGTCGGGTAGCGGCGTCGGATGCTGTCCATGTTCACGCGGAACTGGGAGAGCACCTCGATCGTCGGCTGCCGCATCCCGTTGGCGATCATCCATCGCATCCGCAGGTCGTTGAACGCCTTGAGCGAGTCCTTGTCGACCGGGGTGGTGAAGCCGACATGGTCGTTATGCGCTCCGATCGCGACATACTGCCGTGCGAGCGTCGGGTCGCTGCCGGGGATGACTCCCACCACGTTGCGGCCGAACTCCGATGGCAGCTCGACGAAGTCGAGCGCCGCGTTCACGGTCCCACCGGTCGTGCCGGGGGCAACTCCCTCGAAGCTCGTCCGGGAGAAGAGCGCCGCGGCCGCAGCGCGGGTGATCCGGAACTGCGCCTGCGGCTGCAGCTGCGCGATCTGCTGCCGCAGCAGGGCGAGCGAATCGACGGCTGCGCCGGCCGGCGTCGGGGCGCCACGCGGCGCCGGGGTGATCGTCGCGATGGTGGGCTCGTTGATCGCCGCGCGCTGCGCGGGCGGGAGCTCGTCGAGATCGATGACGGCGACCGCGGCCGCGGCGTCGAAGCGACCGGCTGCGGTCGGGCCGGCCCGCCCGCCGAACGCGACGCCGCCGGCCCCGCTGCGGCGCCCCGGCGCGGGGAGGAGCACCACAAACTTCCCGGCCGCCGCGGCCGCGGAGATCTGGGTGGTGGTGTCGCCCTGCGTCCCACCGAAGATCACCGTCGCGTCGGCGACCGGCCGTGGCGCGCGCGCGCCCGGCACCGCCACGACGTCGGCGTTCCACGCGAGCGGATTCCCGTTCACCGTCACACGTGAGTTCGGCGTGAAGCGGCGCAGGTGATACGGCAGCACCTGGAAGTAGGTGCCATGGTCGCCCGCGGGGAGGACGCCGAGCCGCCGCAGCTCGGCGGCGATGTAGTCGGTCCCCTTCCGGTTGCCGACGCGACCGACCTGCCGCCCCTGCATCGAATCGTCCGCGAACTGATAGAGCCGGATCTGGAGGTCGCGCACCGTGATGCCGGGCGCGGTGGGCGCCGGCCGCACGCGCGCGGGATTGCCGTGGCGGTTCACCCCCTGCGCCTGGGCGACGCGGGGCGTGGTCGCGGCGAGGCACATCGAGAGGAGAGCGGGGACGAGAACGAGACGGTGCGTCATCTGGAGCTCCACGGGTCGAAAACGAGTAGCTGATCTACGCGGTTGCGGCGCGGGACGTTCACCACGCCGACGGGCGGTCATTAGCGCCAATCGGTGCCGATGGGTGCCGATGAGTGTCAACCTATCGAACGTGATCAGGCGCCGCCGACTCCCGCCCGCCGCCTGATTAACTGTGGAACGTGTAATCCTCGGTGCGGACACGCTGCAGCGCTCGGCGGTACCGCCCGACGCCGAACGGCCAGAGGGTGCTGTTGCGCCCGGTGCGATCGAGGTACCAGCTCGCGCAGCCGCCGGCCTGCCAGACGGTGTTTCGATGCGATTTATCGAGCCATCGAACGTAGCGCGCCTGTGCCGCGGCGGTCGGCGCGACGGCGCGCGCCCCCCGCGACTGACACGCCGCCAGTACACCGAGGATCTGCGCGAACTGCGCCTCGAACATCATCAGCACCGAGGAGTGTCCGAGCCCGGTGTTCGGCCCGTTGAGGAGGAAGAGGTTCGGGAAGCCGGCGACGGCGCAACCGAGGTACGCCTGCGGGCTCCCCGCCCAGACGTCGGCGAGGGAGTTGCCCTCGGTGCCAATGACGTACGGCGCGAGCGGCGGATCGGTCGGGCGGAACCCCGTGGCAAGGACGAGGACGTCGAGCTGGTGTCGCGTGCCGTCGACGGTCTCGAAGCCGTCGGGGAGGATGCGGCGGATCCTCCCTGTCTCGAGCGTGACGTTCGGCCGCGTCATCGCGGGGTAGAAATCATCGGAGAGCAGGAGGCGCTTGCACCCGATGCCGTAGGTGGGTCGGAGGCGCGCGCGGAGCTCAGGGTCGCGCACCTGAAGGCGCAGGTGCAGCCCGATCACCGCCTCCGCCACCCGTCGCAGCGTGGCGTGCCGGAACGGGAGGAAGAGCACTTCGTGGCGGATGTACTGCGCCAGGCGCGCGAGCCGCTGTGTCCACGGCCACCGCGCGTACCGGGCGCGCGTTCGCGCGGGAATCGCACGGTCCCACCGCGGCATCACCCACGGGGCGGTGCGCTGCGCCACCACGAGCTGCGCCACGCGGGGCTGGATCGCGGGGATCACCTGGATCGCGGAGGCCCCGGTGCCGATGATGCCCACCCGCCGTCCGTCGAGCGGGACCGAGGCATCCCAGGTCGCGGTGTGGAGCGTCGGACCCGCGAAGGTGTCGAGTCCGTCGATCGTGGGCCGCACGGGATCGCTCAGCGCACCAGTGGCGAGGATCAGCGTCTCCGCGGTCCACGTCCCGGTCGACGTCGTGACCACCCAGCGCGCGGCCGCCCCGTCCCAGCGGGCGGAGCGCACCTCCTCGCCGAACCGGATACGCTCCGTCACCTGATGCGCCTCCGCCATCCTGACCAGATACGCCTCGATCTCCGGCTGTGTGGCGAAGGTGCGGCTCCACTCGGGATTCGGGGCGAAGGAGAAAGAGTAGAGCACCGACTCCACGTCACAGGCGCAGCCCGGATATCGGTTCGCCTGCCACGTGCCGCCGAGCGACGTGGCGCGCTCGAGGATGACCACGTCGGTGATCCCCGCTTCACGCAGACGGATCGTCATCCCGAGGCCGGCGAAGCCGCTACCGACGATGAGCACCTGATGGTGCGATGACATCTGTACGCGCCTTACGCGGTGGGGCGTCGGGCCACGAGCCCGAGCGGGATGCCGGCCGCGACGAGCGCCGCACCCCACCCGAGCGCTTCGCCCCCGGCGCCCACGAGGGCGAGCGCCGAGAAGACCGCCCCGCCGACGCAGGCGACCACGAGCCCCGGCGTACGCGGGAGGCGTCCGTCGCGGAGGAAGCGCGCCGCGGTGGTGAGCGCGAGGAGATAGAGCACAAGGTTCGTCGCCGTCGTCACCAGCGCAGCGAACTTGAACGCCGAGGTCGCGGTGTAGGCAGCGAGGATGAGCAGTGTCGTCACCGCCGCGCCGGGGAGGAGGAGGGTGACGGCACAGGTCACCAGGAGCCCGATGGCACCGCTCAGCGCGGTCCCGAACATGGTGGCCCGCGGGACCACGCGAGGCGCGTCCTGG
>JACCDO010180246.1_pt1 | contig 25985 bp, 26 predicted proteins | sample 7446101 | NCBI WGS metagenome assembly JACCDO01 (sample SAMN15323440, study PRJNA562643) | freshwater metagenome | isolation source: river surface water | place: USA:Blue River Watershed | collected 2017-08-16 | reverse complement strand
TTCATCCATTGCGACATGATCGCCTTCGGATTTAAGCCAACGTGTGACTGTACCTTCGCTGACACTTTCGCCAAGTGCTGGCATAGTTACTGAGAAAGTCATTGCGTTTTCCTATTCTCTATCCGTGTGCGTGAAGTGGTTTGCCGGCAAGTGCCATGTGCGCTTCACCCATTGCTTCGGAAAGCGTTGGGTGGGCGTGGATCAGTGGAGCAACATCGTCTGCTGATGCTTCCCAGTTAAAGATTAATTGTGCTTCGGCGAGGAGTTCACCGACGCGTGAACCGACCATATGGATTCCTAGAACTGGTCCACCTTTTTGCGAGACTAGTTTTATTGACCCCGCTGTGCGAAGAATCTGTGCCTTACCGTTTCCGGCCAAGTCGTAATTTAGTTCAACTACGTCATAACCGCGCTCCTTAGCCTGAGCGGTTGTTAACCCGACTGATGCAACTTCTGGTTCGGAATAGGTAACTCGGGGAACTCCGTCATAGTTAATCGGGCGGGGATTTAATCCGGCTATTTCTTCGGCAACTAATATTCCTTCGCCAAAGCCAACGTGAGCAAGTTGAAGGGTTGGGATTAGATCGCCAACTGCCCAAATTCCAGGGACGTTGGTGCGGCACTTTTCATCCACCAGAACATAGCCCCTATCCATGGCGATCCCTTGTTCTTCATAACCGAGATTTGCTGATACTGGGCCACGACCAACGGCAACCAGAAGAACTTCAGCGGAGAAAGTTTTGCCATCTTCTAGGGTGATGGTCACGCCATCTGCGTTTACCGCGTGCGACTTAAAGCGAACGCCGAGCTCGAAGTTGATACCACGCTTGCGGTATGCCCGCTCCAACTGCTTACTAGATGATTCATCTTCAAGTGCAACTAGGTGCGGCAAACCTTCAATAATTGTTACTTCTGCACCAAAGGATTTCCAAACAGATGCAAATTCACAACCTATGACTCCACCACCTAGAACGATCACGCTCTTTGGCACGTACTCCATCTTCATCGCTTGATCAGAAGTAATTACACGCTTGCCATCTATATCAAGCCCTGGAAGGGTGCGCGCATATGAACCTGTAGCGAGCAAAATATTTTTACCTGTATAACGAACACCGTTTACTTCAATAGCGTCTTTAGCGACGAGCTTGCCGTGGCCTTCAATGAAGGTGATATTGCGAGACTTAACCAGACCTTGCAGCCCCTTGTGTAATTTGGTTATAACGCCATCCTTATAGGAGTTTACGCCAGTCATATCTATTGAGTTAAAAGTTGCATTCACACCAAACTGGCTCGCCTCGCGTGCTCCATCAGCAATTTCACCCGCATGTAAAAGCGCCTTTGTAGGGATACATCCTCTGTGAAGACATGTGCCACCAAGTTTGTCTGCCTCGATTAGCGCGACTGAGAGTCCAAGTTGTGCGCCGCGTAGCGCTGCTGCGTAACCGCCGCTGCCGCCACCTAAAACTACGAGATCAAAGTTGGACACGTGTTCTGACTCCTTCACCACCGAGCGCCACGAAGCGGCTTGACTGGTTCCTATCTTGCCAGTTTTGGGCGCTGATTACGAAATGGCGGCAGATTCTGCCAACGCGACCAAGGAGCGGAGCGCAACACCTGTGCCACCAACTGGCGTGTAGCCATATGGCTCACCTTCGTTATAGGCAGGGCCTGCAATATCTAGATGTAACCAAGGTAACTCAGGAGAGATAAATTCCTTAAGAAAGAGTCCCGCAACCATCATGCCGCCCATTCGTTCTCCTATATTCGCCATATCGGCAACTGGTGAGTCAAGAGAAGCGCGCAGCTCTACTGGAAGAGGCATAGGCCAGAATGCTTCGCCAACTTCCTTTGTTATTGCAAAGAAATTATCGCTGAACTCTTGGTTGTTAGTCATGATTGCACTTGTCCGCGTTCCGAGAGCAACGACCTGAGCGCCGGTTAGAGTTGCAACATCTACGATGCCATCAAGATCCTTATTTTCTTGCGCTTTCACCAAAGCATCTCCAAGAACTAGTCGACCTTCAGCATCTGGGTTTAAAACTTCAATAGTCTTTCCGCCATACATCGTGATGATGTCACTTGGACGTGTTGCGTTGTCACTGACCATATTTTCTGCCAGCGGGGCATAACAGTCGATCGCCACAGGAATTTTTAGAAGGGCAATAGCAATAGTTGCGGCGCAAACTGCCGCAGCCCCCGACATATCTGATTTCATCGCCTCCATGCCAGCGGCTGGTTTTAGCGCCAGGCCTCCGGTATCAAAAGTAATTCCTTTTCCTACGTAAGCGAAATTCTTGCGCGCCTTTGCCTTTATTGGGCGATAAGTAATTTGTAGTAAACGCGGCGGATTGGCCGATCCTTGCCCCACTGCGGTAATTCCACCGTAACCTTTTGATTTCAACTGTGAATCAGTCATTACTGACACCTTCAAACCCGCTCCAGCTCCTCCTACTTTCTTAACCAGTTCAGTAAAAGTTTTGCAGAATGAATCTGGAGTTAAGTGGCTTGGGGGAGTATTGATCAGATCTCTAACGAGTGCTGTGTATTCACCTATGACTACAGCACGTTTAACTGCCGCCTTAGCTTTAAGATCTTGCGCTAGCGAAGAATGTACCGTGGCTGACTTTAGGCCTGGCCGACGATCACTAAGAGAATCAACTCTAAATTTATTAAAAACATAAGAGCCGAGTAAGGCACCTTCTGCTACGGCTCCAACAGACGTTGCCTTCCGAGTAGGAAGCGAGAAGGTGGCGCTGGTATTTCCTGATAGAGCTCTAGCTGCTGCCCCTGCTGCTCTTCGTAGCGTTTCGTCATCGAATATTGTTTTGTGTTCGCCTAACCCGGTGAATACCAAGAGGCGAGTAGTAGTACCTGGAATCTTAATTACTTCATCGCTTTTGCCGGTTGCTCCCATGTCGGAGAGAGTTGCCAAAATCTTCTTTGTATCAAGTGCAATAGCGCCACTCTCAATCGCGAGAGATGATTTACCTTTTTTATGGGATAGCCCAACTACCAAGATCTCATCTTTGATGATGCCATCCGAGAGGTTGATAGTTGTCATTTAAGGCTCCTTAAGAATCTATTGCCATCTTTGAAATGGAGTGTTTTGGGAGAGATATCTGTAGTGCTGATGCTCGGGTAAGTGTAAGTTGTTCACATGAAAAATTCACCACTTGCCGAAAAACATCTCGCGCTTGATGCAAAGATGGCCGATTTTGGTGGCTGGTTGATGCCAATCGAGTACCCGGGCTCTGGCGTGATTGCCGAACACACCGCAGTACGCGAAAGGGTGGGGATCTTCGATGTCTCGCATTTGGGCAAGGTCAGCGTGATAGGTGATGGAGCGCTTGAATTTCTCAATTCTGTATTCACAAATGATTTAAATCGCATCTCTGATGGGCGAGCCCAGTACACCCTACATTGCAACGCTGCCGGAGGCGTTATCGATGATCTGATTGTTTATCGCAATAGCTCAAAGGATCTATTTTTGATTCCAAACGCTGCAAATACATCCGATGTTGTTGCTGCTTTGGCAAAAGATGCTCCAACCGGCATAACCATTACAAATCTCCATGAAAAATTCGCAGTCATTGCGGTTCAGGGACCAAAATCAAGAGAAGTTATCGAATCTCTCGGATTAAATCCGGCCTTGGATTACATGGCATTTGAGCATGTAGAAATTTCTGGTCGCCGCGCAATTCTTTGTCGCACCGGTTACACCGGAGAGCATGGTTACGAGATTCTTCCTAGCTGGGGCGATGCAGTACCAGTTTGGGATTCACTTGTTGACGCTATACAACCGCACTCTGGATTGATCTGCGGCTTAGGTGCGCGAGATACCTTGCGCACCGAGATGGGTTACCCACTTCATGGCCATGAGTTAACTTTGCAGATTTCGCCAGTTCAAGCAGCAGCTTCTTGGGCTATTGGTTGGAATAAGCCAATTTTTAGCGGATCAAGTTTTCTTAGAGATCAGAGAGAATCTGGAACGCACACAAAACTTCGCGCACTAATTAGTCAGGATCGCGGTATTCCACGCGCTGGTATGCAGATAAAAAACTCAGAAGGAGTAGTTGTAGGCGAGGTTACGAGCGGAACTTTCTCTCCATCGTTAAAGAAAGGCATAGCCCTAGCTTTGGTAAGCCCTGAGTTTCAAGTTGGCGATGAAGTAACGGTTGATATTCGTGGAAGAGATAGTGTTGCGGTTATCGCAAAACTACCTTTGGTTACTTCAAACGTTCGCTAAATTGCACTGGCGTAAGAAAAGATGCTTTTGAACTCGTTCGACGTAGGGCGGATAGAACTGCTGGGGCGGTAATAATTATTAAGGTCGAAGTTAAGACTGCTCTCGGAACATCCCACGCCATCGATGATAGGAAGTGAAAGGTAATAAACCTATTGAGATTATCTGAAAGTGGAGCACCTGCCTGATAAGAAAGTTGGGTATCACCACCCAATGCCCAAGGCCAGAACTGTAGATCCATCAGTAAACCAAACATTAGAGATGAAGCAACTGCGATCAGAACCAGAAGTGCGATCTCTGCGCGACCCCTTACTCTCTTTGGAAAAGATCCAGCAAATAAACCAATTAGTCCAGCAGCAAAGAGCTGATATGCAAGCCAGGGACCGAGGCCACCGGTTAACAATGCGGAGGCAAGCATTCCGAGTACTCCCAGTAAGAATCCGAATGCCGCGCCAAAGACGCGCGCTGCGAGTATTAATAGAAACCACATTGGCTCAAGACCCACTGCTCCTGCACCAAGTGGCCTAAGAGCGGCAAGCAATGCGGCAAGTGTGCCTAGCAGCGCAACAGACTTTGCATCGAGTCCTGAATCACTTAACTGCGCAACCAACAGAAAGATCGCTGCCGGCACAGCGGCCCAAAAGAAATATTGCGCGAAGTCTGCCGAATTCTCCGTCGGAACATAAAAAGGCCAGGTAAAACCGGCAAAGACCATTACAGAAACCAAGATGAGAGCGGTTTTAGATTTGAGGCTAAAACGATAAATATCGTTAGTCAAGTAATTCAATTTAAACCGCCAACCTGATCTGGTTGATCTAAGGCGCGCATTACATCGTTAACTGTCAACCATCGACGTGGCGCCATTACCTTGGCAACTTGTGGCGCGAAGGCGGGAGATGCCAGCAAAATATCAATGGTTGGTCCGTCGGCGACAATTTCACCTTCTGAAAGAAAGATAACCCGATCAGCTAATTCAGCCACAAGTTCAACATCATGAGTTGCAATCACTACGCATTTGCCAGGATAGACCACAAATTCTTTGAGAATCTTAATTAACAAAGATTTGGATTGATAATCCAAACCACGCGTTGGTTCGTCGAGAATTAGAGATTTAGGTTTTGCGGAGAGAATGACTGAGAGCGCGAGCGCCAAACGTTGACCTTCTGATAGATCTCTTGGATGCGTTTTCCCGGCTATCGAAGGAACGAGAGTCTGAAGTAGCGCAAAGGTAGATCCAGAATCAATTCCATTATCTTTATCAGCTTGTGAACACTCTTGAGAAACGCTTTGCGCATATAAGAGATCGCTTGGTTCTTGCGGAATATACCCGACCGTTGCACGTCGAACCGCCCCCTTTAAACTGATGGGTTGGTGTCCAAAGATAGAAATTTCGCCACGATCAGCTGTCTTAACCCCGACTATGGATTGCAGAAGTGAACTCTTTCCGGCGCCATTGCGACCCATTAGAGCCACAATCTCGCCTTCGAATACAGAAGCGGTAATACTTTTCAAGGCTTGGTGCGCTCCGTATGAGATGGAAAGTCCGCTAACAGAGATCACCGTCGGCGTCGACTTGGATTCCAATTGCTCAATGTCGATTCCGTCGCGCCTGATGTCCTCGGTCATGCGCCGAACATCGCGAACACTTAATCCAATTTGATCAAGCCCCAGAGCGCGAGATAAATGAACTATTGGGGGTGCGATATCAGATTTCTTCAAAATGTTTTCAGGTATATCAATCTTGGCTTGGCCATCGCCAGCGATATGAATAATGCGGTCAGCAAAACCGATTACCCGCTCCAAACGATGCTCAGCTATCACGACGGTAAGGCTCAAATCATGTACCAGTCGGTGAATAATTGAGAGAACTTCTTCAGCTGCGATCGGATCCAAGGCGCTGGTTGGTTCATCCAAAACCAAAATCTTCGGGTGCATAACTAACGCGCTGCCGATAGCCAATCGCTGCTGTTCTCCACCACTTAAGGTGGAGATGGCGCGATATCGGAGCGGAGCAAGCGCAAGTAGATCAAGAATTTCTTCAACGCGTTTTCGCATAACATCGGGTGCAACATTTAGTGACTCCATGCTAAAGACTAATTCTTCTTCTACGGTATCGGTAACAAAACCGCTGCTGGGATTCTGACCCACAATTCCTATCAAGTGCGCAAGTTCACCAGGGCGAACTAGCTGAGTTGAAATTCCATCAACAGTGACATCACCTGCCAGGATTCCTCCAGTGTGATGCGGTACCAACCCATTAATCAATCGTAGAAGGGAAGATTTACCTGTGCCGGTTGATCCAATAACCAGCACCATCTCGCCTTCTTCGATCGAAAAAGAGAGTCCTTCTAAAATAGTTTGCGTTGACGTTGGATAAACCAACGAGACATTAGAAAACTTGATCATGATGTAACCAGCCATGTAGTGAGTAATAAAAATAGGCCGCTGGAGAAGATCGCAGTGTCTGCAATCTTCCACTTGATTGGTCGATAACGAGAGCGAGCTCGGCTTACCCCATATCCTCGCGAATCCATGGCAGCTGCCAGATCGAGTGATCTGGCCAACGCCTCTTCGAGTAGTGGAAGTGCAATTGATTTAAATTTTGGTTTCTCATCTCCTCGAAGAATCCGGGCGCGCTTAATTCTCGAGTAACTGGCAACTATTTGTGGCAAAGACGAGGTCGCAATAACGATGGCGATCCCAAATTCGTAGACCATAACAGGCAGAACCCTGAGCATTTTGTGGGGACTGGTAAGTGATACTGCCGCTCCGAAAAGTGCGATGACGCAGGTAATAATCAAACCTTCGTGTAACGCTGCAAAGAGTCGTTCCTGAGTTATGACCCCACCAATTCGTATGCCCGCCATCCAATTCGGAAGTGGGAGAATTGGGAGTTGTGCAATCTTTGTGCCCGGTATCGGAACTCCAATTAAGACGCCGGTGATTGCTCTAATCACCAGGATAAATAAACCCAGGCGAAGGGAAAACCAGAAGCTTCTTGACCAGGGAAAATCTCCCGCAAAGCGCCAGACTAAAAGAGCTGCACCCGCTATTACTGTGGCAGCATAAATAGCGCTATCGGCACGAATGACCGTGATAATTAAAGCGATACTCCAGAGCCACCAAGTAAGCGGGTGCAGCGATTTCATTTATGGGTACTTTTTTATTTCTTCTTTAGCGATGCTGGGGTTGCGATCTCGGCGCCGCATTCCTTCGCTGGATATCCGTTTAGACCGCAAATTAATCCGCTTTTTGCGGCACGAACTTTGATCTCCATTCCCAAAACGTCTATCCCTTGAGAAGTTTTAGCAGTGCGAACGCAGGTTGTAATAGTTTTCTTAATTTTTTCACCTTTTGGCGCATATGCCTGTGAACCAAAATCAATTACTAGTCCGATTCGTTTCGTATCTTTATCAGCCTTAGTTTTTCCGCATATGGCGGCAAAACTTGGCTTAACAGATGGTGGAGTTGATGGAATGTCATCGCTACTGAAAACAAACGACCAACCTTCCACTGAGCCATCTTCGATGTCTACTGTTGGTCCAGTCATGGCAGCGGTCCATTTTGTTGCACCCGGCGCTGCTTGGTAGTAACCCCAATAGCGCCAACCCTTATCAGCGGCGCTTGCTGAAGTTACGGGAAAAGCTTGCGTGGCAAGCAAAGAAAGCACGAAAAATAATTGGGTGAATTTCCGGCTTGATTTTATTTTAATCATTTTACTGTGGAGCCTCTCTAGAAATCAGAGCCTCACAGGGGTAGCGCAATAAAAGTATGGAAACACTTCTGTTGGGACTACACCCCGCAAACCTCGGCGGGTGATGGTCTATAACTCTTTACAATTGAGGTAATCCGACTTAAGTTATCGCGGCGTAGCAAGCCTGGTAACTCTTACGGTTGCGGGTCAGCGTCGGAGTTTCACCGACTTCCCCCCAAAAGAAAGTTTTTGCTATTTAGTTTTCTCCTACCTGCGAAGAAAACCACAGGTTGGGTTCGATAGCAATTCACCACGCTATGGAGACTAGCCACGATGGGGGGTATGGTTTGGCGCATGGAATATCGTCGCCTCGGCAGTTCAGGAATGTATGTATCAGAAATTTCTTACGGAAATTGGATTACCCATGGATCGCAGGTAGAAGCCGATGCAGCGGTCAAATGTGTGCGCACCGCCTTTGATCTCGGAATAACTACATTCGATACGGCGGATGTTTATGCTGCAACCAAAGCTGAGTCAGTTCTTGGTCGCGCTCTAAAGGGGATTAAACGCGAGTCATACGAGTTATTTACAAAGGTTTATTGGCCTACTGGATCAGGAAAAAATGATCGTGGACTTTCACGTAAGCATATTATCGAATCCTGTAACGCTTCGTTAAAACGGTTAAATACTGATCACATAGATCTTTATCAAATGCATCGTTTCGACTATGAGACACCGCTGGAAGAATCGCTAAGCGCCTTTGATGACTTAATCCGTGCTGGAAAAGTTCATTACATTGGCTTCTCGGAGTGGAACGCTAGACAAATCTCTGATGCGCTTCGTATTCAAGACGCCAAGGGGTACACCCGTTTTGTCTCAAGTCAGCCACAGTATTCTGCGCTTTGGCGCGTTATCGAAACTGAAGTTGTTCCGCTAAGCAAGCGCGAGGGAATCGGCCAGATTGTTTGGTCACCAATGGCGCAAGGCGTTCTTACAGGAAAGTACCTCCCAGGCAAGAAGCCGCCAGTGGGTTCTCGCGCGACGGATAAGAAATCGGGCGCAGATATGATTTCACCTTGGATGCGTGATGAAGTTCTAGCAGCGGTTCAAAACTTGGCGCCTATTGCAAGAGATCTTGATCTAACAATGGGTCAACTTTCTATCGCCTGGGTCTTGCAAAACTCCAATGTTTCAAGTGCCATCATGGGAGCGACCAAACCTTCACAAGTAAAAGAAAATGTGAAGGCATCTGGAGTTAAATTATCTGCAGATATTATGCACGCCATCGATAAGGCGCTCGGTAATCTGCCAGTGACTGATCCGAAAGAGACTAAGAGCCCAACTCCTAGAGCTTAATTTCTCTTAGAACTTATCTCCGGGTTTGACCTGAGGTTTAGGTGCGCGCATACGGCGCATCTGAGTTGAACGAAGCCATCCGTAAAGTCCCAGACCTTTGGTGCTCTTATCAGGAAAACGGGCTGCGACTTCTGCTTTGATCTTTCGCGATAAGAATATTCCATCAACTATTGATACGAGTAAGACGCTATACATAATCACAATGCCGGCAACTGCAAACGCGCTAAATGGAATCAATGAAAGCACAAGCACAAAGCCGATGATTGGCAGAAAGTATTCGCCGATCGAACGGCGGGTGTCGATGAAATTTCTTACGAACTTCTTTTCAGGACCGCGATCGCGTAATGGCAGCGCGTTCTCATCGCCACGCAGGTATGCCTGTCGTTGAATTAATCGCGCAGCGCGAGCCTGTTCCTTGGCTCGCTTCTTCTCTGCCTTTGTTGATGCAGGAGCAAGTGAAGAAACCTTGGTGGCAGCTTGCGCCTCTTTACGTTTAGGTGTCGGGCGACCTTTTTTCTGGCTGTTTTGAGGGGTTGACGTCATGGTCAAACTATAGGGCGAGCATCTGCTCGAGGGCGAGTTTCGAATATTTGGCAGTTTCTGACGCAACCTTTATTTGATTTACGACGTGGCCATCTACTAGTGATTCCATTGCCCAAACTAGGTGCGGCAGGTCAATTCGGTTCATCGTCGAGCAGTAACAAACGGTCTTATCAAGAAAGACAATTCGCTTATCCGGGTGTGCTTTAGCTAGTCGAGAAACTAGGTTTAACTCTGTTCCGATCGCCCACGCACTTCCCGCAGGAGATTGCTCGACCGTTTTGATGATCATTTCCGTGCTCCCGACTACGTCGGCTGCAGAGACAACATCATGTTGGCATTCAGGATGAACCAATACTTTGACTTCGGGTATTTGTTTTCTAATCTCATTCACAGATTCGAGAGTAAAGCGTCCGTGAACTGAGCAATGACCTCGCCAGAGTATAACTTTCGCTCTCTTGATTTCATCTCTGGTGAGTCCGCCCATCGGCTTCCATGGATTCCAAAGAACGCAATCTTCGAGAGTTAGACCGAGTGAGAGCACGGCGGTATTTCGGCCGAGATGTTGATCAGGAAGGAAGAGAATTTTCTCACCTTTAGCAAGCGCCCACTCCATTGTCTTCTTAGCGTTTGAGGAAGTGCAAATGGTTCCGCCATGTTCACCAGTAAAACTCTTGATCGCCGCGGATGAATTCATATAGGTAACGGGAATAGTTTTTTGGGCAACACCTACCTGCTCTAAATCTTGCCAACACTGTCTCACTTGATTCGCTGTTGCCATATCGGCCATTGAACATCCGGCGGCCAGGTCTGGAAGAATTACCTTTTGGCTATTTGAGGTCAGAATATCTGCGCTTTCGGCCATAAAGTGAACACCGCAAAAGATTATGTATTCAGCATTTGATTGTGCAGCAGCAGCCTGCGCCAATTTAAATGAATCACCTGTTATATCTGCGAATTCAATTACTTCATCTCTTTGATAATGATGTCCTAATACCAACGCCCGTTCGCCAAGAGCCGCACGGGCGATTCGTGCTCTAGAGATTAAGTTGGGATCGCTCGCCTCTGGAAGATCTCCAGTGCAAGAGACGCCGCGCTCCGATGCCAGATCTTTACCCTGACCGAGACGTAACAGATCAGTTAGAGGAGTTGCTCGGGTAGGTGTGGACATGGACACATTCTCGCGCATATTTAGCGTTGCTGTCGCATCAATGGTAGGTCATGGGTAGTCTTTACCCATGACTACAGAGACATCTTCCTCAACTACAGAAGCGCCAGCATCAACTGGCCCAATCGTCCTCACCGATGTTGCGGCAGCGAAGGTTGCAGCTTTGCTCGCGCAGGAAGGCCGCGATGACCTTTACCTCAGAGTTGCGGTCCAGCCAGGCGGATGTTCTGGTCTGCGCTACCAACTTTATTTCGATGATCGCAATCAAGAGGGTGATATCTCTCATCAATTCGGTTCAGTAAAAGTTGTGGTTGATAAAATGAGCGATCCATATCTAATGGGCGCAACCATTGATTTTGTAGACACTATTGAAAAGCAGGGTTTCACAATTGATAACCCAAATGCCGGTGGATCTTGCGCATGCGGAGACTCTTTCAATTAATAGTTTCTCAAAAAATCTGGTGAATGCATGAAGATCGGCGTTGCCGGTTCTGTCGGATTAGATCATCTGATGACTTTCTCCGGAAAGTTCACAGACTCTCTAGTTGCAGGTTCTCTTGAAAAAGTATCACTATCTTTTCTGGTAGATGGACTTGATGTTCGGCGTGGTGGTTGTGCGGCAAATATTGCTTTTGGGATGGGTTCACTTGGTTTAAATCCAATATTGATTGCTGCGGTTGGAATCGATTGGCCGGATTACGACGCTTGGCTTAGGCGACATGGGGTTGATACTTCCCATGTTTGGATTTCAAAGACTTTACACACTGCCCATTTCATGGTTACAACTGATACCGAACTAAATCAGATCGCATCCTTTTTTCCGGGCGCCATGTCTGAGGCCAGAAATATCGAGCTCTCACCGATTATGGAGAAGACCGGCAAATTAGATTTAATTGTTATCTCACCAGATGATCCAGAGGCGATGCTGCGCCACACTGAGGTTGCTCGGCAATCTGGAGTTGCCATTGCAGCCGACCCTTCTCAACAAATGGCGCGCATGTCTGGAGAAGAAATCAAGCAGTTGATAACTGGTGCAACCTATCTTTTTTTAAATGAATACGAACTAGCCCTTGCTATTCAAAAGACTGGTTGGAGTGATCGCGAGATTCTTGAGCAGGTTAATTATCGAGTGGTAACTCAAGGTGCAGATGGCGCGCGAGTTGAGTCACTTCATGGCGATTTAATTAAGGTTACTTGCCCGAAAGAGAAATCAAAGACCGACCCAACGGGCGTAGGAGATTCATTCCGGTCGGGATTCGTTGCAGGTCTGGCTTGGGGATTAAGCCATGAAAGATGCGCTCAACTTGGATCAATGATTGCAACCTACGTAATTGAAACGACCGGAACACAGGAATACCGCTTTACCTCTGCCGAATTTTTGTCGCGCTTCAAAGAGGCTTATGGAGCTAGCGCTGCCGCTGAGATTGAACCTCATCTACCAAAGCGCTAATTAGTAGATCTAAATCTTTGCTGTCAGTGTTGGCATGCAGGGTAATTCGAATATTTCCATCGGTAGGTAGCCCCATGGCTGCTAGTACATGGCTGGGCTGAAGATTCATCGCCGTGCAAGCTGAACCAGAATCAACTGCTAAACCACGTGCGCTTAAACCGCGGAGAATTTCTTCGCCATTGCAATCAGGAAAAACAAATGAAATTAAATGTGGAGTCGATGAGTCGAGATCTCCTGCAACAACGACATCAGGAATCGCTCTTAAGATTTCTTCGCGAACTTTCTTGTTAAAGGAGCGGATCCGATCGTCATCAGGAGTGAAGTTTTCAAGAGCTACGGCGCTGGCAATAAGCAAAGGCAGCGAGAATGTTCCATAGGTTCTGCGCACCGCAGAAATATGGGGGAGAGGATTCTTCCAATTGGCGGCATCGGAAATCGCAACTATCGCAAGCCCAGATGGGCCTTCCCACGATCTTGAATCAAAGACCGCGCTACTCCAATTTGATGGCAATGGAAGGCGAGCGCCAGATGCGGTGGCATCGACTGCAATCAATAGATCTCCTGGCAAGTTTTTCGGCAAGGTGTTAATTGCACCAGTCTCACCGTTGGATAATTGATAAGCGAGTATTGAATTCGCTCCAATCTCAACCTTTGAAAAATTTAATCGTCCGATGTGATCTAGCGGAACAATTTGTGAATCACCATGATGTGATCGTGCAGCTGCAATTACTCCAGATCTATCGCCAGCGCCGTAGAAGAGCTTTCGGTGCGGCGCTAAGAAACCTCCCAGAGAAAGGAGATAGCCCAATCCAACTTCTCCAGAGATCTCGATCTGTTCTGCCTTTAACCCCAACTTTGCGGCGATTGATTCGAGGGCGCTATTTCTTAAATTAGCTGCGCGGCTAGCTGCTTGTCCGATCTTCTTCGGATCTGCCCAGCCATTTTCCAAAGCAGCAAATAAGGCCTGGGCAGCAAGGGAATTGAGTGCTGTCTCGGATTGAAAGTTGCCTGTGACTGGAACCACCTAGCGAACGCTACTAGCCAATGCGACTTAGACCGAATTAGCCGACTATCCTTGACCTCATGTCCGCCCCTACACGCAAGCGCGCTCTCGTTCTTCTAGCCGCTCCGCTAACTCTCTTGCTAAGTGGATGCTCAAAAGTTTCTGGTTTGGGTTTTGAGGAAGGGCTTTCCAGCGTCAACGACATCACTTTATCTCTCTGGCAAGGTGCGTGGATTGCTGGAGCAGTAGTAGGAGTAATCACCCTTGTATTAATTCTCTGGCCAGCGGTCTTTCATCGCGCCAAGGCAAGCAAGGGCGAATTTCCTAAGCAGACTCAATACAACATTCCAGTTGAAATTTCCTACACAATCATCCCATTAATAATTGTTGCCGTTCTCTTCTACTACACAGCTATTAAACAGACTGAGATAGTAGAAAAGACGAGCAATTACACCCACGAAATAACCGTTAACGGATTCCAGTGGTCATGGCAGTTCGGTTACCCAGAAGCCGGGCCTAAAGCAGTTGTTACAGGAACGCCAGCGCAACCTCCAACGATGGTTGTGCCAGTTGGTCAGCGAGTTCGATACACAATTGATTCCAACGATGTTGTCCATGGTTTCTGGATACCCGCCTTCATGATTCAAATGCAGAATCTTCCTGGTGTAACAAATCACCTCGAATTCACTGCAAATAAAATTGGAACCTACCCCGGACGATGCAACATTCTCTGCGGTCGCAATCATGCTCAGATGTTATTTACCGTCAAAGTTGTATCTCTTGCCGACTACAAGGCTTATATCGAGACTCTGAAGGCGAGCACAGCATGACCACATATGCAGAACGTCCAACCATTAATCCAGTAGCCCCCGCTCCATCTACTAAAGGTAAAAACTTTGTAAAGTGGATTACATCAACTGATCACAAGACGATCGGCTATATGTATCTAATCGCAACTTTTGGGTGGTTCTTGATTGGCGGAATTTTGGCGCTCTTCTTGCGCGCTGAACTCACCCGTCCTGGAATGCAATTTTTAAGTAACGAGCAGTACAACCAGATCTTCACTATGCACGGAACGATTATGTTGCTGATGTTTGCAACTCCGCTATTCGTAGGTTTTGCCAATGTGATTATGCCTCTGCAAATTGGCGCAGCAGATGTGGCGTTCCCTCGTTTAAATATGCTTTCTTTCTGGCTCTTCATGTTTGGAAGCGTCACTGCAGTTGCCGGATTTTTAACCCCTGGTGGCGCGGCCTCATTTGGTTGGACCGCTTACGCTCCGCTTGCTAACACAACTTATTCCCCTGGTATCGGTGGAGATCTTTGGGTAATTGGTCTTGCCGTCTCAGGTCTCGGAACGATTCTTGGCGGCGTTAACTTCATTACAACAATATTTACGATGCGCGCTCCTGGTATGACGATGTTCCGTATGTCAATCTTCTCCTGGAACGTTCTTTTAACATCAATTTTGGTTCTGCTGGCATTTCCTCCGCTTGCTGCGGCGTTACTTGCGCTTGAATCCGATCGTTTATTTGGCACACATATTTTTGATCCAGCAAATGGCGGTGCCATGCTCTGGCAGCATTTGTTCTGGTTCTTTGGTCATCCTGAAGTTTACATTTTGGCGTTGCCATTCTTCGGAATCGCAACTGAGATCTTGCCGGTATTTAGCCGCAAGCCAATCTTCGGATATAAGGGTTTGATCGCTGCAACGATTGCAATCTCAGCACTTTCGGTTGCGGTCTGGGCACACCATATGTTTGCTAGCGGTCAAGTTCTCTTGCCGTTCTTCTCCTTTATGACATTCTTAATTGGCGTTCCGACTGGCGTTAAGTTCTTTAACTGGATCGGAACGATGTGGCGCGGCCACGTCACCTTTGAGACCCCGATGCTCTGGGTTATGGGCTTTTTAGTTACATTCTTATTTGGTGGAATCACAGGAATTATCTTGGCTTCGCCACCAATGGACTTTGCGGTATCCGCTTCATACTTTGTCGTAGCGCACTTCCACTACGTCCTTTTTGGAACAGTGGTATTTGCGATGTTCGCAGGTTTCTACTTCTGGTGGCCGAAGATGACCGGTCGAATGCTCAACGAACGTCTAGGAAAGATTCATTTCTGGACGCTCTTCTTCGGATTCCATACAACCTTCTTGATTCAGCACTGGTTAGGCATTAAGGGTTTCCCACGCCGCTACGCTGACTATCTTGCAACTGATGGCTTTACCGGAATGAACATGATTTCGACGGTCGGTTCAGCACTCCTTGCCCTCTCGATGATTCCGTTCTTCGTAAATGTATGGATTACCCGCAAATCTCCGTTGGTTAACTGTGATGATCCTTGGGGTTATGGCTCTTCTCTAGAGTGGGCTACATCTTGTCCTCCACCGCGCCACAACTTCTTAACTATGCCGCGAATTAGATCAGAGCGCCCAGCCTTTGATCTCCACCACCCGCACGTGAAGACGGAAGGCCACTAAGTATTTATGAAAACTAATTGGCAATTATTCGGCGGGTTAAGTGTTTTCTATGTCTTTATGACTGTGGTCTATTACTACGTTGGTGGCGAGGCTGTTGGAATTACCGGAATGATTCTCGCTGCCTGCTTGGCGGGGATGGTTGGCTTCTATGTCTGGTTTACCCAAAAGCGCATTGGCCAAATACTTCCTGAAGATCGCCCAACTGCAGAGATTGCAGATGGCGCAGGCGAGTTAGGTTTCTATAGCCCCCACTCATGGTGGCCGCTGCCAGTTGCAGCTAGCTCTATGTCGCTGGGACTTTCCTTGCTAATCGGTTGGTGGCTAACTCTTATCTCACTCGGCGCCCTAGTGATCAGCATCATCGGGTTCGTTACCGAATACGAGAAGCCGCTTCCTGATAACGCCTCACACTAGTTTGCGCATCTGTTAACGCTGATGGAAAACGTTCGGGCTGAAATACTTAACACAGGGTCGGATTTAATGACGGCGGCCCAGATTGTTATCAACGCTCCATCAGGCCGCATCTTTGAATTCTTAGCTCATCCCAGCAAGCATTCACTATTTGATGGATCTGGAACGGTCCAGAAAAGTATCTCTGGACCTAATCGACTCTACCTTGGTGCCAAATTTGGGATGTCAATGAAGATCAGGGCTCCGTATCGCATTACCAATACCGTTGTGGCATTTGACGAAGGCAAGAAAATCACTTGGTGCCATTTAATGAAATGGACCTGGGGATATCAGTTAGAGGCGCTGCCAAATGGAAGTACTCGAGTAATTGAAACTTTCGATGCCCGTCATATTCCGTTCTTTGCCAAGCGCTGGCTAAAGATGACGGGCGCGATGAAACATAATCCGAAATGGATAGCCAAGAGCCTGGTGCGTTTGAAAGCGATCAGCGAAGATATTTAAGCCTCGAAGGATAAGTTCAAGGCTAAGTTCAAGGCTAATTACTTAGTGGTGCTCGATCTGCTTTAGATCTTCGGCGCTTGCCTTCGGAACCGCTACTGCGTGAGCCTTGCTAAGGCGTGCCCGGAGCTTGTTTCGCAATCCCTTAGGACGACGTACGCCGCTGGCATCGTGCTCTTCCAGTTCAAGTGGCGGCAACTGTTCGTGTTGGGTAAGTAGCCACGCTTTTTCAGCGGAAATTGGCTCATGTACTTCTACGAATTCACCGTGCGGCATCATGACGAGGCGGCCAGTTTCACGTCCATGAAGTACCAGTTCGCGGTCTGCGCGTTGGAGAGATAAGCAAATTCGCTTCGTTATTACAAAGGCAATTGGTGGCAGAACAAAGATCGCAATACGTGAGAACCACATAATTTGATTAATCGAAAGATCAAAAGTTACGGCGATGATGTCGTTACCACCGTTAATTAGTGCGACCAACATGAAAGTTAGTGACATTACGCCGAGCGCTGTACGGTTAGGAGCGTTGCGCGGACGATCAAGTAGGTGATGTTCGCGCTTATCTCCGGTAATCCAACTTTCGATAAATGGATAGAGCGCCATTCCTGTGAAGATAATTCCAGGAATGATCAAACCGGGAAGCAAGATATTCCACGAGATTGTGTATCCGAAGATGACGCTCTCTAGTGGGGGAGCCATACGAACTAATCCATCGAGCCAGCCCATGTACCAGTCGGGTTGAGATCCAGCGGAAATTTGAGCAGGCGTATATGGGCCGTAAAGCCAGATCGGATTGATAGAAGCTACTGCTCCAAGGAATGCAGTAACGCCGAAGACGATAAAGAAGAATCCGCCGGCTTTAGCCATATAGACCGGAAGAAGTGGATATCCGACGACATTCTTTTCAGTACGTCCTGGACCTGGATATTGGGTGTGCTTCTGGTACCAAACCAACATTAAGTGGACGGTAATTAAAGCAAGGAAAGCTCCTGGCAGTAATAGAACGTGCACTACATAGATACGCGGGATAAATGCTTCTCCTGGAAATGCTCCACCAAAGGCGAAGAAGGAGAGATAGGAACCAACAACGGGTACTGCTTGAATGATCGCCTCCGCGATACGAATCCCAGTGCCAGATAGCAAATCATCAGGAAGTGAATAACCCAAGAAACCTTCAACGATTCCTAAAGTAAGAAGTCCGATTCCGATAATCCAGTTAAATTCGCGAGGCTTGCGGAATGCGCCAGTGAAATAAACGCGCATCAAGTGAACCACGATCGCTGCCATAAAGATAAGTGCAGACCAGTGGTGAATTTGGCGCATCAAGAGACCGCCACGAACTTCAAATGAGATTTCTAGGGCTGATGCATAAGCCGCAGACATTTCAATACCTTGCAACGGTGCGTAACTGCCTTCATAGATAACTTCGCGTTGCGAAGGATCAAACCAGAAGGTTAGAAAAGTTCCAGAGAGAAGGAGAATTACAAAGGAATAGAGGGCGATTTCGCCAAGTAGGAATGACCAGTGATCGGGAAAGACTTTAGTTAAATTCTTCTTCATCCATTTGGCAGCGCCAGTTCTTTCATCAACGTAATTAGCTACGCTGCCTGCGATTCGTTCTCGTGCGGTCATGCTGAGCGCCCCCAAAAGCTAGGTCCAACAGGTTCGTTAAATGGATTCTCTGCGACCAAGTATCCCTCGGAATCTACGGTTATCGCGAGTTGAGGCAGAGGGCGAGCTGCGGGTCCAAAGATGACCTTTGCGGCACGAGTCACACCAAATGTAGATTGGTGGCAAGGGCAGAGCAAATGTTTGGTCTGCTGCTCATACAAAGCGACTGCGCAGCCCATATGTGAGCAGATCTTTGAAAAGGCGATGATTCCTTCATGAGTCCAAGAAAGTCGTTCTGCATCTAAGTTAAATTCTTCAGGACGGAGTCTGATCAGTAAGACTGCATCTTTGGCGATATCGGAAAGTTTGCGGTGGGTACCTGGGGCGACTGCCGGCAAAGTCTGAGCAACTGCGCCAACTTCTAAATCCTCTGGCCGGATAGGACGATCGCCTGGATCTGTAACTAGGCGAGTGCCCTTCTGCCACGAAGTCTTTTTCTGTTCATCACCTGGAAGTGGACCAAGATCACGGAGCAGAATCAAAGGAGACAGTCCGACAAGTCCAAGTGATAGCGCGAGCGAGCGCTTGATTAGGGAACGTCGTCCAAGCCCTGCCGCCTCGGCACCATCTTTGGCAGCCTTTACAAACTCTGCACGATCTTCGTCAGGCGAACGAAATTCATGGCGCTGAATTATCACTTCTTCATCAGGCATCAAAGTTTTCGCCCAGTGAATTGCGCCCATTCCGATAAAGAAGAGTGATGCTGCAAGTCCTATGCCGAGGAATAGTTGATGTGCATTTGTACTTCCTAAAACAGGGAAGAAAATAAACACATCTTGTGGAATAAAGAAATAAGCGCCGATTAAGAGAATTGTTCCGAAGGATGAGAGAAGGAAGAGTATTGCCACTTGACGTTCGGCTTTTCGTGCAGCCTTTGGATCGGTGTCTGCGCGACGATGCACGTGAGCAGGTAGTCCGGGATCCTTTAAGGGTTCAATTTCATTGGACATAATCTAGTTATCTCGCCTTCATCGCTAACCAAACTGCAACACCAACGAGCAGTCCGAGTCCAAGTGTCCAAACTAGCAATCCTTCTGTAACTGGGCCAACGCGACCGAGCGCTGCTCCACCTAACTGAGGTTCAACCTCTGCAGCCTTGATCCATTTAATGATGGAAAGTTTCTCTTCAGGGGTAATTGTTTTGTCAGAGAAGACTGGCATTGACTGTGGACCAGTAACCATTGCTTCGTAGATATGGCGAGGTGTAACACCCATAACTGTTGGTGCGTACTTGCCTTGAGTCAGTGCACCACCTTGGCCAGCAAAGTTATGGCACATGGCGCAATTAGTACGGAAGAGTTCACCACCTTCTGCAAGGGATCCATCTCGTTCGTAATTCAATAGTTCTTCTCCTGGAATTTCTGGGCCGGGAGCAAGTGAAGCGACATACGCGGCAAGCGCTTCTACTTCACGCTCGTTATAAAGCGGGGCCTTACGCATTGCCTGCTGGCTCATATCAGCCATTGGCATGCGACCTGTCGCAACCTGAAAATCAACAGAAGCAGCGCCCACGCCAATAAGTGATGGCGCAATCGCTGCGCCTTCTGCATTTAAGCCATGGCAGGAAGAGCAACCCTTAAGGAAGATTTGTTTTCCTTCCTCAATTAGCGCAGATCTCTCGGCCGCTGTGATCGGAGTGCTAGTTGCTGCGCCAGCTACGGAAAAAGTTGTTCCAATCGAAAGCAGCGCTAGAACCAAAAGAAGTGGGGCTACTGCGCGATGTCGGCGAAAACGTGAGAGGCGTTTCAAGTTATCTTCCATTTCTTTCGATTATTTTGATATTCGCTATATCCATGAACGTTTTTTGTATTCTCATTTACTTAATCAGATAAATCGCCGCAAATAGAGCAATCCAAACAACGTCAACGAAGTGCCAATAATAAGAGGCAACAATTGCTGTCGTTGCTTGGTTATGGGTAAAGCGACGCGCCTTGGCGACGCGAACCATAACGATTAAGAATGCAATCAATCCGCCAGTTACGTGCAGACCATGGAAACCCGTGGCCAAGTAGAAGACCGAGGTGTAGGCATTGGTAGAAAGTGCCAAACCTTCTTGAGTCAGATGTGCATACTCGTAAATCTGACCCGCAATAAAGAAGGCTCCCATAAGAAAAGTCAATGAGAACCATTCGCGCATTCCCCAAGATTTAATGTTCAGTAATGAACCGGTTCGCTTAGCCTGGAATCGTTCGGCGGCAAAGACGCCGAACTGACATGTCACCGAAGAAAGCACCAAGATTGTTGTGTTAAAAGCTGCGAAGGGAATATTTAAAACTTCTGTCGATTCCAGCCAAATCTCAGGGCCTTGAACTGATCGCGTGGTGAAATACATTGCAAAGAGCGCTGCAAAGAACATCAATTCGCTAGAGAGCCAGACGATAGTTCCGACCGCCACCATGTTGGGGCGATTTATATTGTGATGGGCCGCAGTTGATGAGCTGGTCATGGGGGCAAGTATCCCTGAAAGTAGGCTCGCCTACCTAGTTCAACCCTTGGTTATGGCAGTTAAATTAGCCCAGATTTTGGTGAAACGGGTCACGCATTTTCTGCCCAGAACTGGCTGGGAAATGCTGCGCCTTTGATTAGACTTGGCCGCATGAGTTCACCGCGTAAGCCGATCATCGTCGTTTATTCAGATGACTCTTCAGTACGTCAATCAATCGTTGCTGCCCTCGGAAAGAAAGTTTCGGCAGATCTTCCAGAGCACCAGATTGAAGAATTTGCCACTGGCGCAGCGCTTCGTTCATACATTGACCGTAAGAGCGTCTCAGGTGACCTGCGAGCCGATCTCTTTATTTTAGATGGAGAAGCGGTGCCTGAAGGCGGAATGGGAATCGCTCGTCAATTAAAGGACGAAGTATTTAATTGCCCACCAGTGCTTTTGATCACCGGTCGAAAGGAAGATGCTTGGCTTGCTGCATGGTCTCGTGCCGAAGCTAGCGTTATTCATCCGATAGACCCGTTTACACTGGCAAACACTGCTGCAAACTTGATGCGCACTAGCGCAGTCGCTAACGCATAGTTCGCAAGCGAAAGTATTCTAGCTATGAGCTCACTCGATTGGGCTGGTTACATCTCCAAGTTGGACAATGGTTTAGATCTGGAACCAGTTGAAGCGCAATCAGTAATGCGCGAGGTATTGGAAGATCGCGCAGATAAAGAAGACCTTAAGAAATTCTTATTGGCACTAAAAAATAAAGGCGAGACGCCAGAAGAAGTTGGCGCATTGGTTGCCCAGATGTATCAGTATTGCGCGCCTATAAATATCGCAGCACGCTCGGTAGATACTGTTGGCACTGGCGGCGACGGTGCCCACACTATAAATATTTCAACTACCGCAGCAATCATTGCAGCAGCCGCTGGGTCAAGAGTCGTAAAGCATGGAAATCGCGCAGCATCTTCCAAGTCTGGTGCCGGAGATTTATTAGAGGCTCTCGGAGTTGCAATTAATTTAGATGGTCCAAAAGTCGAAGAGACAGTTTCGCAATTGGGAATTGGCTTCTGTTTTGCGCCAGTATTTCATCCGGCGATGCGCTATGCCGCAGCCGCTCGTAAAGAGTTGGCAACAGCAACGGTATTCAACATTCTTGGACCGCTCGCTAATCCAGCCAAACCTAAAGCCGCTGCGATTGGCGTTGCAAATGATCGGATGCATTTGGTTATGGCTCAAGTTCTTGCCGAACGTGGAGTCGAAGGGTTTGTCTTCCGTGGCGATGATGGCTTAGATGAAATCACCCTAGCCACTACAACTTCGGTCCTAACCATAGGAAACGGTGAGATATCTAGCGACCGTATTGATGCAAAAGATTTCTCACTGGAGAATGCACCGATTTCTGCCTTAGTCGGTGGTGATGCGCAAGAAAATGCGCGCATAACCAAGGCAATATTTGCAGGTGAACGCGGCGCGCCAAGGGATGCGGTTTTACTAAATGCTGCAGCCGCTATAGCCGCGTTCGATGGCGAATCTGAATTGTCTATTCATGAGCGATTGAATAGATCTCTCGTTAAAGCAACCGAAAGCGTGGATTCTGGTCGCGCAAGTGTGCTGCTTGAATCATGGGTTCTATTGAGCAACAAACTTAGCGCAAACTAATCTAGCGCCTTACGTTCGCGCTTTCTTTTAAAGGTAGTTAGCTCGCCCAATGTTGAGACGCCAAAAGTTCCTAATCTTTCAAATATCCCGTGCAGAACATCAACGGTTGCCCGAGCATCATCTAGCGCCCGGTGGTTAGGTTCAATTGATGCGCCAAAGTACTCGGCCAAAGTTGCAAGTTTGCAATCTTGAACTTCGTCACGGCCCAGCGCTGATCTAGCGATACGGACTGTGTCCACAATTATGAAATCAGGCCACGGTATCTCTGAGTCAATAGATGCCGCCTTGAGAAATCCGATATCAAAAGGCGCGTTATGGGCGACTAGCACGGTTTCGTGATGTGAGCCAAGAAATTCAAAGAAGGTTGGAAGAATCTCCTGGATTGATGGTGCATCCGAGAGCATCGAATCCGTAATCCCGGTCAACGATGTAATGAAATCTGGAAGTGTATGACCGGGATTTACGAAGGTTTGGAATTCTCCGATTATTTTGCCCCCGCGAACCTTTAACGCGCCAATTTCAGTTATGCCCGCCCCGATAGATGGCGCCGCCCCGGAAGTTTCCAGATCGAGAACTACAAATGTAGTTTCGACTAGAGAAAGTGCGTTGGCAGACATAAAAGCAAGGCTAATCCATAGCCCTGACAGCTCCTTCTCGCTACGCTAAAGAAATGGGAGTTATAGGTGCGCCTGTTGGCTTACTTAATGATTGGTCTGCAGAAGGCAGTGGGAAAAATAAAGAAATCGGAGTCTTGCTCGTTCACGGCTATACCGGTTCACCAGCATCAATGCGACCATGGGCAGAGTATCTAAACGGAAAAGGATTTACTGTGCGGGTGCCGCTGCTGCCTGGACACGGAACCAAACCTGAAGATCTAAATCAAATTAAGTGGGAGCAATGGCCCGCAAAGGTCGAAGCTGAACTTGCCCTCCTGCACAAGACATGTACAAAGATATTTATCTGTGGACTTTCTATGGGTGGTGGAACAACGCTGAACGTTGCGACTCGTCATTCAAATCGCATCAACGGAATCGTTTTAGTAAATCCCATGATTCATGTTCCTTTAGTTTCCCCGCAGTTGGCCTATTTTCTTTCAAGATTTCAGAAAATGCGCAAATCTGTAGGCGATGACATTAAACGTCCAGGAATTAGCGAATGGGGATACGACGCGCTTCCAACGCGGGGGATACACCAACTATTGGTAATGCTGAAATACACAAGATCACGGCTTCGTGATGTAACCGTGCCGATGCAGCTTTTTCATAGCGTTGATGATCACACCTTACCTGTTTCAAACACTGAAATAATCATGAATGAAGTTGGCTCAAAGATTAAGCAACGAATCGAGTTAACCAATAGCTACCACGTCGCAACCCTTGATTATGACGCTGAGATCATCTTTGAAAACTCCAAGATCTTCATAGAAACTCATGCTGGGTAGCAAATATGTCGGTAAGCAGAGAAAAGTATCAAGAATCTCTTCGCAAGATTGCCGAATTAGATAAATCTGGATATCAACTCAATTCCGTTTTAGCAGTAACTGAAGATTTAACTTTTAACGAAAATGCTGGACCATTGGCGGGCGTTCCTATACTCATTAAGGACAATATTGAGGCTTTGGGTTTACCTGCAACTGCCGGCTCTCTCGCACTTGCGGGCACTTCAGTTGTCCGAGATTCAACGATTGCCAAGCGTTTACGTGCTGCCGGTGCAACGATCATCGGATCCACAAATCTTTCCGAGTGGGCAAACATCAGATCATCTAATTCAACTAGTGGTTGGTCTGCAGTCGGTGGACTAACTGCCAATCCTTGGAAACATGAACACAGTGCAGGTGGTTCATCGTCAGGCTCGGGTTCAGCAGTTGCTGCCGGCATTGTTTCAATGGCGGTTGGAAGTGAAACCGATGGGTCAATCGTCTGTCCATCTTCCCTAAATGGTTGCGTCGGCATCAAACCCACCGTTGGTTCTATTCCACGCGATGCGATGATCCCGATCAGCGCCAGCCAAGACACCCCAGGGCCAATGGCACAATCTGTAGCACTTGCAGCGCAATTGCTTGAGGTACTTACTGATAAATCGGGATACGTGGATGCGTTAACCGACGGAAATGAAATTCGCATTGGCGTTGTCAAGGAATGGGTTACGCAAAACCCAGGAACGCATGATTTATTTCAACAGTTGCTCAGCAAATTAGGAAAAGAAGTGAAGATCACCGAGATTTCGCTTCCCTCCCCGAGCGATCAAGAAGGCGAATCTGAATTCAAAGTCTTACTGCACGAACTCAATGAAGATCTAGCGAGCTATCTTGCGACTCGTCAGGGCGCGCGCGTAAAAACGTTGCAGGATGTTGTTGATTTCAATCTTGCAAATAAGGAAGCAGAGCTACAGCACTTCGGGCAAGAATACTTTGATTTGGCTCTTGAATTAGGTGGCCGTAGCAGTGATTATCAGAAGTTGCGAAAAGGAAATTTGGATTGGGCGGTAAATAAAGTCTTAAACCCAGCATTTGAAAGGTTCGATATCTTGATCGGTGAAACTTATGCACCGGCATGGAAGAGCAATTTGGGTGGGGGAGATGATTACGGATCGGCTTCTTGGATCTCAATGGCGCCAGCGATTGCTGGCACGCCGATCGGAGCACTTCCAATGGGTCTAGTGGATGGGCTGCCAGTCGCAGTTGGAGTAGTTGCTAGAGCAAATCAAGAGGATCGATTGGTGCATGCTATGGCGCTAATCGAAAGAGTGCTTGAACTTGGAATTTTGAAGCCGACCTTTACTAAATAAGTTAAAAGGCTCCGGTATATCCATTGATCGCTGGCTGCCCGCCCAGGTGCGCGTAAAGAACTCTTGAACCTTCTTTAAAAAATCCTTCACGGACTAAATCAATCATCGCTGCCATTGATTTTCCTTCATAGACCGGATCGGTAATCATGCCTTCGAGACTTCCAGCCAAGCGAATCGCTTCGATTGTGCGCGGACCTGCAACTCCATAGATTCCGTCATGCCAACGATCTAGCAGAACGATCTCTGAGTCCTTTATTTCTCGACCTAGATCTATCGACGATGCTGTGCGAGATGCAATGCGTTTGATTTGATCCCATGTTTTCTCAACAGTTGCTGATGCATCGATTCCGATTACATTCTCGGCGCGATTTGAGTGAGCAAATCCAGCGATCATTCCACCTTGTGTTGATCCAGTTACTGAGCAAACAATTACGTTATCAAACTTGAAACCGAGATCTTTTTCTTGGTCCTCTACTTCAAAGGCCCAACCTGCAAACCCATGGCCTCCAAGTGGATGATCTGAAGCGCCAGCAGGAATGGCATAAGGCTTCCCGCCGCGCGCAATCACATCTGCAATCGCTTCCTCCCAAGA
>JACCDO010695093.1_pt1 | contig 25986 bp, 27 predicted proteins | sample 7446101 | NCBI WGS metagenome assembly JACCDO01 (sample SAMN15323440, study PRJNA562643) | freshwater metagenome | isolation source: river surface water | place: USA:Blue River Watershed | collected 2017-08-16 | reverse complement strand
GATGATCGTGATACATTATATGCACCACAATGGATCTTAGATGCAATTGGATGCACTGGCAACTGTGATACACCTGTTAAGATTGAAAAAGTTAGTAAAGATGAATTCCCTCTTGCTACAAGGATAGTTATTAAACCACTGGATCCTCTTGCATTTGAAACAAATCTTATAGATACATTTCAAAGTGCATTAATGAATCTGTGTGTACTTCAGCAGGGCCTTACTCTTCCTATAATTATTCCAGAGTTTGGCAATTATGAATTCTTGGCATATATTGAAAAGGTTGAACCTGCGAATGCATCATTGTCACATTCTGAAGAATTGTCTGTTGAGTTTATTAATGAATTTGCAAATGGAGTGGCTACAGAAAATGCAAACACAGAAACTCCTAATCGTCCTCCAACTCCTATCCCTACTCTAAATAATCCTATACTAATTCCAGATGAACATCCTATTGAATTACCACAACCTACACTAACTGCAGAACAGAGACGAGAACAAATCCGTCAATCCTGGCTGGCAAGATCATCTAAAATCACTTGCAATACTCCTGAAAGCCCCTAAAATATACTACTATAACGCATTACAGCGATAGCAGAAGCAATCATTAATCCACCAGTAATTCCCTTTGGTGTTATCTTTTCATCTGCAAATATTGATCCCCATACATATGCTGATATTACTCCTACAAATGATAACATACTAAATAGAACAGTTGATACTTTTGATATTGCATAGAATCGTGCAATATATCCAGTAAATCCTAAAAGTGCATTAAATCCTATTAACTTAGCCCATATTCCTAAATCCATATCCAATAATTTTTTATTAGAATTGATTCCATATAGTGTTAATATAGCTAAACCAGCTGGATATAAATGATTTACAGTATAAAATGGTGATTTGCTTGCATCTGTATTACTCCTAATAAAGAAAAAGATAACTGACTCTGTAATAGCAGATAATATAGCCATTATTATACCTATTACTGTTTTCTTATGTTTTGATAGATCATTCTTATCTAAATTAGATGATGCTATTAAATATGTACCTATAAGTGCAATTCCTAATAGTAATATTGTATGAATTGGAAAAGATTCTCCAAATGCAATACTACCAATTATCATATTAATAATCGGATATAGATAGAATAATGATACAGCAGATCCTGCTGGCAATTCTTTATATGAAATATAACTCACAAGCACATGTCCTAAATTTAATATACCGTGTAATATACCTACAAATGCCTCATAGGGTGATCCCCATATCGAACTAAAATCATAAGAGGAACCAAATACTAATGCTAAAATTGGAAATACTAAAAATCTGGCTAATGTCTGCGTAAATAATGATGTTTTTACTGTTTTAATCAGTATAGGATATAGAGATAATACTAATTCTCCATAAATAACGGATAATGTCGGGTTAATGGTCATCTTCTTACTTAATATGTTAGATTATTTATTGATATTTTGATTTTAATTCGATCTTGTTAAGTTCAGGGAGAATTTCACTGTGATATTTTCTATCAAAGTAATCAATTGAACGCCCAAAATTGGCTCTTGGATGAAATGCAATTGGACGTTTTTCTTTTATCATTTTCATTGCATCTAATGCATGGCACTTTAAATATGCTATCATCATAATTGCCATCGACGCTGCGCTCCGTTGCATACCAGCCATACAGTGGATCAGAATAGATTTACCAGATATGTATTCAGTCATAATCTTAAATGCAACCTCAGGAGACCATAATTCTAAATTACGGATTTCTTGTTCTTCTAAATTATCATCAAGCGGAATTCTATACTTGATTGGTATTTTAGGACTAAATGGTAAATCCTTTGTACAATTAAAAACTACTTGGATATTATTTCTCGCTATAAACTCTTCATCCCTGGATGCCCTTACGTTTCCTAACCATAATCGTGGCATAATTTCATTTGCATCATCCTTAAAATCCATCTTACTATTATTAAGAAACGAGATATATTACATTATGTAATCGCATACTAATAGCAAAATTTGACCGTATATAATTAATAAATATTAATGAACACTACTATAGTATGCCACTTACACGTCACTTTTATTCATATGATGAAACTAAAGCCGCATTGTATTATACAGTTACTAAAAGAATACCAGATGAATCATTATTCTGGTGTCAGGAACTCCTTGATAGTGGCTATGGTGGAGAAGCTATTTCAACATTATTCGAATCTTGGTTATTTAATTCTGGTCCTTATTCTTTACAATGGCTTATTAATTCTTGGAGTACACTTTGTTCAGAAGAAATATCTGAGAGTGATATCCTATTAGCAACATATCAACTAAATAGTATTCAAAACAATTGCCGCGATAATTCTCTATGGTATACTCTTATATATCCATTACTTGTAACAGAAATTCCTGATAGGGTTACAAATAAAACTCCTTCTTCCTGGGCATTAGATGATGCAGTTGAAACATACTTTATTCGTGCAATGTATCAAGGTAAAGCAGCGGCTGCATGGTTTATTACACAATGGATTACTATTGATAGACAATGGGAACTCCTTGATTGGTTTTCTTCAAATGTTTATCCGAAATATTCAGATAAATATAAGATTTGTTTAGAGGCATTTCGTAATTATGAACAACTCTTAGGGTATAAATCAGATGAATATGATATTATAATGCGATGTCTTTCTATTAGTATGTTTTGTCTACATAAGGATGCGCGCATTAGGAGTTTTACTCAGTTGCCCTCACAGATTGATGATCTATATTTAAAAGGGCTTGCAGATAATTCTCTGATAATTGGTCGAAAAGAGCATAGATGTTATACTATACCTTCAGGATGTCTATATGGCAATACTTTTAGGAGTAGTATAAAATGGAGTCAGAATACATATAATAAAATTAATGACATAGAGCGTAATCTAATAGGATGTCCATTTTGGGATGAAGCTATTCAGGAGTTTGGTTCTGAAATAAATGGAAAAATAGTATGGAATTCGGATGATGCAATGGAAGAATTCTATGATAAATATTTTCCTGATGATATTCCTGATGAATGGAATAAATCCGATAAATCTAAATCGCACGGTGACGGACTACTTGGTCCAACAGAAAATATTAAAATTGGAAAATATTCGCGCGTACATTTTAGTAAAAAGAGTAGGCTGATATGGAATAAAAATAAAGATATTAATAAATATTTAGATACACTTAATATAAGTTCGGATTTTATAACTAATATTATAGGCTCGTATAAATCGCGCAGTCAGACAGCTCCCACTCCAGAGGACTTAAAGAAACTGCAACCAGTTCGTGTAATTTATCGTGTATAGATGTTTCGCGCCTTTTGTGTCTTTCGCGTCTTTCGCACTTTTATTGTCATTTTAGATAATTTATTTTTACAGGTAACTCTCCCAAAAATTGCACATCCTATTCTGGCACCACTATGTCCTGTTGTTAATGAATCTTCAAAGTTACCTTTTCCTAAATCATCCTCATCCTTATGAATTATTACCGAACGCCCCCATAGATCAGTTACATCAATATTTTTAATATAATATCTCTTACTAACATATTTAGCCCCATCTTTTATTTCTATATTTCCTAAATCGCCTGTATGTCTTTCTCCCTTACTATTCGGGCTCCCACCGTGATTATTATGCCCTACATCATAATGCTCACATAATCCACTACATCCTTCTCCTCGTAAATCACCTCCCTTATGAATGTGAAACCCGTGTTTTCCTTTAGGAAGCTTTGAAAAATATGCATTTATTATTACACCACCATTATGTTCTTTTACCAAGACTTCTCCTTCTATTATATCTGATCGGAATACTGCAACTGCTGTAAGATTCATTACACCTATTAATATAGTATAAATTATTCTACAACATATAATGTTACAATCCCTTTATTTTTATTTATTTTGCCAACGAAATCTCCATTCGAATTAATAAGTTTATCTTCAGATGTAATCCATATGTTATCAATATCATCTCTGTCTTTTACTTTTTGAATAGCCTGAGGTTCTACCTCTTTAATTATCATTGCTCTTTTATGTCTATGTATTGCACAATAATCGCAATTATATGCAACTGGCTTCTTACAATATACGGTTAACTTATCATTTTGTGTATACGCCTTACATTGTGTTGTTTCTGCATTAGTGTCTTGAATATATACCTTTAATGTATCTGAACTTGGAATTACACGTTTAATAAGTTCCTTTTCAGGAATTTCAAGCTTCTTAGCAATTTCACGTACATACTTGACTGAATGTGCATATAATATACTCTCTAAAGATTCCCATAAAATACGATTAACTTTATACTCTGTTGTACTTGTCATTGAACTGTTGCTTTTACTTGTCATAACATACACGCATAATATTTATATGCGTTTTTCAAATTTTCAAATTTTCATTAGATATATCAATGAATGCTCCATCTAATAATGAATGGGGGCCCGCATTGTGGCGGCTTCTTCATACATTATCATTAAGAATAGGAACTGTTTCGTATAATTCTAATTGGCAATCTGCTAATCATATTTTTAATGAAGAAAAACGTTTATGGTACGGCCTTCTTAACTGTCTTAAACTTTCATTACCATGTCCATTATGCAAAAAACATTATATAGCCTACTTTAACTCAAATCCTATTACACTTGCTAATATTAATCTATCCTATATCGCAGAATGGATATTTAATTTACACAATGCAGTTAATATAAGAAATAATGCGAGTGCTATCACAATAGATAAATTACCAATTATCTATTCAGATGCATCTAATCTACGATATTCCTATAATATATTACATATACACCTTAAAAGAGCTATTACACTTCAATGGATCTCAAGAGATGATTGTAATAAACTACTTAGATTTCTTACAGAGTTATTAATATTTTATTCTATTTAATTACCACCCTTTACAGTTGGAGGTACTAATATTGGTAAACAAGCAACTGGTCCATTTTGCATAGCAGAGGCTGGTAAGAGTCTATTTGCTATTCCAAATAAATCTGATAAACGATTCTCTCCCACTAAACTTAACAAATAATACCAAGTAACTCCTAATCCACCAAACAGTATCAGTGTTATTAATACTCCTAATTTAGTTTCACAGCCAGTGTAAAGTCTGAAACCAAATACTATTAATATTGCCAGAATTGTAGATATAATTGATATAATAGCCTGTGATGTTCTATTACCTGCACTACCTGTTTGCACTTCAGTATCATCTTCAGATTGCTCTGCAGGGACACTAATTAAAGCAAATCCGTTCATTAACATATATCCAAAGAAAAATGAGATCATTGATGTCCATACTGTTGTAAACACTGTAGAGGGTGTTCCTGAATTAGTACTTAATGCAGTTGGCCCCGTTAATGTTAAATAAGGTATTGTTAATTTACAGATATCAGACTGTGTTGCTTTAAACCAAGTTGATGGTAATATTGCATCAGCTGCCATATTTAAAAAATACGATATTAATGGAACTAATATTATAAATCCAAATAAAAAGAATAATATCGCATAGTTTGCAGTCATTAATCCCAATAATAATAAGGTACCACCTAATGTAAATGGTAATGTTCTTAATCCGCCGTACAGAAAAATACGAATATCATTTACTAATCCTCTTAGAGATTCCATTCTACTATATTTAATTCTATTTATTTATCCAATACGATTCTAATTTATCACTGTCTATTAATTTTTGCAATAACTCCTTGTTTGTTACATTAATTATATATCCATTTTTACTTATAAATAATAAATACTCCTTTAATTGCATATAGAACTCTTCACCTATATCAGGTACCTTAGATAAGTATAAATTGATATTAAATAATAGGTTATTAAGATAGAAATTATCTATTGGCCATACTTTATTTTTAAAGATTGTCTTATACATCTGTACACCTATCTCATATTTATCTACATATGTGACAACTATAATCATATAATATGGTAAATAGAAATTGTGAGACTCTGTTTCTAATAGTAATTTTCCTTTTAGTGCACCTTCTAACCTTGACTCCTTTTCATAATATCCATTTACAATGCAATATAATTCATATGCTAATGCATAACGTGATTTAATAGTATAATATTTTATTAATTGATACATACATTCTAATCTCGTTTTATCGTATTGCACAGATTCCAATAAATATGGTATACCTTCGATTTCCCTATTTAGTTTGCAATAACAATCATGTATATTTAAACACGATATATACTTTTCTTGTACCCATAAATCAGGTATTTCCAGACATTTTTTATACCATTCTATTGCTTTCTCATAATCTCCTGACCAACATAAACTTTGTGCTAAATAATATGTATATCTCTTATAAATACTATCATTCGCATTAAAAGCTTCATAATAAGCCTTCTCCAATATTTCAGCATCATTCTTATATTTTTCAGTATTATCCTTATTTCTATTACTTTTTCCACCCATGTTATATCCAATATAATAATCTCCTGTTATTGTCTCCATTTGAGGATTACCCTCCACTGCAAAAATGTGCTCGTGTAATACTCCCTTGTAGACCCATTTTATATCATTCTTTACTATAAATATGCGTTCAAAATGTGTGGAGGCTGCTTTCATCTGTAAAATATAACCATCCTTGTCCATTTTCTGCGGTAATACAATATTTCCAATTATTTTATCATCTGCATCAAATGTCATTAAATATTTACTCTTATTAAATGCATACTGTAAAGCCTTTGTTCTATTATGCGCAAAATCTACCCATTTATCCTCATATAATTCACCTTTTACCCCTATAAAGTTAAAGAAACTTTTAATTATTTCCTGTGTTCCATCTGTTGAACCTGTGTCGCATATAACCCAATAATCTATTGGTAATTTACTAACTATATTCATTAATGTGTTCTCAATTATATCTGCTTCATTCTTTACAATCATATTTAAACATAATAGTGGCTTATCCATTTAATTTAAATATTTCTTATTGCATATCATTTAAACTCTTGTTATTGAACTTGGCGTTTATTGATTTAAAATATTGTATAGTAAATAATACATCTAAGATGAACCCTGATGTTGCAAATAGTAATAAAATATATTCTATAATTGATTTATTTTTGATTTGATAGAAATATATTATAGCTATAAAAATAACGGGATTGCTAATATATCACCTATATGTGAAATATCTCTGATTATTTGTTGCATTATACACTATTATACATATTATAATAATTACTACTCTGATAATTGTTCAGATGCACATACATATATTGATGAACCGTTATCTGATTTATTAATAAGCATAGGTAATCCTAAAAAGTTCATACCTTCTTGACCAAATAGAGAGCTATTTACAAAGTAAAATATTAAACCTATCATTACTCCAAATACAGTTGCTACCATCATATCACCAAATGTATCACATCCAATTAAAAATCGCATTACAATATATGCAGCTGGTATGAGTAAAATAAATATCATACTAAATATACTTCTCGATGACCATTCTATACCCATTGTGTTTAGAGTTTGCTTAAATGATCCCATTGCTAACCCAATATATGTTGCAATCGCAGATATAGAGAATGTTCCAAAAGAAGGATATTGATTCATATTGATCATTCGACTCACATCATAACGCGGTGTTCTATAACCTTGGTAGCATCGAGAAAATGTTTTTGCATCCATAGGCCGGGACTCGCCAGTTACTTGAGAAAATACCCAAGATATTAACTTATGTGATATAGATAACTCAAATATATATATTGCAAAAATTCCAAAAGATAAATTATGTGTCAATGCAAACAAAAATAATGAGCCAAACAAAATTGAATCAGGAATTAACCGTATCAATTCCTCAATTCCTGTCAAAACATTTCCAGCCATAAAGGCTTTTAGAATATCCCAAGCAGTCGGTGTTGCAGACATCTCCTACTATTTCATTTTAGAAATACCTATCGAACATAAAGCTATAATCTTGTTTATTATATAATGGGCATTCCTTCATATTATAAAAAACTTATTAGTAATATTCCTAACCTTATTACTAAGGCTCATCCTGAAAATGACGTCGAATGGTTATGGATGGACTTTAATTGTTTAATTTATCATTGTCTTCATCGTGATGATTTACCATCATATGCATCAGCAGATAATACAATTGAATGGGAAAATATTCTTATTGAATCCGTTGTTACATATTGTACAAAGGTTGTTAAACAAGTTTCTCCTAAAAGTGGTGTGTTTATATGCATTGATGGCGTTGTCCCTATGGCTAAAATGCGACAACAACGTCTTCGACGTTTTAAATCAATTGCTATGAAGGATATTACTCCCTCTTCAGAAAAACAATGGGATACTAATGCAATTACTCCTGGCACGGAGTTTATGAATCGCCTTCGTATTCGCCTTGAAGAAATGATTTCTAAACAACGAGGTACTATTAAATGGCATCTTAGCTCATCTAATGAGCCTGGTGAAGGAGAGCATAAAATTATTGACAAATGGCGAAGTTGTGATTATTATGATAATTTTGCGATCTATGGTTTAGATGCAGATTTAATCGTACTATCAATTCTTAATCGTGAACTTGGTAACATTGATAACAATATCTGGTTATTCCGTGAAGAAATCGATGCTGGCAAAATTTCACGTGATTCTGAAGGAGAAGAAATATTTGAGTGGTTTTCAATTCATACTCTTCGTGATTATCTTTGTAGAAATATTGAAGGATCATACGAAAAACGTAACTTTATAGTCGATTATTGTTTTGCAATGTCTATTTTAGGTAATGATTTCCTACCAAGTTCTCTCGGCCTTAAAATACGTGACGATGGGCATAGTGAACTAATTGAGATTATTGAGAAACTTAATATTGATGGTGTTCATCTTATCGACCCTGATACGTATCAAATCTCACCTTATGGACTCCTAACTCTATTTAATACTTTATCTGTTGCAGAATATGATCGGATTGCAAACTATATTAATAAGAAACAAATGATGTCGCGAAATTTGGGCATTAATAATCTTGATACCCCTCTTCATCTGGGTGATAATAACTGGCCATTGTCACATATAGAAGAAAATGTACTTAGTTCAAGAAGAAAAGAATTGGTAGAAGGGTGGGAGCAGAAATATTTAACACAGTGGTTTTCAGGATTAAATTATAACAAGCAGTCTGTAAATAAGATATGTGCTGAATATCTATATGGGATACAATGGGTATGGTCATATTATACTGGTGATAATGCAAATGTATGTTATAATTGGTATTATCCTTATAGGTTGCCTCCTCTATGGTCTTGGTTAAAGACGTATATTGAAGAGAATGGAATGTCATCTTTTCCTGGAATCATTAAGGCTACTGGTACTACTATTCATCCTACTGAGCAGCTATCAATGGTATTACCGTTAGAGAGTTGGCATCTGATACCTGAATGTAAATATAAGAAGCTTCCGCTTATTGCACCGCAATATTTCCCTTCGAAATTCGGGTTTGATTCTGTTGGCAAGAGGTTCTTTTGGGAGTGTGAGTCAGAAATTCCTCTTGTTAGTATCGCTGAGATTAAAGCCTTATTTAAGAATTATGTTTAGAGTAATAAATGGTACGGTTTAGAGTGTATCTTCATTTAAATAATATAAAAAAATTGCAGGCTATAAAAGATTCTAAGACTAAACATAAGGCTAATAAAATACTTAAATTCTATAAATTACTTGCTAAATTAATCGTATATGAACATAATAAGGATATTAAATTGACACAGAAACATTATAAGGAATATTCTGAACCCTTGATTAATATTAAAAAGAATATTTTTGTTGTATCTGAAATTTCTGAACAAGGTAATGGTCAGGCATTACAATCATTAATTGAAAAAATATATCCACCAACTATCGAGATAGATTTTGAGTTTAAAATTAGTCAAAAACGTGAAGATATGGCTATTAAATATTTTAAAAAGGCGTTCGGTCATTCTATTACTAAACATTCAAGTAAAGAAATACGGACATTGTATTATTCTACTAAGATTATTAATTTTGTTAATAAGCTTAAGAATTATTTTAATTCAGGTATATATTGGAAAATTTTTCAATCTAAAACGCAGATTAAGACACATTATATACCTAATATAAGTTTATCAGATGCAACTGTTCTATCTTTACATTAAAGCGCCTCTGCTTCTCCTTTAGGTTCTTCTGCTGCAACTGGTTCTGATACGGTTGCACTTTTTGCACTTTTAATTTTAATTGATTTTTTAAGAATAGTAAAAATTTTAGTTAATACTGGTAATATAAATGAAAATGATTTACATTTGGTATTTACTTCTTCAACTACCTTTTGTTCTACTTGATTAATTACTTCCTCTACCTTTTCTGCAACTTCTTCCTTAACTTCCTCTACCTTTTCTGCAACTTCTTCCTTAACTTCCTCTACCTTTTCTACTACTACTTCCTTAACTTCCTCTACCTTTTCTGCAACTTCTTCCTTAACTTCTTCTACTTTTTCTTCTACTGTTTCCTTAACTTCCTCAATTGTTTCCAGCACCTTTTCTTCTACTGTTTCCTTAACTTCATCTACTTTTTCTTCAACTTGTTCCTTTACTTCTTCAATTGCATCTTCAATTGTATCTTTATTTGATTTTATTTGTTCTTCTATTTTTTCAACAATACCTTGCACAGTTTCCTGTGTACGAGTAAGATCTTCTGTTACATCTTTTGCTGATAATGAAATATTAGGTAACTCAATTGAAATATTTGATAGGGGATCTATTACATTCTTAATAGACTCCGTATCTTTATTAGTTTCTGCTTTTTTACTTGGCTTTTTAGTAACCGGTTTAACTAAATCTTTAGAGGGCATTATATTAATTATTTACATTTTATTTTGGTTATTTTTATTTAGTCATCACCATCTTTCCAAGTTAATAATATAATTGATATTACTGATAACAATACACCTATTTTCTTAAATTTAGTAAGTTTTTCTTTAAAGAAAAATAATCCTATTATTGTAACTGATACATCACTCATAACATCCCATAATAGATTCATCACTGTTAATGATTCGTGTGCCATAGATTTTAAAAATATAAATGGCTGCATAGAGTAATATAACATTACTAATGGGACAATCCCTCTCCACGTTATCATTTTTTCACTATAGGCTTTTATAGTACTTAGAACTATAGAATCACCCAATGCAAGAGCACCACCATATCCTAAAGATGTTGTATTTAATGAAGACAAATCCAACATTATCTATATTGCGTTAACAAACATTTTAAAGTCTTTTTATGTATTTATAGGAAATGGGTAATGCCTCATCATCAATTGATCCTGCACATCTCAGGATATATAGTAACATTATACAAATACAAAATCCACAAAAAAGAGTCCACGTAATTAATACTTGTCTATCTGCAATCGAATATGTTACATCAGCAAAACGAAGCGGAATATACAGTTATCTGCTAAATTATGTTTCAACTGTTAATTCTGGGCAAGTAGCCCCTTTACTTCCGGGAGAACAAAGTAATGTAATGCAATCTTCAAATAACTATGTATCAAATGCACCACCAGTACCACGTGCTTTTCAAGCACCTCCCACTATGAATCCTGGAACTGCTGTTCACCCATCAATGATAAACGCAAATAAGTCTCAGTCACAGATTATTACACACACTGATAATACTCCTGGATGGAAAGTTATTACAAATACTCCTAAACAAAAGGCTATGACATATTTTGCAAGCTGCCTCGAAGTCTTAGGTATACAAGAAGAAGTTGCACTAACCGAAGAATCACTCAAATCATCTTATAAGAAAATGGCACTTAAAGCACATCCAGACAAGGGTGGTTCAGAAGAATATTTTGAAGCTGTTACACGCGCCTATGCATATCTCTCTGAAATTCTTAAAACAATCAAAGGCGGGCGTAAAGATATTAATGGGCGTGTCGAAGCACCTACTTCTTTAAATACTTCACGTGACGCTGAAGCTGAAAAATGGAAACACGCTGAACCAGTTCGACTTAATGCTAAAAATCTCGATATGAACGTTTTCAATCGTATGTTCGAACAAACCCATATGCCTGACCCTGATTCTGATGGCTATGGAGATTGGCTAAAAGGCGGTGATACACGCTGTGATGTTCCTAAGTTTAAAGGCGAATTCAACCGCGATGTCTTTAACCGCGTATTTGAAGAAGAAGCTAAAAAAGGCGGGGCGCAATCTAACTCACTCATTACACATCCTGGGCAAATGGCACTGACGCTTAACCCGACTTCAGGAACAGATCTTGTAGGAGAAAGGCCATCCAGTTTTACAGCGGCCCCTAACTCTAAAATGCAGTTTACTGATTTACGCGGTGCTTACACCTCTGATAGTACAATTTCGGATAAAGTTTCAAATGTGCAAGTTGGTGAACGCAATTTTGAACAATATCGTGCATCTCGAGAAAAAGCACCTGATCCTTTTACACAATCCGAACTTCATAGCATCCAGGATTTTGAAGCCAGGCAAAAAAGACAAGATCAGATGCTCGAACAAAAACGTGCACAAATGCACGTGCAAAATCAGCAATACTTTGAACGTATGAAAGGGTTAGTTATTACTGATGGAGTTAATCTTAACCAATCCTCTTCTGGAGGACAAAAAAGGCTCAGTTATTAGTTTTATTCTACAACTTAAATTATTAATAATATAATATTATATATACTATACATATAATGTCATATTTGAATAAATGCCTTTCTGTATTAGGTATTACGGATGATTTTAGTAAAATAGACTTAAAATATCTTAAAAATGTCTTTAAAACAAAAGTCTTAGAATCACATCCAGATAAGTCTGGCTCGGATGAGGAGTTTGATAATGTAATGTCTGCATATCTCAATGTATACGAGACTTTTGTAAGACTACAGGGTGGCAGGGATGGCATTAAATCTGTTATTAGCCCTGATGAACTTAAGAGTTTACGTAGTAATGAACTAATTAATTCTATTCTTCAGGAGATTGATAATACAGAGTTTAATAAAAGATTTGAGCAGACTCATATTTCCGAATTAGGAAACGGATATCAGGATTGGCTAAAACAGGACTCTGAGACTTTTAGGAAAAGTCTGGAAACGGAGTCTGAAATAACTCCTGAAAATTTTAACTCCGTTTTTGAAAAGTCCGCTAAGGTTAAAAAACCAGATATTGCCCCAACCTCTATTATTTGTATTAATTCTATGAGTGTTACTAAATCCATTGGAACTGAACTAATTCAGTCTGAAATTCAAGAATACTCCTCTACATTCCCTTCAGATCTACAATACTCTGATGTATATACTGCATTTAATGATAGTACTATTATTGATAAACTACCCAGTTATAGTTCACGTAATATTGATGATGTAATGAAACATCTGGATAAACTAAAAGAAATAAGAGAACAACAAATTGATACTACAAAAGATGAAAAGGATGAACTCCTACAGTTTGAAAAAGAACAGTTTGAAAAAGAGAAAAAACATAGAGACAATCTTATTAAATCCTTTGGGGAAAATGCATTTGGTATTAATATGCTATGTAATACTGAACCCTTAAATAATAAAGAGCCTTCAAATATGGTTATTGAAATAAAATAAAATGTGTTTATTATCTATGCTCTATATATAGAATGGAACACGTAATTGGTACTTATAATATGAGTTTCATGAGTGATTTATCAACACCTATTGGCCCTGGTATGCAATTTGCAAGTGAAGGTGCATTTTTAGCAAGATTATACGGTAATACTGAAGGGCGTCGTAGTTTTTGGGAAAATGCTATGAAATTACTAAAAGAATTCTTGAAAGAAAAGAAACCAAGTGTTGTTGGATTACAAGAAATGAATTTACCTGATGATAAGAAATCTGAGTCAAACAATAATGCTAAGAAATCTGAGTCAGGCACTAATGCTATAAATACAATGTTGAAAGAGCTTATGAAAGAGCGTAATTATACAGGCGATACTTATAAACAAATAAGTCGTAAGGTTGAGACAAATAATGCAGGTTTAAGTATTATTTATAACCCTGAAAAGATTGGTGAAGAAAAATTTGTTAAATGCATTGATAACCCAAATCAGGGTGGTCGCCCTTTATTAATGGTTATTACTGAAAAAGGGGGTGAAAACTATTTGTCTATTTCTATACACGGTGCTCAGAATCCAAATCTTCGTGAAGATAAGGGAGCATTTAATACATATATGCGTGAGAATAATAAGAATTTTGTAGAAAGTGAAGCAGATAATTTTTTAAAAGAAAATGGAATTGATACCTTAAAGGGTATTTTTATAATGGGTGATTTCAATGATAGATATGATGCTATAGATAAAATAACTATTGCTGGTAAGACAGTTACATATACTGGGAAAGCTCCAAAGTCTTGCTGCTATAATTGGGATAGTAGTTGTACTGACGAAGATGTTCAAATAGATTTTGGTGATGGCTATAAGACATGTAATGTACCTGCAAATAAAACAAACATTATAAATGAAAAAGAAGGTAAAAAATCTCTTGGTGAACGAGGTGCAATAAAAAATTATAAATATGCTGGTGATAAAGTGTTTGGATTAAATCCTAAAACTCCTATGGCAATGTATCGTCCTGAAGGCTTCGGTGAAAATGGAATCTCTACAGAAAGTGATCACGAATTTGTATATGCAACTTTTGGAGAGGATACTACTACTGGTGGTAAAAGGCGTACTAATAGAAAAACAAGACGTACACAAAGAAAAACTAAAAAAACTAAACAAAGAAAGACTAAAAGAAGACACTAAATAATTAGTATTTTATTAAAATATTATAAGATAGGGTGATAATGAGTCCATTTCACAGACTTGGTTTAATTTTAGGAGTACTTCTCCTTATTGCAATCCTATACGCTTTCTTTTTCTCCAAAGATTTGATTAAGAAAAATCCTTTTGCTGATAAGAATTTATTAAAAAAGGGGATGGATAAGCCAGCTATTTGGCTATACTACGACAATAGCGATGTAAATTCTCGTAACTGGATGGATTTTGGATCACGATCTACACGTGCACTTAATTTACCATTCCTTAACCTATGTTACGAATCCATTGTTAAACATAACAAGGGCGAATATCGTATAGAAGTCATAGGTGGCCTGACAGGTGTAGCAGAACTATTAGGTGGTTGGGACCATCTTCCTCCCGGTTTACGTGATCCTATTGCACCTGTTAATGAATCTGAACTAAATTACATTAGATCTGCAATATTAGCTAAATATGGTGGCTTATGGCTATCTCCCTATTGTATTTCTCTAAAGCCATTCGGTAAATTGCCACAAGATAAAGTTGTATTCTTTGGCACAGATCTCGATGAAACATATAGCGGCGCTGACGGTACAACTGTACCTGGATTCCGCTGCATTTGGAGTCCTAAACCTGAGCATCCACTATTTAAAGAATGGACTGCCATTTGCTATAAACGTATTGCTGAAAAACGTGGCGGCGACCAAATACGCGGTGATGCAAAATGGGACTGGGTGCGTCTAAGCGATACATATTCTGGCACGGGTATTGTTGTTGATCCTAATTCTGAAACTATGCGTAAGAAGAATGGGCGACGCATTGAATTGGAAGATTTACTTGCTACAGGTACAGATGGCAATTTACCATTTGACGTCTATACATATAACGTGTATGTGCCCTTCCCCTGGCCTGAGTTAAGAGATAGAGAATTCTTTGGATGGTTTCTACGTATGAGTGAAGATCAAATTATGGCTTCAGATATTGTAGTAAAATACCTTCTACAAAGTTCACTAAATAAATAATACTATTGCATTGCCATAATCACATTATTATCATTACTGGGTAATTCCAGAGTTTTATATAACACATTTTGTAGAGCTAATATTGATGTATTCCCTTTACAGTATGATATCCACGCATTAATTAAAAATTTATGAATTAGAATATTATCCCTAAATATATTATTTCCAAAAATACTATTAATTGTCTGAAAACTTTCTAATATATCTTCATATGCATATCCGCGTTTCCATATTATCAGCAATGAATGAATTGACTCCTCAATATTTTTCTCAGACATTGCATTTAACAATGGCATAAAGTCCGTATAAAATGGCGCAGAACACAGAGTTTGCACTGTACTCAATGATAAGGATTTATTAAATGTAACACTTATATCTCTGATTAATTTAATTAATCTGACTAAATCACTAATATTATGTGTGGCTATATTAATAATCCAGGACCACATTTCCTCTGTAAAGGCATATGTACTTGGCATATTAACTAACTTTAAAAACTGTGGTTTATATAATAACGGGTTAACCTGATTCATTGCAATGTGGATGCATCGTGATTTAATTGCAGGAATTAAGTCCTCTTCTGATGTACCAATGAATAAAAAACGTGTGATATGCGAATAGGATTCCATAGGTCTTCTTAGGGCCTGTTGTGATATTTGTGGAAATGTATCAACATCATCAATTACAACCCATCTAAATATTTGTTCACCAATTGAACGTTGCCTGATAAATAGACTTACTTGTCCGCGAATTGTTTGAATACCTCTGTCCTGTTCTGGACCTAATAGTAAACATTCATCAGTTGATTCTATACCCCATAGATTGCCATCTGGCCTTTTCTTTAACTGGGAATATTTATATAGGAGTTCTCTCATTAATGTTGTCTTACCGCACCCTGGTTGACCTGTTATAAATATATGACTCGGTGTATTGAATTGATTTACACATTCTTCCCATACAGATTGTTGACCAACAAGTGATGTCATTAATTACTTTAATTTAAAGGACTTTATATTCTCTGATTAATCTTTCTGGAATTACCAACTTAAGAATTTATAAAAAAGATACTTAAATAAACCAATAGATAACATCTTAATAGGATAGTGATGAGTAGTAAATCTTTATATGATGTGCTTGGAGCAAATAAATCAGATTCTTCTGCTGCAATTAAAAAGGCATATATTAACTTAGCAAGGACACATCATCCAGACAAAGGTGGTGATGCAGAAAAATTTAAAGAAATTCAGCGTGCATATGAAGTGCTTGGTGATGAACAAAAACGTAAAATCTATGATGATCACGGGATAATTCCTGATGAAAATGGTGGAGGCGGTGGTGGGAGTAGTGGATTTCCAGGTGGTGGTGGATTTCCGTTTCCTTTTGAAGTTAATATTAATGATCTATTTGGTAATATGTTTGGCGGCGGTCCAGGCCCTCGAAGTCAAGGCCAAGTCCGCAAAGGTAAAAAACCTGCTCCAGTTTCTCAGACAATTAATATTACACTTGAGCAATTCTATTTAGGACATTCCTTAGATATTAATATTAATCGTCAGACTTTCTGTCAACCTTGTGGGCATACTGGTGCTAAACGGAAGGAAACCTGTGTGGATTGTAAAGGTCGTGGTATGGTATCTCAGGTTGTTCAGATGGGACCTATGACTATGCAAACTAATGGCCCTTGTATTAAATGTGAGGGTCGTGGTGAAAAGATTCTTGAAAAATGTGATAAATGTAACGGATCAGGCTTTCAAGCAAGCAACAAGTCATTAAATGTTAAGATCCAACCAGGTGCTCGTCCCAATGAAACATTTATATTTAGTGAAGTATGTTCAGATCATCCTGCATTTGAAAAGCCAGGTGATGCACATATTATTATTAATGAAGACTACAGTGATCCTGCTTTTAAGATTTTTAAACGTTGTGGTGATAGACTGCAGCATCTCGAAACTAAGGTAGTATTATCTCTATCTGAGAGTTTGGTTGGATGTGTTGTTCGTATTGATGGCCATCCTGGATATGATGATGGGCTATTCTGTAGAGTACCTGCTGGGTCATTCCAAGGTGATAAATATTGTATTTCTGGATTGGGTATGCCATTACAGGGTGATATTGGTAAATATGGAGATCTATTTATTAATATTGATGTAAATGTTAAACCAATGGAACGTAAATTATTTTCTACAAAGGGTCGTGAATTACTTGCACCGCACTTTGAAGATAAGATTAGAACTACTGAATGTGATCCTGATAATATTAATTCTAATATGTTTTTAACTAATAAATGAAACAAGGGCACTAATGAAGGTGTTAACGCTAACGAAGATGCTACAGCTAACGAGTGCGCTGTCCCTGTAAATATAGCATCTGTGCTTGATAGGATTGGAATATGGGTTGTTTTATACCTCTTTGTATATAGATATCTGGTCGAGCCATTTGTATAGTCGCATTTTCTCTTATCGTGCAAGCAGCTTTTTCTTGTGGTATTACACTACTGTCTTTATTTGTTATGTATGAACTATTACAATTATTTTGCATAGTATTGGACATTTTATTACTATAATATATAATAATTATTAATATATAACTATTATATTTATATTAGTTTTGTTAATTTATACTGTAAAGGTTTTGGTTAGGGGATAGGCAAGGCAGGAAAAGCTCGATCCCCTCCATAAATAAAGGGGTTAGGGGATAGACAAGACAGAAAAAGCTCGGTCCCCTTTACATGCCTTCACGTTGCTGTGCATCAGTAAATGCAATATCATTCTTCCATCCAGGGTTTAGCCCAGCTTTTTGATAATCACCTGGGCCAGATAAGAGCATACTTGATGCAGATACAGGTGAATAACCTAATGCACCGCCGCGTCTACGTCTGTGACGTGTTTTACGGCTGGATCTGTGCTTCTTGCTACCACCTCTGCGACTTTTCTTACTCTTGCTCTTCTTGCTGCTTTTACCCTTTCGGTGTCTTCTACGTTTACCGCCAGCTTGGTCTTTTAGATTAGCTATATCGGCATATGCCTTAAAAGTACCAGCCGTCATTGCCGGGCCTTGCATAGAGGGGTCAATTAGAAGTTTACCAATAGATCCTACAGGTGCTTCGCCACCGTGTTGACCTTTGTGGTAGTTTCCAAAGTCGGTGCCTTGGCCAAGTGACATACGGGAAGACCAGTCACCAGCGAGTGCATAATTTACGGGAGCACCGCGAATTGCCATACCACCGCGCCTTCTGTGAGTATGACGGCGTGATACACGACGAGATTTGCTGTGTTTTTTAGTGTGCTTCATCTTCCGGGAATGAGAACGTCTTGATGATTTTCGTGGCATATCTATTAGAGCTTTTTAAGAAAAAGTTTTATCACATAGAGAACTTTTTAGGAAAAAGTTCGCAAAAAGGATAAATATATTGTTAAGAAAAATCTCACAAAATTAAAGCCTTTTGCGCACTTTTAGCAAAAGTGCAAAAGTGCAAAAGTGCTTAGCGTCTATTTTGTCCTTGTAAGTATTGCATATATGCTTGATATGAACTAAATACTGGTTGTGAATGTGCTGTACGTCTTCCAGTACTAACTCCCTCATAAAAATTATTTACACTCGTCACCATTGTTAAATTACCTGGTTTTGCTGTTGCAATACTTGCATCTTTATCGGTTGTTTGAGGGTTTGCAGTACAGAGATTTGCTTGACAACAAGGGGCTTCAATTGATATTGGTACAGGAATTCTTAAATAAAATATTAGTATTAAGTTTGAATAGTCAATATTATAATATATATCCTCTATTGTAAGTAAGCCAGATAATGGCATATCATAAATATTACCATTTTCTGCAACTAATTTTGTACCATTTGTTGTTGTATTGAATATCATAGGGAATGTTTCAAATGTAGTTGTATTTGTATTATCGATTGGTAGCCCTGATGCAACTAAATCGTATATACGTACTCCTTGTGACCCTGGTGTAACATTAATTTTAAAATAGTTTTTAAATGTTGAGGTGTTAGTATTAATATTGGATGGGTCTACTATTTGTCCAAAAAGTAACCCTATATATGCACTATTTAATGTTAGAAGTGTACTGGTAAATAATGTGGTAGTATTTAATGCATTGCCTACGCCATTATATTTAACAGTATTATTAGTTATTGTATTATTTCCTATTATAGTACCTACAATACCACCTACAATTGTAGCATATGGATTAGTTGCAGTGAGTGTTGTAGTTGAATTATAAATTGCATTACAATTATTTATTACAGCACCATCTTCATTTGATCCTGCTATCCCTCCAACCAAACTTGTGGCTGTAGTAGATGATGCTGCAGATGATAACAATGTTGTATTCCCATTATACGTGGCATCGCATCCATTTATATTAGAATCGTTATCTCTATTTAATCCTACTATACCTCCAATAAATGTTGGATTAATTGTGGATGTAGTTTCACTTTTTATAATTGCTGTGCTATTACATGTAATACGTGATAATGTAATGTCACACCCTAATATATTTAATCCAGCTATACCACCTGTATATAAACTTCTATTTACATTGGATGTATTTCCAGATAAACTTGATATTGTAGTAGTACCTTTAAAAAGAACAGATGAGTTAGTAATTATATGAGAACCTACTGTATTTTCATTAACTCCTATTAAACCACCTGTGCGACAGGTGACTGATACTGTTAGGCTCTTAGAATATATATTTGTAGTACCTTCGATTATTAGATTACAACTATTAATCTGACTACCTGTAAAGTTTGACCCAGCAATACCTCCTATAAAATGATCTAATGATGTTGTCTCACTTTGTATGAGACACAAAATACTATTTACATTTACATTACATTGTAATAATTGTGCATTAAAATCATTATTACCAACAATACCACCTACAAATTGTGCACCTGCAGGTGTATCTCCTTTAATTGTTAAGTAATTACTATTATATGTTAATGTGTTATTAGATACAGATGTATTAGCAAAATTAAATCCTATCATACCACCTGCATATGCAAATCCAGTTCCAGACATCGTATATGATGATATGGCTGTATTATTATTATTAATGGTACCAGTGCAATTTGTAAGAATACCATTTTCTAATCTTCCACACATACCCCCATTATATCCTGTCATTGATGTATTATTAGAATTATTATATGATTCTATATTTAATATACCATTTACTATTATATTACATTGATCTATTTTTGATAGAACATTATACCCTACTAATCCGCCTTGAAGTCCTGTATTATTATTAGTACTATTAATATACATAGCAAGTCTATTAAATGAACAAGTAGAATTAGAAATAACTGCATTTGTAGGATTTTGTAACATAGTTCCGCATAAACCACCAGTTGTAGCATTATTTACGCCCGCATTTGTCGATGTTATACCAGTATTACCATTAACTGTTATATTTGTATTAGTCATTGTTGAAAACTGATTTCTACCTGTAATACCCCCAAATTCAATAATTGAACCATTAGCTGCATTTGTATTAGCTACTGTTAGATTAGAACTATAAGTAATTGAACTATTATTAATTTGTGAAAAAAATGTACCATTACCTCTTGTAAACCCACAATACCCTCCTGAAATTATTGAACCTGATGCTACTGCGCTGGTTAAAATAACGTTACCTGTATATCTACCATTGCAACCTGTAACTGATGTGTGTGTACCTATTGCACCTATTCCATCAATTGCTCCAAACATTCCTCCAATTCTTGCAGCACCTGCTTCAACTGTACATGTACTTGTTATATTAAATAATCCTGTAATATTGGATGTTAAAATACAATTAGTTATATCAGCGCATAATGCATAACCTATTAATCCTCCAACATTTGAATTACTTGTACCTCTTTTATCTGATGATATTGTGATTGCACCTGTTATTGTAGCTGCATATATAATATTACAATTTGTTACAATAGCTTTTAAAGGTGTAATACCAGCACCTCTTGCAAACCCTATAAGGCCACCTACATAGTTACCAAATGTAGAAGCACTATTCTGCTGTGTAGCATTAAGAGTAAATGATGTTGCTGATTCAACTGTAACATTGCAATTTTGAATAGTACCTACTTGTAAATAACCACATAGTACTCCAACACGTTGTTCTAATGCAGCATTATTAATTACTATACTATAACCGCCTTTAGTCTTAGATAAATTAATATTCTGAATTAATGTTCCATTATTTATAGTATTACCAACACGACCAAATAGGCCAAAATATAAGTTTGCTCCTGCTACAAGACCTATTGTAATTAAGTTATTTTGACCATTAAATTGTCCTAAAAATGGTGCAGCTCCAGAATTACCTATTGAAATGGCAGGCCATGTAACATCAATTGTTGACATATCAATTGAATTTGCAACAGTATATGATGCAGCCATATCAACTACATTTGTACTTGCCATCAAGTTATATAAATCATCTGGTGTAGTTATATTACTTACTACTGGTCCTGGAATTGCAAGTAAATATGGATAATTAGTAATGGCACTGGTAAAATAACGTGTAGTTGTCACGTCATCTATTAACGCATATGTCAACCCTGTGCTTTTAGTAGTTGTTGCTCTTCCTTCAACAACAACCATATTAAGGGTATTAGTATTATATGATTGAAAATTTTTAGTATTATCTGTTTTACTAAATGATTTATCTAAATTCCATGAACCATTAATAGTAGTTGTTATATTATCACCATTACTATGTCTTGTTACAGTTGTATAATTAGCATTACCAAGATAGTTAAATGTATATCTAACTGTATTGATTCTTGTAGGTAAGTTTTCAATATTAATATTATCGTGAACTCTACATGATATAATATCAATTTCTTGTAACCCTGTAAAGTTTAGTTGTAGAAATTCAGTAAATGCATTTGAAAAAAATTTATTACTGGTATTAATTGTTTCTGATGAAATATTTGTACCAATTGTTTCAAGTTGTTGTATACCGTGTACATTACGAGTTCTATTAGAACTATATATTGGAGAATATTTTGTTATATCTTTTATAATTTCATTAGGGTCATTCCAATATGTTTCTTTTGTATCTGTTGATAATACTTGCTGCGTATTTTCAATTATATTATCAGTAGTATCAATTTCTAAAAACGGTAATCTACTACCATTATTATGTTCACTACCAGCTATAATATTACCATTTGCATCTTTTACTCTACCTTGACTTGTATTATCAAATACTAATCCAAGTTTAGTAATATTTCCTAACACGATTGATGAATTAGCTGATATTTTATTTAAAATATTAGTTGCACTATCATCATTGTCTACTTCAATAAATTGAGTTGTATTCGTATCAATATTTGCAATGATACCGTTTTGTAATAGTGTTTTATTACCGGATATATCGTATCTATAGTTACCTTTAACATTAGCATGAATTAACAATAAGTTTGTTATAGTCATTGTTTATCTATCTGACAAAAATAAAATATTGTCTTAGAATATAAAATGGAACCTAAGTGGACTGATAAAATTCCAAGCTCAGTAATCTGTAATTATTTTTACATCTTCTTTTTAGTGTTTGCAGTATGGGCTGCTCTATCTCTTCTGGGAGGAGTATGGGTATTTGCAACTACTAAGATGGGTTTCGGGATGTTAATAGCAGTATTATTTAACATTCTGCTTTCTTTTGGAATTTCAGCAACGTCTGCCCTTTTCCTATATCTGATTTGCGACCGCGCCCTAAAGCCTTCGGCGGCTTCTTCTGCACAGGCTCAACAACAAGCATTTCAAGATTCTGGTATGGGAATGATGATGTAAATACCGTTTTACCATTTTTAGCCATTTTTTCACCCATTTTTTCCAATTTAATTGTTTTATCTGAGAGAAACACTAATGCGTGCGTACATTCTTTTTGAATTCTATCATCGCGTATAATTTGTGCAATTTTACCATTTCTCATCCAATCACAGTAAAATACATCTGTTTTAATATTACATGTCTCCGCCCATTCCTGTATATATACAGATGAATTACCTTCTGAGGGAATTAGTACTTTATCAGGGCTACGTCCTAATTCCTGCAGAATTACATTGAGAATATTATCTTGTAAATCTAACTCCTTTATTTTATTTGTATTTCCAAATACTCCTAAAATAATAACTTGTGGTTCAAATATTGAATCATTTAATTGCATTTGTTCTATATAGTATCTTTACCGCTAATTAATAAAATACATTGGTGCCATTCAAATTTTAATCTTTAATATCTTTTTCTTGTATACTCATATATACCTTTTGCAAGCAGTAAAGACAATATTAGTGCAATTAAATGTGTAATTAGAAAATTATATACTTTATTTTCTTCATATACATTCATATATTTGGCTAATACTGTAAAAAATATTGTGAGTAATATTATTTCAGTATAATGTATTTTAAGCATTATTATATTCTAATATAAATATGTATATTTAGTTATCATATGCTTCGTGTAAACTTGCCAGATTTACACCGCGTTTTTGGATTTTACCAGAAACTACATACAGTGAGTTCTCGGTTAGGATAATGAAATCATCACCCACCTTATAGAGTTTCTTAATCAGAGAAGTGAACTCCTCTTTATTTTTGACAAGGATACGCTCTTTAGTGTCTTTGTCTTCACCGAGGAATGCAGTGCCATTTGCGGTCTGTCGGTAATAGTCAAGAAGGATAGGGCGATCTTGTTCAATTGCAATTTTGGATGCCTGTAGTAGCGTTGCAACTTGAGGTAGAACTTCAGGGTGTTGAGTAGCTGTGGCGACAACTGCGGAGGAAGCACCAGCGGATTGAGTTGCAGTTGCACTTGATTGTTGTGGAACCGGGGTAGCCATTTCTAAGTCTGTATTTTAATTATAATTCATTCAAACTCGTTAAACGCAGTAAAAATATTATGTATTGTCTGTTTTATTTTAGTGTATGTTTATTATACTGTCTTTATCATTATCATCGTCGTTGCCATTGTCATTGTCATTGTCATTACAACTCTATGCAGTTGGGGTATATAGAACTGCTTTAGAATGTTTTTCAAAGACATTATTGAGGAATTTATATGCGGCATTAATTTGTTCCATCTCTCGAGCACCTGTAATAATAATCTTACCTGTTCGGAAAATACTCATTGTAATACGCTTGCATTCTCCTTCTCCTTCTCCTGTACCCTGCCCCTTACAGAAGTTAGTACATGTGCAAATACCCTTATTAGGATTTGTAGTATTATAGAAGAACTTAGTATTTACTCCTTGATAAATAGTCTTTTCAAGCATCGAAAACAGATTATATTCATTAATTAAAATCTTATGAAGTGCATCTTGATTAATGAACTTATTCAAAGAGTAGTCTGTATTGATTAATTGAACTGAAAATCGCTTAATTGAAGCTTCTCCTGCAAATGGTGTCTCAGGGAGCGATAGAATAGTTTTTAGCAACCATTCTGCAGTATCTTTTGCAAATGATTCAGATGTAACACCCGTCATCTGAATGCCTCCATTCGCAAACAGTTTAACATTCACTTCCTTCCATCCTTCGCTTGGTTGACCCTCATTAATTTTCCTACGAATAACGATTGTAGATTGATTAAAGAATGATTTGGAAGTAATCTTGCGATTAGTAAAGATGTCCTTATGACTTGCACCAAGTACCATATTTTTATGTTCAAACTTTAAAATCCCAATGTCTGGGTACCATATTGGGATAATTACCTGATGCAATTGGTTAAATAAAGTAGCCAGATTAATTTCTGTGCCCCAGTGGGCGGTAATTACCATAGTAGAAATGCGTAAATCAGTCTTTGTAAAATCAGTCATTGTAAGTATATCGCGTCTAATATATATTTATTGCATTTTGTTTTCAAATTTGGTTTTAAACTCCAGGATTAATTTTATTATAGCATCATTTAATTCTTTATATAAAATTGTACTATCACTAACTATAGGGTAAATCGTATTAATATTATTAAGCATACTTCTATCAAGAATATTAAAAATATCTGATATAAGTAGGATTTCAGATATGATTGCTTGATAGTCTACGTTTGAATTATTAATAATATCTGAAATTTCGGATGGATGACAATGGATATATTGCCATAAACGTTTTTCAATATCAGCCTG
>JACCDO010118649.1_pt1 | contig 25987 bp, 24 predicted proteins | sample 7446101 | NCBI WGS metagenome assembly JACCDO01 (sample SAMN15323440, study PRJNA562643) | freshwater metagenome | isolation source: river surface water | place: USA:Blue River Watershed | collected 2017-08-16 | reverse complement strand
GGGTCATTCGCCATCTATCTGGAGCCGTGGCACGCCGACGTGGAGGACTGGCTCCGCCTGAAGCTGAACACGGGAAGCGAGGAGGAGCGGGCGCGCGACCTCTTTTACGGTCTCTGGATCCCCGATCTCTTCATGGAGCGTGTGGCCGCCGGCGCCACCTGGACCCTGTTCTGCCCCGCCGAGGCGCCTGGCCTCGCCGACGTGTGGGGTGCTGACTTTAAGGAGTTGTATGAGCGCTACGAGGCGGAGGGTCGCGGCCGCAAAACGGTGCCGGCGCAGGATCTCTGGTTCCAGATTCTGGCCACGCAGATCGAGACCGGCACACCGTACCTCTGCTACAAGGACGCGGCGAATGCCAAGTCGAACCAGCAGAATCTGGGCACCATTAAGTCGAGCAACTTGTGCGTGGCTCCCGAGACACTTCTGCGCACCGACGTCAGCGATATTCCAATTGCCGGCCTTGTTGGTCAGACAGTCCGCGTCTGGAACGGCGTCCAGTGGTCCGAAGTGGTCGTCGCGCAAACCGGCACCAATCAAGAGCTGATGGAGGTGGCCGTCGAGCTCGTGGACGCGGACGACAATCGCAGCACGCATACACTCGCATGCACGCTTTATCATAAGTTCATCTTGCCAGACGGCAGTCGCGTGGATGCCCAGACTCTCACGGTGGGCCAGGCTCTCAAGCCCTGGAACACACCCCTAATTGTCTACACACAGGTCACCGTTACAGGGGTCGCGCGCACAGGCCGAATCGACGACACATATTGCGTGAATGAACCCTTAGAGCATGCCGCCGTCTTCAACGGTATTCTGACCGGTAACTGTACGGAGATCATCGAGTACTCCAGTCCCGAGGAGACCGCCGTGTGCAATCTGGCCTCCATCGGTCTGCCGGCATTTGTGCGGGACGGAGCCTTCGACTTTGAGGGGCTGCGACGCTGTGTCGCGGTTGCCACGCGTAATCTGGATCGCGTCATCGACATCAACTTCTACCCGACGACGGAGACGCGCCGATCCAACATGCGCCATCGGCCGATTGGCCTCGGCGTCCAGGGACTGGCCGACGTGTTCGCCGCCCTGCGACTGCCTTGGGAATCAGAGGCGGCGGCCGAGCTGAACCAGCGGATCTTCGAGCACATCTATTACGCCGCCGTTGAGACCAGCCACGAGATCGCCGCCGCGAAGGGCTCCTACGAGACGTTCGCCGGGTCGCCGGCCTCTAAGGGTCAGCTCCAACCGGATCTTTGGAACGTGTCGCCACTCTCCACGGACTTAGATTGGGCCGGCCTGAAGGCCAAGGCGTCCACCTGTCTGCGCAATTCGCTACTAGTGGCACCCATGCCTACGGCATCGACGAGCCAGATTCTCGGGTACAATGAGTGCATTGAGCCATTCACCAGCAATATCTATACGCGCCGTACTCTGGCCGGCGAATTCATCGTCGTCAACAAATATCTGGTGGCCGATCTTATGCGCTACGGAATCTGGAACGAGGAGCTGAAGCAGAAGATCATTGCGCAGAACGGCTCTGTTCAGGGGCTCGCAGAGATCCCGCAAACGCTTCAGCTGCTGTACAAGACGGCCTGGGAGCTGAAGCAGCGCACATTGATTGACATGGCCGCCGCAAGAGGAGCATTTATTTGCCAGAGCCAGAGTCTGAACCTCTTTGTGTCCGAGCCGACCAATGCCAAGCTCACCAGTATGCACTTTCACGCCTGGCGCGCCGGCCTCAAGACCGGTATTTATTATTTGCGCACCCGCGCACCTGTGATGGCGCAGAAGTTCACGGTGGACCCTGAGCTTCAGGCGGCGGTGGTCGCAGCGCAGAAGGCCGCGGAACCTGAGGTCTGCACTACTTGCTCGGCATGAAGTAGGAATGGCCGAAGGCGAGAAGACATTTAGAGATGTCGAGAACCTTTTCGGGAAAATCGCCGAAAAGGTTGCCGGCATGGATTATGAGACAGTACGCAATAATATGTATACATTCTTGCATGTTCTCACGGCAATACTTTTAGAGGTGAAGCATGGATCGGAGCCTGGATGGGCGACCAAAATAACACTCCCTAATGGTGATCCGGCCTTTGAAGTAGATGATGCAAAACAGGTCGAGGAAATGGCAAAACAGCTTTCGGAGGCATTTACATTTACGCAGAGCGGTGGCGGCGGACTTTTAGACGGGGCGAAGGCGAAGCTATCGGAAAATCCGGCCGGTATGGCGGCGGACATCATTGAGCAGGCCAGTCAGTATGTGGATCCGGATAAAATCAGCGTGGATGCGGCGTTCACGAATCTAACAAATTATCTGGATCGGCTAGACTTACAGAACCGGCAGATTGCGCGCCTGATCGGCCCCGTCGCGTTCACGAGCGAGCTGAAGAAGGATCCGTCGATCCCGAATCCCTTCTTCCCTGAAATTCCGATCGACCGGTTCCGTATTCCTGCGCGATCCATCATTCCGTTCATAAATACGATCTTGGAAATTGTGCGAATTCTGGTTGCCTTATCTCCGATTCAGTTTCCTTTTATTCGTAGTGCCCTGTCACTTGGTATGGCCATCTTTGATACGCTGAATGGCGAGTGGCGGCACGGTGTCCTGTCTCTCCTAGGTATTTTCGGTAATAAGCCGATGTACATAGGCATTATGCTAAAGGTTGTACGCAATGCGTGGCTCTTGATTGAGCCGCAGCTCGCAAAACAGCTGCGCCTAGATATCTTTAAGGCCGGCAAGTCGATGACGATCGGCCTGGTGCTCTGGGCCTTTGCCACTTTTTCCCCCGACTTTATTCGGAACCCGATCGAGTCTGGCGTTGGGCGCTTTCGATCCATGATCGATCGCATTAACGAACAATTAGGGGTATTCCAGGCGCAGGCGAATGCTGCGGCGGGACCATTAGGCATCGAGGTGATTTTCCCCACCATACCTACGGAGCTTGTGCCGACGTTCGCGGATATTCAGAATCTGCAGACCGTTGTCCAGCAGCCCGAGATTTATTGCAATGCGGATATTCGCGCTATTCTGGAGCCGATGCGCTATGTCCCCCCGCTCCGCTTCATCCTCGAGATGCTGAATATTCCGATGGTGCCTGAGCTTGTGGCGGCGTCGTGCAAGGGTGTCGATACGTCGAATCTGAGCCACGAGCTTGCGCAGAAGCTTCAGCCGCAAATCCTCGTCAACGGTATTCCGCTCAGTGGCGCGCCGGCACCGGGACCGCCCTATCCTCCCAAGGAAACCATGATGGAGAATGCCCGGGCTAAACTGGCGACCATGGATCCGATGCAGATGGCGGCCATCACTAGCGGAGGTCAAGCGGCATTACAGCCTCTTACTGCCCCTTATAGTGGACCTGCAAACGAAGACCCTCATTAATTGCTCTTCGCCTTGCTCTTCGTCTTCGGCTTCGGCTCCTTAAGGTCATTGAACTCGACGGCCATGCCGGCGAGACTGTGCAGGAACTTCAGCATCTCGGGGCTGAAGCCCCAGAAACACGACGGCTTTGCATCAGGTGGCACGCGCCGCCCGGATGCATTCGCGGAATGCGAGAGCGCGACGATGATCTGCTGCGGCGGAATCTCGAGGAACTGCGATTCGCGGCCGGCGATCCAGGCCTCACCTTCCGGGGCGGCGGAGCCGAAAGGCCGCTCCTCCCAGAAAGACCGGCGGAACGCGAACGTCGCCTCCGAAACACGCTGCCCCAAGGGAATATTCCACGGCGGCACATTTACAGCGCTGGCGCCGCGAAGCAGATCATACATAGCAATCATGGTGCAGCCGACCACCGCCTTCTCTGGATGCGCCAGGAGCCAGGAGACCCGCCGGCGGAATGAGGTGGTCGGGTAATGGTCGTCGTCGTCCATGAATAGAATGATATCATTGGACGCCCGCTCACAGCCCACATTGCGCTTCTCGGCAATCGTGGAGCGCCGTGCCATAGGCACGTACTCCAGCTTGAGCGCCGGCACCTTGGCACAGAACTCCATCAACTTGTCACTGACAGCGTGATCATTATCACTGTCATCGACAACGACCCACTCAATCTTGTCCAGCGGATAATCGCTCCACATCAAATTATGGAATGACAGGTCAATGAACTTTCGACGATTATAGGTCAGCGTGACGACGGAGATCGGCGGACACTCCTCCTGCTTGAGTGCAGGCGGCAGATGGCGGTCCACGCGCCGATCCGGTAGGCCGCGAATCGCCGTGGTCCACGCAGCCATCGCGTTCTCGCTCCGCTCATGCTCACGGGCAATCGCCTCCAGCCAGGACGGGGGATCGGCGAGTCGTGCCTGTGCCTCGAGCCACGATTCCCGCCTAATTGTGCTGCAATCCACGGTCCAACACCCATTGTCCCGCCCAGCCTCTGCGCCGGCAAAGACGGTTGTCTCTCTATCCGCTGTCTCAACGAGCACAGGGCAGCGCGTCGAAAAGACGACCGCCCCTGCCGCCCGCGCCTCCGCCGCCGCATGACTGAAGCCCTCCGCCTCGGACAGAACAATATGACCAGGCGTGTTCTTTTGGAGGAACAGCAGCTCATCCTGCTCTATAAATGTATCCACGATCGTGATCGGCTTGCCGACCGCCAGCTCCTTCAGCTCCTTCACATATTCGGGCCGGCTGCACACAATCTTGATCGGCTGGTCGCCGCTCTCAACAAGCGGCAAGAAGGATCGCGCCGCCGCCATTTTCCGCGGACTGCCGCCGATCACGTAGAGCCAGCCCGAAATAGGCGTCTTCGCCTTCTTGATTCCGCTCGGAATTGCCGAGCTAGGAAACGGCAGGGCGACGAAACGACCGTCTGCCGAGGCAGAATCACGCACAATTACGAGATCAAACGCCGATAGGTACGCGTCGTACGCGTCGGCCACATAGTACTCGGGATTCACGAGGAAAATATTTGTCGCGGCCCACGCAATATTTCCGTACACAGGGATCTCTAAATGTACCTGGACGTCGGCCGGTCGCGGCGGCTCGTGCATATCCAGCTCCGTAAAATTTGTAAATCCAGCTGCCCGAAAAATCCGCTTCAGTACCGTCACATCCTTGGCCAGACCAAAATGGTTGCTCTTATTGTACAAGAACTGGACCGTCTTGCCTGACATTTAGGGAATAAATATGTTACTTGTTTAGGCGGCAATGTCAATTCGAGACATAGGTATAGTGGCCTGGCGAGATCCGCAGGCCAGCCTTGAATCTATGCGCGGACCACGGTGGCAACGCACTATTCGTGCAGAAGCCAGGCATTATCAAACATATATTGAGAATCCTGCGATTCAGCTCCGTATTCCGGCCTACAGGTTAGCGCTGGATAAATACAAGACAAAGACCATAAATAAATTATACGCACCAGGCATCCAGATAAGTATTATTAGCCGCGGAAACGCCGGCATCCAATGGGCAATACATCCCTCCGAAAAATATCACGACGCATCGGACATTGACGTGAGTCCCGATGGGCGGTTCATTGTCACGTGCGAGGATGTCGGCGGCGGTGCCCACTTCAATAATCTCTCGGCCAGGGACTCTAAGGGTCGCACAAAATGGACGAAGCGGGACGTCGGATCCTCGGTGGCCTGCGTCGGTGATCGGGTCTACTTTCTCCGCCCGAAAAAGAAGCTCTGGTATCACGAGTGCTGGTCTTGCGACCTGGCGACCGGTGCACAGGAGCGCATGGAATTCGCGGAGAAGAATCCCATGTATAATCTCGGGCTCGTCAAAGAGGCCAATCGGCAGTTATACCTTTACGGCGATAACAATGGATATAGTCACCTGCATATATTGCAGGCCGACGGCACATTTGTTCCGCTCGACCAGGACGCCATCTATCATATTCCCGCCGATGCCGCGAATCGCATCGTGATGACGAATCGCGGCACCTGGGAACTGCGCTCGCCGATCGGCACACGTACCTTGTGCCGCGAACCGTATTTTTACAATGCGGCGACCGAGCTTGCGCTCTACCGGGTCGGCGGCAACGTCATCGGGCAAGTTCGAGGACGCAAAATCTTTGAATACGTCGGCGCTCATGTCGACCCAGATACATATAAGCTCTGGTCTACGGGCGCCCTCACCCTAATAGTGGACACACCGACCCATATGCAGATGACGTTACATATGAGTCGCGGCGGCATGATTCAACGTCAAGTACGTCATGCGAGCCGGCCACATGTCCGCTGGCACCAGGGAAATGCAACTAGCGCTGATGGTACGTCCGTTCCGTATGGATATGCGACCATTAGTCAAAAGCCGAAGGCGCTGCTCGTGTACATGTATGGTGCATATGGTCTGCCGACAACTCCAGGAAATGTGCTGGAGCGGTGGGGGCCACTTTTAGAGGCGGGGTGGGCCATCGGCTACGCATTTGTGCGCGGCGGCGGCGATAATGGGTGGGCCTGGGCGGAGACGGCGCGGCGCACCGGTCGAGGCCGCACTATCGAGGACGCGGAGGCCTGCATTACCGCGCTTCGTCGCCGACTGGACGTGAGCGCCGCGCGGACCGCCATTTACGGGCGAAGCGCCGGCGGGATTCTGATGGGAACACTGACGAACCGGCATCCGGGCGGCGACCTATTCGGCGTCGTCTATGCCGAGGTGCCCTATGTCGATGTACTGCAGACGGCGACGAATCCGGATCTTCCCCTAACTGTCCTTGAATACGACGAATTCGGTGATCCTGCACATCGAATTGAGGATCTAACCTTCTGGGCCAAGTACTCTCCAACAATGAATGTTCCGGCGGGCGGTGTTCCCGACCTAAAGGTGCTCTGCCGAACGGGCGCGAATGATACGCAGGTCTACGCATACGAGCCGTTGAAGTGGATTCGGCTGTTGCGCGGCGGCGGCGGCGGGGGTCAAGAGAAAATTCTCGCGATCGCGCTCGGTCAGGGGCACTTTTACACGGAAATGGCTGAACTGGAGGCGCAGGCGATTGACATGGCAATTTTAGATCACTGGATCACTACAAATTAAAATAGCAGGTATAGATATAAAATGAACCGCAGAACAAATCGCCGTAACCGCAAGACCAACCGTAACCGTCGCAACCGCCGCAGCGGCACCCGGCGCAATCGCCGCAACTAAGTGTCCTTGCTTAGTTGAATCAAACAGCCGCGAGGCTTGATGAATCGCCGTCTATGAAATGCATGGAGTCCATGTGTTTCAATGCCGGCCCTATGCTTCGCCGTTCCATAGCCCTTGCAACTACGGAGTCCGTATTTTTCGTCCAGCGTCGGATCCTCGTCGCATAGCGTCATAAGAGCCCGGTCGTGCTCTACCTTCGCCAGAATGGACGCCGCCGCGATTGCCATGTATTGCGCATCCCCCTCGATTACCGTGTAGACTTCGATCTGCGGCCCGACCGCCCCATTCGGGAGCGATAGGATTCCGTCAATAATCAGGCGCTGCGGCGCTATCGATAATTCCTCCACGGCACGCACAAATGCAGTCTGATTTGCCCATGTCATTCCATGATCGTCGATTTCCGCGGCAGATACACTGCCGATACCGTATGCGACGGCCAGTTCCTTGATTGCGTCGCAGATCCGCTCCCGCTTCTTCGGGCTAATCTTCTTGGAGTCGCGGATCTGCGGGGCGATTTCGCGATGCCGATCCGTCCACGCCTCCTCCGCCGGCCAGATCACCGCCGCCGCGTACATGGCGCCGAAGAAGCAGCCCCGTCCGGCCTCGTCAATTCCCGCCTCCAGCCTGTCATCCGCATTATATCGTGTTGCTAGCATTTTCACCCTAATTGTTTCTAGGCGCCGACATCAATTTTAACCGGTACAACTATTAGGGATGTTTGGCTTCTTGAAGAAAGTCAAAATTAATATGCTGATTTTACTTATAGTCATTGCCGGCATTGCTACGTATTTATCATTTGAGGGGTTTACAGGTAGTACATTGTGCGACCCCTGCTACGATCGTAATTGCAAGACCGTGTATACAGGCACACAGGCACGGTGCTCTCCGAATAGCCCTCGGGCACTCGGGCTATTTGATACGGCGCCCTCTGGCTCTGGCTCTGGATCTGGATCCGCGCCTGACGAGTACATGAACCAGAATGCATACAATAATTTACTGGCTGGTATCACCTTTAGGGTGAGTAAGGATAAAGATGACGGCATCAAGGCATTCATAAAGGATGCGATAAATGATGCACTGGCTGATAAGGAACTAGCAGACAAGGAACTGGCAGATAAGGATGCAGTGACGAAGGGTGCAAGCGGCTCTCTTGCAATGGACAAGATGCCGGCGCCGGCGCTGAAGCCCGAATCGCAGAACTGCAGCAGTCCGGCGACGACGCAAGGTGCCGATTATTCCGCAGGGTGCAAGCCGTTTGACATAAACGACTATATTCGCAAGGACTCGATTCCTTGCTACGGGTGTACTTTACCAGCGTAATGTATTAAACAATTAGATATGAAGGGTGTTCCTTTCTTACTAATTGTCCTGGTGGCAGTGGCCATTGTCTATACCTGGATTGTGAATGAGCCGACGAAGGCAGCATTACCAAAGGAGAACTTTGCGACTCGGCCGGCATACATGCTTACGGAGCCCGGGCCAATAATTGGCAAGAAGGCGAGTGACGGTATGCCTGTGCCTTGCAAAGAAGGTTTCGGCAAAGCCGTAGCACAAGGCAACCAGATGGTTGCCGAGGGCTTCCAGAGTAACGGCACCGGCTGCACTCCGAAGGTTGTGCCCATGCCGACGCCGCTCGCTGCCGGTGCCGAGCCGACGGTGAAGCCCGGAACTCTGGTCGCCGCGCCCTACAATCAGGTGGCCTCGACCGCGCCCACCTATTATCGTGATCCCGCCATGGAGACCGCGAGCCGCGAGCGCATCATCTCGACGACGCAACTGTTACGGGGCTTCCTCTCCTTCGAGGCGCCGCTCATGCGCGCCCTCTCCGATCCGTCGGTCCAGCTGCCGCTTAGCCAGGCGAAGGCGGATCTCCCTCGGCTCGAGCAGGAGCTGGTATTCCTGCAGTCGAACCCTGGTCTGCCGTCCGCCCTAAAGGTCAGCGACATCATGACGATCGAGAGCAACATCGATTATTTACAGCAGAAGTATCGCCTTGCCATCAACAATGGCGTTATCCAGCGCCCTGTCTCATTCCAGGATGATGGTGTGAAGGCGAGCCCCATTTTTACGCGTGAGGGATTTACGAGCGGTAGTGACACACTTTTACCCGAGGCCATGCCGCCCGAGCGCGCCACACTTGCCGACTTGAATTCCGCGATTCAGCGTCTTCGCGCAGAGGCGGCTCGCATCAGTGCATCGGGCACCAATGACCCCGTAACTGTCGCCCGCGTTGCAGCAATTAATTCAATCATAGACGATATTACTGACATCGTGAATAAGGTTAATTCGGGGATGATTGCTGAATCGGAGATCCCTGTAAATAAGGATGATATTGACGCACTCTTCGTAAATATTGCAAATACAAATGTACCTATGAGCAACTTACTTCCTCCAGGTATGAACGGCGATTACGAATCACGCGACCTATTGAAGTCCCTGATCGATAAATACCTCGGCACATTCCTTAAGGGTATCTCATTTGATATTGCATTGAAGTATACCAGTGAAAATGAGGCCGCGGCAGGTGATAAGACAACGGTGAACATCTTCCCCCGTGGCCTAAGTGCAAGCCTCGCCAATGCATTTGAGCCTCTTGCGGATGGCCCGTATCAGTACAGTGGCCCCGACGGCATTCCTCGTAGCACAAACCTAGATCTTGCGTCGGCCGGCATGCAGCCGCAGCCGGCGAACTATAAGCCGGTCGATCCCTACTCGTACTTCCCCGCAGACGCAGGTCGTCGGCCGGCCACTCCCGGCTTCGACTGGAAGCAGCGGGCCAAGGAGATATGTGAGAATGCGCGAAAGCGTGGCCTAAATCCAGCGGACTATGGCTGCATGCCGTCGGGAACACAGGTGAGTCCCGAATTCAGCTGGCGCGGCTATGCAAAGATGATTTGTAGCCGCCTGAATACGAACTTTTACACGGGCGTCGATGAGGCGTGTGGTTGCCCACCGGCAACCTGGGCTGGGTGGAATAGTTAATAGGTAGCACAAAATAGAATGAAGGTGGATATCTTTTTCCTCCTCGCGGCACTAGTAGCTGGTCTACTGATTGGAACATTTATCGGAAAACGTAAGGGTATGGCCGAGGGTTTCGCGAACGGTGATGCGGCCACGTGTGCCTCCTGCACACAGTCGGCGCCTTGCGGCTGCCCTGCACCTCGCCCTGTCTGCCCGCCATGCCGCGAGCCTGATCTGAGCAAGTATGTGCTCAAGTCCAGTATCCCGCCTCCCCCGACATGCCCCGACATGAGCCAGTACATGCTGAAGACCGAGTGCCCGCCGGTTCCCGATTTGAGCAAGTATGTGCTGAAGTCGAGTATTCCTAAGCAGGCGCCGGTCATCCTGGACTGCAGCCAGTGCAAGAAGCCGGCAGGTGAGTGCCCGCCTTGCCCTCGGCCGCGCTGCCCCGAGGTGAAGTGCCCGCCGCCGACGCAGTGCCCCGCGTGTGCACCGTGCCCGCGCCAGTCCTGCCCCCCGGCCGTCGTGAAGTGCAAGGCCGAGGAACTCCCTAGCCAGACGGTGCGTCCATATCTCGCGCCTCTTGGAATTAATTCCTTCGGTATGTAATACCCTAAGTGTGATGCAACAATTAGAAAACATGCGATGTTCGCATATTTTATATTTGTTCGGACTTTCTGGCGTGGCCATAGCTCAGTGCCCACCCCTCTATGAACTTCTCAACTCAAAGTGCTACAAAGTGAGTGCAAGTCAACCGGATTGGGCCGCCGGTCGCCGCGCATGCCAGGCCGATAGTGCGGATCTGGCATCTATTACGAGTGGCGAGGATGCCGCCGCAATTACAGGTACATGCATCGGTGCCTGGATCGGCCTGAATGATCTGGCGACAGAGGGCCAATGGTCCTGGATTAGCGGTGCGTCCACGGACTACATGGTCAGCGCCGCCGGCCAACAGCTCTGGTCCGCCGACCAGCCCGACAATTATCTCGGACAGGACTGCGTTGCAGTCACTGTCGATGGGAATCTGGATGATTTGGCCTGCACATTGGCGCGCCCGGCCTGCTGCCAGTTTGTCCCGAGTCCGTCACCGACGCCGAGCCGAACAAGTTCAAAGTCCGCTACGCCGAGCCGAAGTCCGAGTCGCAGTATCACGCCGACTAATTCACAAACCGCTTCTCCCAGTGCGAGCCCGGACTATATATTGATCGCCGACGCTCAGGCCGACTTCGGCTCCGATCAAAATACGAATGGCTGGACCTACGGGTATTACTTGAACTCTGAGTCGCGTACATTATACGTGCCATCCACGGACTTCAAGGTCACCTCGTCCCAGTATCAGTATGCCGGCAGCTGGTGCAAGATCGGCGCCGGCTTCATGCATCCAAATACAGGCGGCACATGTTCGACCCCGTCCTTCGGCCTCTGCAAGCCCTCGCTTCTCTGGACAAACCCTGAAGTCGCGTCGCGCCCGCAATACAAAATCACCTTTACGGGGGCAAATGCACGCGGATGTGACGACGGAATCATCGTTACACTGAGGGTGAATGGCGCCACAGCCTTCACGGATAGTAATATCGCCGGTGGTGCGTTAAATAGTAACAATGTCATCATAACGGAGGAGGTTCCTGCCTCCATCGAATTGATCAGTGATCCGCATAATACGTGCAATTGCGATGGACTGACATTTTCCCTAAAAGTCTACGGCTATCCGATTGCGGCTACGCCTAGTCCGACGCCAACCATTAGTGATAGTCCGAGTGTGAGTCCGAGTGCGTCCATTAGTACAAGTGTGAGTCCGAGCGCGTCCATTAGTCCAACGCGGACGCCTACTGAATCCGTGAGCGCGACCATAACGGTGTCGCCGACCGCCACGCTTGGTTCCCAGGCGCCGCTAGCCGCATTTGTTTGCAGCGGCACACAGACGGTGAACTACGGGATCCTCTATCGAACGACGCCGCAAGGCCAGCAATATCCGGATAATTTCTACTGCGCCACGACTGTGACCGCGCCCCCCGGCCGCATTCTTCGTCTGACCTTTAGTGAATTTGCCTCGGAGGCCTGCTGCGACTTCCTAACGGTTTATGACGGTGCAACAACGGCGGCGCGCCAGCTCTTTCGCGGCTCCGGATTCTCCGTTCCAGCCGGCGCCTACGATTCGACGGGGCAGGCCCTAACTGTGGTTTTCCAGACCGATTACTCGATTATCAGTACGGGTGTCTCGGCGCGCATCGAATATGCGGATCCGAGTCCAACGCCGACCTCGTCGACGTCGCCTTCTGGCACGCGATCTGTTACACAGACCATGAGTGTGTCGCCTACCGCGACCATGTCAAAGTCGTCCACTGCATCCGCCTCCATAACAATGACGGGGTCACAGACGTCATCTGCTTCGACGAGTCCATCTGGCTCAGTAACCGTTACGGGCAGTCCGTCACCGTCCTCCAGCCCGTCGACTAGTCCGTCTTCTTCCGCATCCGCATCGGCTAGTCCGTCCCCGTCTTCCAGTCAGTCGGCTAGTCCATCCCCTTCCTCCAGTTCGTCGACTAGTCCGTCATCTTCGGCATCGTCATCAACAAGTCCGTCATCCTCGGCCTCCACTTCAAGCAGTCCATCCCCGTCCGCCTCCACAACACCCGATAAATCATTCAGTCAGACAAGTACGCCCTCTCTGACGCCGACCATTAGTGTATCCGCTTCCACATCAATATCCATGTCCGTTTCCTCATCGCCATCCCTAACTGTCACCTCAACAGGTACGCCGACCCGATCTGTTATCAATACACCCTCTATTTCAGCGACAATTACGAGAAGCGCAACGGCGACAAATACGATATCTTCTTCGCGAACAAGTACGAGAACAGTTTCCTGGACGCCGAACCGAAGCCGCACTACCTCGCCAAGCCGAAGCCCCAGTCTGACGGCGACCGCAAGCCGAAGCCCCAGTCTGACGGCGACCGCAAGCCGAAGCCCCAGTCTGACGGCGACCTTGAGCCGAAGCTCCAGTCCTACACGATCCGTGAGCCGAAGTCCTAGTTTGAGCCGAAGCCCGTCCACCACAATTAGCCAAACACAGTCCTCTACACATTCTCCCACTAAAAGTCCTACAGGCACAGGTTCTCCCACGGAAACAGTATCATCTACATCCTCTGTGTCTTCGACCGCCTCTCTCACAATATCATCCTCGTCCTCATCCACGCCATCTATGTCTCAATCTAGTTCTTCGAGTAATTCTTTGACGCCATCTCCATCTCTGACAAAATCGGCTTCACCCTCCTCCACGCCATCTCCATCTTCCTCAAGCTCCTCGAGCCCCTCTATTACGTCATCTTCATCTCCCTCTAGCTCCTCGAGCCTCTCTATTACGGTATCTCCATCTCCCTCATCTCCGCCACCATCGCCGACCCCAACCATGAAGTCCGCCACCGACCTCCTAAATGTCCTCCCGCTCACAGGATTCACGGGCAAGGCCATCGACGACTTGCTCGCCGGCTTCGCGGTCGCCGCCAGTCCACCGCCGCTGGATCGCCTCGCCGCCGGCTTCTTTGCCACGAATCCGAATGCGACAACGGCCACCTTTACGAGCGGCAATCTGACCGTGGCTCTCGCACGTTTTGACCCGGCTGCGCCTTTAAGCCTAGCCGCCGCAGAGATCCCGCCTATTCCCGGTGCACCGGCGAACGCCGTCGCGTACTGCGCCGTCCGTCCATTCAGCGCCGCCGCAGTCGCCGCGAATAATCTGACAGGCGCGAGCACAAGTGTTGGAATATCGGGACCCGACGGTACGCAGATCGAGGTTCACAACCTCGAAATACCCGTAAAAGTCGGCATACCGGGCGTGAACGCTTCGACCAGCGAATGCGTCTATTATAATATCACGTCCGCCTCCTGGGCCACCGACGGCTGCAGCACTATTACGGTGGATGGTGTCGCCACATGCTCCTGCAATCACATGACCGAGTTCGGCATGCGCTTCAAGGCCATTGCGGACACGAACGCCGGCATCTTCGAGTCGCTCGGCAAGCTCGGAACGATCGAAGGGATTTTAGCCGCATTGCCGATTATCATACTTCTTGCGGCGATCGGTGCCACCCTAATAGTCAGCATCATCGTATTACATCGGCTCGACGTCGCGGCGTTCACCAAATATGCTCATCTCCTGGACAGCAGCGCCGAGTTCGAACTTTTACGGTCACGATCCAAGGCCATCGGCACGCGATCCTGGGATCAGCTGATGCATACTGATCGCACCGCATCGCTGCGACCAGGACTCCAGGTGCCGGTTCCGCCGACCATACCGACCCGAATTTTGCACGTCGCCGGCCTCTGGCTCAAGCGTCTGCCGTTCCAGCACCCGTATCTCTCCCTCTTCTTCCGCTTCGATCCCGCGATGCCCCGTATTTATCGCGTTATTTTAATTGCCGCGTCCATCCTTACCAGTGTCTCTCTCAGCATCCTCTTCTACGGATACAAGAACGGCAGTGTCGCCGCCGCCCCGTCCGAGCCGATCACTCCCATTGAAACGATTGTTCTCTCGGCAATCACGACGGCGACTTCCATACCTGTCTCGAAATTTCTCTATTATTTGAGTGAAATGTCCGGGCGCCTTGAATATAATGCGCGCTATGCATTCCTAAATGTGGAGCTGGTGAAGATCAAAAATTTCCTGGAAATTATGCAGCCACTTCGGCGGGACGTACTCTTAGGGGAGCTCGATAGATTGGAGCGCCACGTGTTCGGCGACGATGAGGCGGTTGATATTTATGCCGACATGACGCTCGACCGGCCAGCTATCGATGCGGCGGCGGTCTTGGCCGGCGTTCTGGATTCGACGGAGTCCTCCGTCGGATTGCCGATCGCGGCGATTATTTGCTGCCGACTAACGCCGCTGCAGAAATTTCGGAGACGGTTGCGGACATTTATAAATAAATACGCGCATGTGCATACATTTAGAAGTCGAACGGGGCGCCTCTGTGGCCCGGCCTGGCTGCCGATCCATACGCCGCTCTCGGCGTTAAATACGTTATTTTTATTTGCGTGGATGGGCGGGTGCTGCGTCTACATTCTCGGATTCACCAGCTATCAGAGTTCGGACGTGGCGCTCTCCGTGTTCAAGTCGGTCGCGATCAGCGTGGCGACGTCGATAGTTGCGGTGATGCCGGCGCTTCTGTTCGTCGACCTGCTTCTTCCTTTTTTGAAGTGGCGGCGGGAGGGTCCCGAAGAGTCCGTGTTTTATCCGCTGGAATTATTTTTGTACAAGGCGCGCGTGGAATTTGTGGCGCAGGCGTCGCTCGCCGCCTGTATTCGTGACGTGGCGCGGCGATCCATAATTGTCTGTCCGCCTGCGCTCCTGATGAAGAAGGTGGAGCTGGAGCTCGGGGAGGAGAATATGCGACTCGAGGCGCGGCTCCAAAACCTCTTCTGGGCTTTAGATTAGGAATGGACACCAGATTTTGGGGTCCTAGTGGCTGGAAACTGCTACATAGCCTTACATTTATGTATGAACCCGGTCAACGTGATTCCATGAAAGAGTGGCTCGAGACGCTGCCATACGTCCTGCCGTGCAAATTCTGCCGTGCATCACTGGCGGATTACTATAAGGATGAGGCGCCGAAGATGGACGACTTGCCGCGCTGGCTGTACAGAATTCATAATCGCGTAAATGCGAAGCTGCGTGGGCAGGGGCAACAACTCCCTAAAGATCCGACCTTTAGGGAAGTGCGTGAGCATTATGCATGGGCTATTGCACCGCAGCCCCGGCAATGCGAGTCGTTTCCTGGCTGGGACTTTCTGTTCAGCGTCGCGTACAATCATCCCCTAAGTGTGAAAGGGAAGCCGATGCCCGACGTGCCGGCCGAGGCATATAAGGGCGATGATGCGACGAAGAATCGCTGGAATATTCTGGAGCCGCGGCGGCGACTGAAATACTGGCAGCGCTTCTGGACCTTGCTGCCGGCCGTATTTCCGCCGACCTGGAGGGCGGCGTGGGCAAAGGAGGCGCCGGCGTTCAAGAATAGGCGGGAGACGGTGGCCTGGCTCTGGCGAACTCGGTGCGCCTTCTCGCATGGGGCGGATCCCTATCGCGTTGTCTGCAGCCGGCTGGCCGCGCATGAAAGTGGCTGCGGCCGGTCGACGCGGGCGCGGACGTGTCGCCGTGTTCGGGTCGCGAATCGAATTAAGACACGGCGAAAGTAGAATGCCGAACATTTTTACGTCCAGCTTACAAGATTTGACTGGACTTAAAACATGGCAGCTCGTCGCCATTATTCTACTCCTAACGGTCGCTGTCAACTATATCATGGCCGTTATTGTCGATAAGATGAAGGCTCCGACGCCGCTCAAGACGGAGGGTTTCGTGAGCGGTGCGGCAGAAGAGAGTCGCTATGAGTGGTTAAATAACGGCCAACTATTCGATTCTTTTTACGCCGGCATCTATGACCAGCTTGTTCATGCATCGACACGGGCCCAGATTGAGTGCGAAATTCTGCTCGACAAGTGGAAATTCGAGGACAGGAAGACCAGTGACCTCCGTATTGTGGATCTAGGCTGCGGCACCGGCTGCAACACACTTGCCTTTGCGAAGAGTGGGGTCGCCTTATCGGCCGGCATCGATTCTAGTGAGTCCATGATCAATTATGCGAGCACAGTTAACCTGCCGGCGTCCGTGCTTGATGAGGCGGCCAAGAAGCGCGTCCAGTTCCGAAAGAAGGACCTCATGGATCCGAGTGCCTGCCAGCCGTCCGAGTTTGACTGCGCCTCCGCCCTCTACTTCACAATCTACTACCTTCAGGATATGGACACCTTCTTCCGCAACACGGCGCTCTGGGTTCGTCCAGGAGGCTGCCTCGCAGTGCACACGGTAAATAAACATAAATTCGATCCGCTGCTGGACTCCGCCAGCCCGTTCACCTTCTCTCTCCAGAAGTATACAAGCAGCCGGCTCACCAAGTCCGCCGTTAAATTTGATAAATTCGACTATGAGGGTGATTTTGCCCTCGACGAGGACGAGGTGCATGCCGAGTTCCGCGAGACATTCCGTTTCAAGGACGGGACTGTACGGCGGCAGAAGCATACGCTGAACATGCCCGATATTTCCCTAATAGTCAAGAAGGCCAAGGCGGCCGGCTGGAAGTACCAGGGCTTCATCGATCAGGGCGCGCACGGGTTCGCGTACTCTTATCTTTTGTTATTCAATCACTAGGAATGGCCGGCAACAACATTAAGAATGTGTTCGTCCCCGGATTGAAACACGGCGCCGCGCACCTACCGTTCGCCCCGCATAAGGCATATGCCTATGTGGAGGATCCGGATGCCGGCTGGCGCGTCTATTTGCGCAGCGCCGTCTTTATCCATCTGGCCGGCGTTCCATTCAATCCCGAGCGCTTCCTGGTGGTCAAGAAGTTCGGCGCCGATGCGCGCGGGCCGAACTGGGAGCCGCCGAAGGGCCAGATGGAGGGCAAGGATCGCGGCGGCGAAGTGGACGTCATGACTCTCCTCCTCGAGAATGTCCGCCGTGAAGTGGAGGAGGAGGCCAAAGTCAAGAACCTCCTAAATGTCCGCCACACCGGCCTGGTCTTCCAGGGACGGGAACGCGATTATCCGGCAAATCACTACTTCCAGTATCATATATTCCAGGCATTCGTTGAGCCCGAGGCACTCCAGGAGGCCATTGAGACGTTTGCCTGGCTGCACGCGCACCCGAAGGCTTGGGCCGCCATGCGCAAGGATAAGCGGGAGAAAGATGCATTAGGCTGGTATCGCGGCTCTAAGGCAACTCAACTCTACGGGCGCTGGGCGCCAGGGATCGTGCGACTCTACTTGCGGGCGCATTAAAGGATGTCCGCCCCGTCACGCTTATTCGCGCCTACCTTTGGAAGCGCCGCCGTTAAACTGCTAATCGCCGCGCCCCTGTAATCGTAGGTACAATCGTGCTGGTCGTCACCCATATGCCTGGAGCAAAGCATAAGTCCACAATTGCAAGGGAACGCAACCAGTGATAGAATTTTACGGCATTTATCGCAGCGGCTCCGAACTGCTGCCGTATTTGTGGACATCATCCTGTCTAAGAAGCATATTAAGCCGGTGCTCTAAGCATCCTTAATGAGCTTTTGGGCACACAGTAGTGGCCCGACACTCTGGCATGCACTCCTGGGTGCTGAGGCGCCGACGCCGCTTCCGTGCCCAGATCTGCCGTCGCGCCCGCCCTATGACTGGCAGGCCGAGCCGACGAAAGACTTTGCCGCGGTCATCCAATTCCTGAGGCGGCACTACGATAAGGGCGCGTCGCTCGATCTTAGCACCGAGTATATTGCATCGTACAGATCACTCCTAATTGTGCGCAATGCGAGCCGTCAGATCATCGGAACTATCGCGGCCAAACCCTTAGGGACCTGGTCCCGAGGAGAGCCGTTCGAAACAATCTACATCGACCTCTTCTGTGTACATACCGAGTATCGGCGCGCAGGAGTTGGGCGTGCACTCCTATATGGAATTTATGCGGCCACGGATCCACGCGCCGTGTTCATCAAGGAGGGTGCCGCGCTACCCCTAATTGTCCCACCATTACGATCCTCTTTTTATAGCTGGCGCAGTGTTTACGATGACGAAGTGGCTCCTAATTGTGTGCGTATTTGGACTTTTAGGGAGTTTGAGGCCTGGGCGCCGGCCTCGACACTCTATAATCGGCCTATGGCGACTGAGTCCGTTATTTTTGGCTATGGCCGCGATGCAGTCGCCGTATTTACGCCGGCGCATCAGCGAATCGGCGACGAGCCGCTGATCTGGATGACCGGCTACGTGGAAAAGGGGGACGTTGATCGGCCGACCGTGATGAATGCGCTAAGTGTGGCAGCGGCGCGGCACTTTACTGTGCGCCTTGTTTGGGTAGATGGCCAGTATGCGCCGACCTGGAAGAAGGACGGAGCATACCATATTTATGCATTTAACTGGGATCCTGGGCACTATTATTCGGCGGAGCCCGTGCTCTTTCTTTAATAAACTGGTCGGCGCAAAATGGATCGCAGAGCGGGTGCCGCAGCTGCGGGTGCTACGGGAGCCGCAGCAACAGGAGCCGCGATTGCGGGTGCCGCAGCCGCTACCTGTCCGCCGATACTACCGATCTGCTCCACCGTATTCTGATACTGTGCCTCGCATTTCACATAGTAATCCGCTAAAAGTGTGCGCGCCTCAGATCCAATACGCTCCACCTCCGAAATTCCACGTGCCAACAGGTTCGGATGGAATGCCACGCCTCCATTACTGTCGACCGCAAACATCTGGCGGAATAGCGCGTCCACCCTCTTCACATGGCCAGCCTGGAGCGATAAAAGTGACGACGCCCCTCGCCGCGCAATTGCTGCGTCTGCCGGCGCAAGTGTTCCTGTGGTTCGCCGGCCACTACTACATTTACGAGTAACACGGCCGCGAATTGTGCCCATGGAAGATCGCGTCAACTGTGTGCCTGTGAAATTATGGCCAGGCGGATCCTCGAAGGCCTTGCTCAGGTTGTTCAGCGCATATTCAAGCTCGGTCGATGTGCGCTGCGACAAACCGACCGTCCGCCCGAGCACGAAGAAAAGCATATTAAACGCACTGAGACCCGGTACATTCGAAATAGGCTCACCATCAGGAAGAGATCCGCGCGTTCCAATAAAGCTCTTGTTGCAAATATTCGTCGTCGATGCGTCGGCATTCAGAAGTTGCATGGATCGGGCGATGCAGTGCGCAATCGGCCGTGTATCTTTCAGTGCTTTCAGTGATGGTGCCAGGTCCAGCTCGGGTATGCGGCCACTCGTCCTTATAGGCACCGCCCCGCGAGCAACAGCCGGCATATTTCTCACATCATCATCATCTTCGTCCGTCGCCTTCTCGTATTCCTCAATCGGCCGTGTGCGGCGATTCTCAAGGTCGAGCAGCAGTGCACGGAAAAAACTGCCGAGATTTGTCGTCTTTCCATCGTAAGGAGCGACAAGCGCATAATCGCTCGTCAATTCAATCTTCTTGTTCACGTCCTTCACTTCGGGTTTCGCAGATCGGCGCATTCCAGGATAATATGCGGCAGCATAATACGGAGGTGGGATATTGTTATCGCGCCTATCACCTGACGCCGGTATCTGGATCTTCTGAATAATCAGCTTCTGGCCGCTGATCCTAAATGTAAACGCGCCGCTAATAGCTTTCCTTTCCCGGGATGTCAGTGACTCCTGTTTATAGCCGGTGACCTGTCCGCCGTCATGGCGGCTATTCACATCGATAATATAGACCTCGATTCCACTTGTATCCGATGTGCGAGGTTTGACCTTATAGTTGCCGCTCTGACTAACAGTTAGGATGCCCTGTGTTACAAGCTCATCGAGGACACCGCCGCCGCCACGAAACCCGGGGGCTCGCGGAGGACCGCCCGACGGACGATATGCAAATGCTCCTGTGCCGGCCGCCGAAATAGATGGATCATCCAGAATTGTGAGCGCGAGCGCGGTGAAAATCTGGACAATCCGCACGTAAAAGTAGCCGATCGACAAGCAAATTGTCCCTAAATATTCTTTGAGCGCCGGATCGCGCTTCGGCTGCGTCAACTCGGACACGCGGGCAAAGTAGATTTTTCCGCGCTTCTCCATCGGAAAAAGATTGATCTCGGCGAACAAATGCTTCAGCGAATCGGCGGACAATAAGAGGAAGTTCTTGCAGCTCTCAGGGTCCTGCATCTTGAAAACATCGGGCTCCGAAATACCAGTTAAAATATAGTTCAAAATTCGATTCATAAGAATCTGTGGCTTCTCCTCTATTTTTACAAGGTCGGAGCGACTCATGGAGGATGCAACTCCGCCCATACTACTTTAAATGTCGACATTTAGGGTGCGATGAAAGGCTCGAGGGTGTCGCGCACCGACTCCAGACGGCGCAGACACTTTTGCAGCGTGGCCGCACTGATATCGCAAACAGTGGCGATGTTCGTAATTGTAATTCCTAGGTCGGGTTGCCGGAGTAATACAAATGCTATTACACCGGCGGCAAGTGACGGCGGAATATTCTCGACGCTGACGTTGCGCTCCTCGGCGGCGCGGGCCACGCGGACACATGCCGCGGCGATGGCATCGCGCGAATGCCGAGGAATATGCAGCTTCGAGAGTGGCACCTCAATGTAGTCCTCTGCGTGCGTGGTACCGGCCTTTGCCGGAACTGAAACGGCGCCGCCCCGTTTTCGCTGCGCAACCGTGAGCACCTCTAGGCAGTACTTCAGCGCCTTCGTAAATGTGGCCGTCGAGATCGTGAACATGGTCGCCAGCTCCGTGTGCTTACGCGGCGTCTTGTCTTGCTTCAGAACCAGGTACATGCAGGAGGCCAGGATGGCGTCTCGGCTGAGTCCGCGGCGATCACAGAGCTCGTGGATCTTCAGGAACATATCCTTCACCTCGTCGAGCACGGCCCCGCCGATTCCGTGATTTGTCGCGATCAGCTGCAGACGCTCGTAGACCTGCAGGAGTGAGCGCTCCTTGTATGGCATCGCATTCCACGTATGGAACTTGCGAATACGATACATGGTTTTTGCATTGCCCCGACCGGTCAGGATAACCGTGCCGAGGGAGGACTCGGGTAGTCTGTGATCCTGCGGCGGGCCAATGCGGCAGGGGTCGGCGCCGCGGTCCTCATTCGCGAAGAATCGGTACTCCGCACTCATATCAAATCCCTTCTCCAAAACTGTACCGCAGTTTTGGCAAAGGAACACCTCATCGAAGAGCCGGTTCTCCGACCCGCATGTGCATGTCAAGTTGACCTCCTTGACGGCTGGGCGGAGGAGCGTGTCATCGTCTATCGGCCTAAATGTCCGAAGACCGGGAAATAGATCGGCCATTTTGCATGCTCCTTAGACTTCCTACATGTCAAATTTTCCGCACAGTTAGTAAGATGAGCGGTGGAGCCGAAACAAGAAGCAATATTTTGCCGACCGTTGAACCGCGGGGCATCGGATTTTTCGGCCCAGACTACAATTTTGACGAGCAGCTCATTCGCCCTGCGGAAGTCGGCATTCGTCGCGGCGACTCGCTGGACTCTGTATTCAACGCAATTAAGGGCGTTGGATATTATATGGACACGATCGCATTCGGCGAGGCCTCCTCGGGCTTGACAAGCGGCATGCCATTCAAACATTATGGTACAAATTATTACTTAAATACAGGCTCAAAATGCAGCAATGGCGCAGATATGTGGCACTATATGGAACTTATCCCTAAGGGTGATTCCGCAGGTGTACTGGGTACCGCCCTCTCGGAAATGGGATACGGGCAGTTACGCGGCCTTGCTCCAGGCGCGATCGAGGACATTAAGGGCGCCGTGAACCTTGGACCCGCCGCGAAAGCGCTGTTTGGCACGGGCTATCCCGTTTGTAAGCTGGCAAATCTTCCAGTCGGCGATGAAAATAAGCAGATCCGCAACCCTAAGAGTGGCGAGCCGTGGGTCGATAACCCGAATGCAGTCAAGGATTGCGTATTCCAGAACGGCCAGTGGGTCAATGTCGGAAATTATAGTGGTGTAAATTCAACGGATCCATCATTTCGTGTTCGGGCCTGCCAGACAAAATGGGTTCTGGACAAAATGGTCAGCAAGAAGGAATGGGACGCGGATAAGAAAATCTACAATCCTGACGGTACGCCCATGCGCCAGTCGACGAGAGAGTCATTTGCCGACTTTGAGGGAATTCCTAATTCCTGGCTGCTTGCCGCACTCGTCGGCATCAGTATTGCAAATCTGGTCGCGTATAAATATCGCTATCCGTGAAAGTGCATGCAGATTTCGCGGAACTCCTCCTCGATGGATCGCGATGTGGAGAGATTTATTTTATCCATATTTGTCCGAATATGCAGCGTCCAGGTCGGTGACTCGGCGGTTCCCTCCTTCTTCAGCGTCAAGAACTGGATGATTTTGTACGGGAAAAATAATGTCTGGCCTGAGGCCTGGACATAGATGCCGGCGGGGAATCTCTTAAGTTCAAGCGACCCCATTATATATATTACTCCACCTCCATTTTAGACGCCTTTAGCCAGCTGTCCAGCGTCAACGGCGCCGAAATCCGCGCCTTCTTCTCCTCTATGAGTTGAAGCTGCCGATTTGCAAATCCGGACACGATCGGTGCCACGACGGCCCAGATCTGCGCCGTGCGAAATCGCTGCCCGCTCTCCACCGCCTGGAGTTGCGCCGGTCCCTCGCGATCATTCAGACTACTGCGGTGCCACCAGATCGCCTCCTTGATGATCGGCGGCTTCAGGCCCGTTTGGAGACGCGCCGTTTCTAGGATCGCCGGATAACAGTGAAAGTCGATGGCCGCCGGCAACATATGGGCGGCCACGTCAAACTCGGGAATATCGTCGATGTCCACCGTATTGATCTCCATCTCGAACTCTAACTGTCGGCACAGGAGGCGCGCCGCCAGACGCTCCAGAAATTCGGCGTCGAACCGCATGCCGCCGGCACCGGCGCGAAGCCGCATCGCAACATAGGCGGACCGCAGGGCGTACGAACCGGACTCTGGCGCAATCCCGAGCCAGTGCGATTCCGCGAGCGCTAAACCGGCCGCCTCCTCGCTCAGGTCGTAACGCTTATTCATCATCAACGCACTACAGATCGCATCCATGATCACCTCGACATCCTCGCGCGCCAATGTATATCCTTTGCCGGTCGCCAGCATCAGCCAAACAACCTGTGCATAGAGCTGCGGCTGCAGCTGCGCATCCTCTAAAAGTACGATCGCCAGGCGCCGCAAGAATGTGCAGACATCCTGTCCGAGTAATTGTAGTGCCGTGGCCAGGCAACGCTCCGCGTCCCGTAGTCGCATCGCCTTCTGGAAATTACTTATGAGCGGCGAAATCTCATAGGCGTATTTTGGCCGCCAGAGAAACGGCGTCTTGACGCGTTCATAGTCAATCAGCGTCAAATTCTGCTTGCCGGCTATCGGGACATTTAGGTGGAGCGTGTCCATAAAGGTAGTTCGACCGGCCAGCTGCTCATCTAGGCGTGTAATGATTTCTTCGCGACTGGCGCGGATAAATTGGATCGGCATTGTGTGTCATTCGCCCTCGACGCTTAAACGCTCTTGTCAATTTTAGTGCAATGCCGACGTTTGCGTTTGGAAATCCCGAAATCAAAATCACGGACACAAGCATCACCGTTAGTGCGCCGTGCGACGCTAGGTCAATCGCATTCCCTAAAAGTCGAATCATCACAGTGGAGCGCAATGAATCTGAAATATTGTTATTCCTGACAGATGCAACAATAGTTCAGTTATATGATCTTCCAAACAGTCGAGAGGTCTACGATCAGATCCAGGCTTCTCTCTAATTGTGCTTGAAGCCGTGTGCGGCCCCGATCCAGTCACGATCCGCCTTATATGTCGCGGACTTGGCCGGCGTTGTACGCTTAGAATAGATGTAGACCGCGTTCAGCATGCGATACGTGGCGAGGGCACCGTATGCACGGATCGCCTTCTGCAGTGCCGCGTGCCTCTGCGACACCGTGCCGCTGCTGGAATAGCCGAGCTTGGAGAGCTTGCCGGCCTTGAGTGGACCGATGCCGGCGCTGCCGTGACGCACCGTCCATTTGCCGGACTGACCCTGGTCTTTGATGCATGCACTGCTTACATGAGTGCCGCGCACATGGATTCCATTCTTACGCGTGTATGATTTACGCGTAAACGACTTACGGCGAATTGTTCCGCGATTACAAGCAGGCATTCTACTTATGGTACCGAGTTTTGTTGATTACGGGTACTCATAGTTTGCGTCTATAAATATAGATAATAACCACCACTTTGTATATGGATGTTCCAGAGTTTGCATTTATAATTCCTGTGGCACCAAAGCACTTTGAATATTTAGCAAGATTTTTGCGAAGTAATCCATGGAAAAATACATTTGTTGTGTTTTCGTCAATTGATAATTACAATAATTTTGAGTGCAAAGATAAATGCATACCGCTTTTTGCATCATGTGAAGAAGGATCCGTTGTAAATTATAAGAAATTCGAAGGACTCAAACAGGCTGTTAAGGCAGGCGGTTTCAAGTACTTTATTGTATGTGATGCCGAGGTTGAAGTTGTTGCAAGTAATTTTAATACTTCTACTATAATGACGTCGCTAGATCGTTTTTTTGAAAATAAAACAATTTTTGCTGGTGATATTGCAAATTCGAAAGTAGGAAGGCAAATACTACCGGTAGTTATGGCTGGATCAATATATATATTTAAAAATAAAGATGACCAAAATAAACTCATGGATCTTACAAACAATTTTAGGCTATATACATGGTGGAGTGATATACCAGTATATGCAGCCGAACATTTAGCTGCATTTTTTGATTCGATTGATGAAAGCAGGCTATCACACGAATCCTTTGATCACCTAGTATATCAGTACTACCTTTTGTTATATCATGATTTTAAAATCATTCAAATACCGGAACTAAAATGGAGTCTCGAATTATTTAATGGTGATTTTGCAGAGTTAGAAAAGCACGGGGTGCACTATAACTGGGTTGCAAAATATAGTTACCAACAAAATCCAGAATATTTTAATGAACACGGCACATACTTATTGTATCATTTAGACAGATTGTATGACATAAATTTATGTCATTGATTTTCGCCGAGTTTTGGCCGGTGCCTTGCATGGCGCTACGCGGCCTATAATCGCACAGGCTATACGCGCACCTGAGTGTCCTGTCGTGGCGGAGTCCTCGTGTGGCCCGAGTCCAAGATCATCCGGGTCCGCGTGCACAATTACGGCGCGGCCGAATAGGTCGGCGCACTTGACGCCGGCCAGGAAATATGTGTAGCGGCCGACGCGCACATTGCCGAGGTCGCCTGTGTGCCTCGGGCCGCCTGATCCGGGCTTATCGCCGTGCCGCGTCGCGCCACCCTTATGGTAATGCGCACATGCGGCCTTGCAGCCTTCGCCACGGAGGT
>JACCDO011235312.1_pt1 | contig 25993 bp, 15 predicted proteins | sample 7446101 | NCBI WGS metagenome assembly JACCDO01 (sample SAMN15323440, study PRJNA562643) | freshwater metagenome | isolation source: river surface water | place: USA:Blue River Watershed | collected 2017-08-16 | reverse complement strand
AAATGGTGGAGGAAGTGAAAGACTGGTCATGGCTTTATAGAGAAGAAAGCAAGCAATTTAGTACACCTATAACAATTGGTTCATTAGTTGTGCATGGATTTGGTCGTGGTAGTAAGGAGTTAGGTATACCAACTGCTAATTTAAATATGGAAACATTATCAAATGATAATAATGTAGAATTTAATACTGGAATATATTATGGTTGGGCTCATCTTAATGGAGCTGTATACAATACAGTAGTATCAATAGGATATAATCCAGTATATAATAATACTCATAAAACAATTGAAGCTCATATAATAGATAAAAAATTAGATGACTTTTATGGAGATAGATTAGACTTATTTTTAGTAGGATACCTTAGAAATGAAAGAAATTTCTCATCTTTAGAAGATTTAATTTCATGTATTCATGCAGATATAAATTATAGCATTAAACAATTAGAATTATTAGAAAATGATAGTGAAATAAACAGTGGAAAACAATTATGGTTAAGTAAAACTAGTATAGAACCATAAATAAATTTTGATCAAATTAAAAAATTGACTTAATGTAAAATATGTATACGATACACTTCATATAAACAAATATTTTTTCTATTATCTAATACTTTGGTGGTAGTTTAAATCTAACTATAACAGGACGTTTAGCATGTTTTAATGTAGCAACTGTATGAGCATGTGAAATAAATTTTTCACCATTAACACCAAGGATAATACATCCAACTTTAACACCTTTTATCTTGGCTTGTCCATGTTCAGTAATATTAGTTACGACAGAAACAGGAATTATTCCATCTCTTTCTTCAAACCTAGCACCTAATTCACCTTCATCAAAGCTTACATCAAATTCATCTTTACTTGAAATATTACCATCTAACATTTTTTTGGTAGTCATTTTATTTCCAGATAACCCTTCAGGTGAATGACTAGCATTAGGATTTCCATTCATAGAGTGTTTATTAGAAAACTTTTTCTCAGTTTTTGCTTGTAATATAGATTCTTCTTTTTTAATACCAAATAATTCCATAGTTTTTGTTGCAACTAATTTACTACCTTGAACTATAGTTTCTCCTGTATTTAATAAAGAATGTCTCATACCTCTACGAAAGGTTATTGATAATGGATAATCACAATTAGGTAAAATACTCATTGCATCATCATAACCTCTAACATTATTTCCATTAATACCTAATAATAAATCACCTAATACAACTCCTAACTTTTCAGCTTGTCCTAATGTTGTAATTTTTGTAACTTCCCCATTACCAGCTAAATTTTTTGATAATGTCAAACCCAATTTTGGTACAGCAAATACTACAGTGTAATCAGTACCATTATTTAGAACACTACCTGCATGTGAATTATTATTACTACTATTATCAATATAATCTAAGTCTACATACTCTGAGTTAATTGGTTTTCCTGTGACAGCACCCCCTGTTTTATCTATAGTAAGAGAATTGCTAATGGCAGAATCATTATTAATCCAATCATCTAAATCCACACTATCACTATTGGTTACAACAAAATCTTCACATTTACCTTCAGTATCTTCTATCGCATAATTTATATGATTTTTACTATTATTACTTATAGTATTATTGATTATAGGAGGAATAACTTCAATTTCAACTTGATTTTTAGCATCACTTCCTTCTGGAAGTGTTATCCTATCTACTGTTACATGAGACTCAGTAGAACCATCTCTGAATGTTACTTTATAACTTGCACCATCACTATGTTGTCTAATAATAATAGCAGATCTAAATTTACCTTTCCGATTTACTTTAACATAATCACCAGGACTATAAGTAACTACTGAATGAGTCGTGACTGAAGCTTCATTATTACCATCATCATCATCATCATCATCATCATCATCATCGTCCTCCTCATCGTCGTCGTCATCGTCATCGTCATTTTCATCTTCGTCCTCTTGATTATCTTCATTCTCTTCATCATCATTATCCTCCTGATCATCACAACCGTCTTTGTCGCCATTCTTCAGATGTTCACTAGATTTAGTGTTATTGGTTTTCTCAATATTATCATCGTCAAAATCTGCATTGATATCATTTCTCACACTAGATAATCCATTTGAATTAACTAAATTATTGATGCTATCACCAGAACTATTTACACTAATAATAGATTTAGCTTTTTTAGTCAATTTCTTCTCCTTCTTGACACCTTCACCGTCAACAGGGGATTTATCTTTTAATCTAGGGGTTAAACCAGTCGATGGTAATATCGTATTAGTAATACTTAAATTAGTAGGCGAGATAGGTTTTGTATTTGCATTTGATATCACATTAACTCTTGTAAATGTCAATTGAACTGGCCTTTTCATACAAGGTATCATATGCATAATTTCATCGTAATCACTAAGTATTTTACCAGCAACACCGACAATACAATCTCCAACTAATATTCCGGCAATATTACCTTGTCCACCAGGCACTAGTTTTGATATAACAGCAGAACCTTTAAAATCTTTTGTAATTGTCATACCCATAGGACCTTCTGCAAAAGTTGCTGTAAAATTTTCAATTTTTTCTTTTTTATTACCACTTACTGTTTTTATAGTACTTGATATTTCTTTAATGGTTGGAGTAAATGCTTTCGTAGTATTTCGTGCAGATGGAATTTCACCTTTCATTATTTTTTCTACTCTTTCTTTTAATTTTTCCCGATAATGTGATGCACCTTTAGTACTATATAATGTAGATATAGGTGAATTGTGTATTTCTAATTTACGAAAAAAATCACGTATTTGATCATTTCCTCCCTGTCGCATCGTTTCTATTTGTTGAGGTGACCAAGTATCCATATGTATAGATCTAACAAAACTAATATTAACACCTAATCCTCTATGTTTTCCAGCACTATAAAATTAAAATTATTATCACTGCTATAAAAAAAAAATTAATATTATTTGTTTTAACTTACCATTCAAGACACAATAAGGTGCCATGACTAACACTTGCCCAATCAGTATCCAATGATGTGCAATCGCAACATTTATTATTACCGGGTAGACGCCGTATTTCTTCATATACCGATGGAGGAAACTGAGTGAGGTTATCCATTTCCACAGACAAATTGATAGTGGAAACGCTGCCTCAATTGTCAAATTCCCTTTGACAAAGTTTCATAGACCGGTACCTCAATTAGGGTTCTCAGTCTTCGAATCTGGTGGTGCTGGTTTTATTATTATATTAGCTACTAGAGAACTCTGTTGATGCTCTTGTCTCAATTATTTATATTATTGATATAAAATACTTGCGGGATAATTACAGGACCTGTAGTAGGAAGGGGATCTTCAGTTTTTCCGAATGAAATTTTTTGGCGATAACCAAACCAAAGACATATAGTAACTACTTTTCATGGTGGTGGTGCATCACTTATAATTAAGATTGAGGATTTCACAATTATAAGATGAAAGATTCAAGTGTCATTGGAGATAATTCCTCTAAAAGAGCTTTTCCTCTTGATTCTAGAGCTATCTGGGTGGAGCAAATGATTGATAAACATGGAACAGTTATACATCGTGATAATCTCGTTAATGGACCTGGTGAATATGAACCAAAACTTGCATCATCAAAACATGTATCAACTCCAAGTTTAGGCAAACATATATCACCTTTTAAGACATTCAAGAGTTCAGTTGGTAGACCAGATTTAAATAGTTTCAACAATTCAAGTGTTTCCTCAATACCATATCAGAAACAGAATTCTAGTTTATTAATACACAACACAAATGATAATATATATGAAAGAAATGAAATGTTAACATTACATCATGGCCATGACAAAATGCGTCATGCGTTAGATCCAAAATTAAGATATACTAATACACCAGGACCATATATAACCCATCAACCTATATTAGAAGCAGTTAAATATAATGGTAAAGTATCTCCACAAAAAGTATTTTTTGGACCAGATAATATACCATTTGGTGAAAGAGGAGGCCAAGATATAAAAATAGCATTACCTGATTATGTTCCTAATTTTGATAGTAAGTATATTAGAAAAAGTATATTACTAAGTAAAATATCACCAAGTGAAAGATTTTCGTATAACAAGAAAAATAACCCCATTCAAAATAAATTATCTAGTAATGGTAGTATTTCCTCAATAAGTCAAGTAAGTAGTACAAATAATTCAAAGAATAAATCAGCCGAACAAATCACAAGAAGTAGAACACCATCACCAAGTTCATCATATCACAAAGCATCAATATTTCATGTACCTAATGCTAGAGATAACCAAACCGTAATTAATAAACATTCTTTTGCGGCTGAAGGTGAAATAAAAAAACCAAAATTAAAATTTAGAGTATGGCCAAAATTACAATTTGATTCATCATGTTATGATAACTATAAAAAACCAATGCCATCTGGATTAACACCTGCCGCAATAGACAAAGCAATAAATTTACATCCATTTGAAAGAATGCTGAAAACAAAAAAATTATATCAATCAAGTATAATAGGAAGTAGAATAAGTGATAAAATCAAACGTACTAGTAGCCCAATTTTATATCGATAAAGTTACAGTCACACAAAACATATTTATATTTTTTTGTATATCTTAGATACTTATATTTCTCTGTATATTTACAAATTAGAATTTAAGAATTTTTTATGTAAAAAGTTTTCGATTATTATAATACATGTACTATTTGATTCTAAACATTCTAATTTAAAGTTACATACATTGGTCATACTTTAACGTTTTGATTTATGTGCATCTTCATCTTCTTCTTCGTCCTCTTCTTCATCATCTTCATCATCGTCATCATCATTATCACCTTCAGAAGAGCTCTCTCCTTCTTCTTCAACTTTTCTTTTTTTACCTACACCAAAAACGTTTGGTGGCGCCTCGTATTCTTCATCATCATCGTCACCTTCTTCATCATCATCTTCGTCAAAGTCTTCATCATCATCATCATCATCATCGTCATCACCTATTAGTAAGTAGTAATAGTTTAGTGAAGCAATGATATTTTAGTTTTAGTATTAGAACCTTCTTCATCAAAATCATCATCATCTTCTTCGTCATCGAATTTGCCATTGTAAAAATTTGCTAATAGTTTTCCACCTTCGTCATTTACAACCTCTTCCTCTTCCTCATCTGCCTCAACTTCTTCATTCTTTTTATCAGACATGATAATTATTTAAGTTTCTTTTGATACAAAAGATATTAAAATAATAATTTAGGTGTAAATATCACTATACGTTAACAATTCTTCACGAATCGTTATATAGGATATCTTGTTTTTCGTAACTTTTTTTTCGGACTCCCGGAAGATCCAAAATCGGAACTCTCTCTCTCGGTAAACTCATTTCACACTTTAAAAAGTAATAGAGAAAAAAGATTTGATATTCATAAAGGATAATTATTATTGTTGCTATAAATTAATCTAAAATTTACTCAAAATCATATTCATCGAAACTAAAAATAACTTTAACAAGTAACAAGCATCTAAATAATAATTAAGATAAGATAATTAGATAATTACAAGCGTATGCGAACAAGTTAACAGATAACTAACTAACCCTACCCAAAGTGCCTGTTTTAGAAAAAAATTTCCTGTATGCTGACCAAGACAGAAGAATAACACTCCAAGCATAAAAAGAGAGATAACTTCCATATTTTTGTTATATCAAATCTTATCGAAACGAACCCCAAGTTGAAATACAGCATTCAAATATATTTTCATAGTCATTTATTATTTATCAATTCAGTAAGAACGAAAAATTACATTTAAAAAATGAGTACTACAGTTGTTGAAACATTAAATGAAGAAAGTTCACCAGTTGTAACAAAGAAATTAAAATTAACATCAACAGAGGATTTACTTGCTATTGAAAAAGATGCTCGTGTTTATGAGTATACTTCAGCCGCAAATCCTAGTTTACCAAATATTCCAGTTATGGTACATCCATCATCTTTACACGAATCTGGCCCAACACGCGTTATTCCATTTGATTTACATGAACACATGTCTATTCCATATGCTGCAACATCACCAAATTTAATGGCATCATTTGTAAGAATTAATCCTATGGATACTATCAGAACAAATGCTACAGCCACATCTCAAGCATTTTATGTTATAAGAGGCTCTGGTATTTCACGTGGTGGCGATGATGAGATACAATGGAGCGAGGGTGATTTATTTGTTTTACCATCCGTTTCTGAAATTAGTCACAGTGCTGATACTGATTCTGCATTGTATTGGGTTACTGATGAACCATTATTAAATTATCTTGGTGTTGCTCCAAATTGCAAAAAATTTGCAACAACATTATTTAAAAAAGACCGAATGTTGGCTGAAGTTGAACGTATCAAGCATCAACCAGGTGCTGAACATCGTAATCGTATGGGAATTTTATTAGGGAATAAAATTACTGAAGATAATACAAAAACTTTAACTCATACCTTATGGTCATTATTAAATATGTTACCTGCTGGTGATGCTCAACGTCCACATCGTCATAATTCTGTTGCACTTGATTTATGTGTTAGTGCTGCACCAGGAGGTGTTTATACTCTAATGGGTCCAGAATTAAATGATGAAGGTTGGGTTAAAGATCCAATTAGATGTGATTGGAAAAAAGGTGCAGTATTTGTGACACCTCCTGGATGGTGGCATTCACATCACAATGAAACTAATGAACCTGCTTGGGTACTTCCTATGCAAGATGCTGGCTTGTATACACATCAAAGAACATTAGATATTCAATTCTCCACTGGTCCAAAGAAATAAAGAAATAATAAAAATATTTGCATGCACATTTGTTTAAAAGAAAAAAGTAATAAAATTTTTTGTGAAGAATCATTGGATAGTAAGTTGTTTAATCTCACAATATGTTGTGACAATTTTGGTTATCGTAATTAAGTAAATCATGTATCATATTGTTTTTGAATCTTTTTTACATTTTTTAAAAGATATTACTACAGAATTATTGACATTTTTTTTACATTTTCACCCTTCCTCATTCCTTTCATCTTCACTTCCTTTCATCTTCATCAAAAATTGCATCAAATGCATTTTTACTTTTTTCATTACTTGTAGCTACCGATGTTTTATAAATAAGTGGTGAAGTAACTTCACTATTATTATTTTCATTATTATTGATTTCGATATTTTTATATGGTGTACTAGATGATGATATAGAAACAGCAGCAAACTGATTTTCAATTTTATTTGAAGGTAATTTTTCATTAGTTTCAATACCTAATAAATCTGCTGTATTATTATGAGGAGAAAAATCATCATCAATTGCTATTTTACTACCAGTCTAATAAATTAATATAGTAAAAAATTAAGAAACATAAAAATAGTAATGAATTATATAATCATTTGTTACCCTTTCAGCATCTAAAGTTCTTAGTAATGCATCATTAGTTTTTAAACATTGAGCAAAAAGTTCTTCACCTAATAAACCATTTGTACCAGCTTCAATAATATCTGTTAACCTATCTCTACATGCTTCTAAAAATCCTATAACTTCAGCTAATGCTTCATCACTATCAATTCCTGGACTTTCAACTAACATTTCACGACATAATTTTACTTTCTCATTTACAGTGTTTAAATCAGCTGAAAGTTTGACAAACTCTTGTGCATTATACGACTGTACTACATCCATCGTTGCTGCCATTATTAATAACTCAATTACTTAAAAAAAAGGAGTTTTAGAATGGTTCGAGAAGAGTTTTTAGATTTTTTTGAGCGATTTTTGTCTTGAACGGAATTCTTAGGGTTAATCAATCGTTGCCGTTTAATTTTAAAGTTTGATAGTGTTTAGTTGTTGAATAATATTTGAAAATATTTCTAACAATGTTTAACTGAATTTAATTAACAAAAACACACCGAAACAACTACACCGGTACAATTCCGTTAAAAATTTGTTGAAATTTTTGATCCGAAAATAAAATCACAGTAAAATATAAAAATGGAATACAATACGGAAGACAACCACGAAACGCCTCTATATAAGAGTACATATAGTGCAAATGATTCAGGATATTATAGTGGTAATGGTGCAGCACCTGCATCATCATCAAAGGCAGTACTTGCTGCACTACGAGCATTACAAGATAAAATAAGACGATTAGAGAGTGAAAGAAGTGCAGCTATTGATGAAACAGTACAATTGCGTCATCAGTTAAAAAATCTTGAAATCGAATCAGAACATGTTAAACAAAGAGAAATATTGTCATCACAAAAAACATTACATGAAGCCAGAAATGCTTATGAAAAATTACTTAATGAAAAATCTGAATTAGAAATACGTCTAAGTAAATTAGAAGAAAAAAATGAAAGTAATAAAAATACTATGGACGAATTATATGTGAAAGTAAAATCATTAGAGGATGAAAAGAGAACAGGTTTAGAAAGAATTAAAGTATTAGAAAATGAACATGATATTTTAAATAATACAATTCATGATGCACAACAAAAAGAAAAAGAATTAGCACGTACAATGGTATGGGAAACAAAAAGACATGAAGATGAAATTGATGCATTAAAACAACAATTAAGAATATTACAAGATGAAGCTGTTGTTGTTACTACTGCAAAAAAAACGAATGAAACAAAATGTAAAGAATTAGATCAAGTTGTCACACAATTATTGTCCGTAAATGAAGCATTAGTTTCTAAAATTACTGGTCAAGAAATTCATCCAACGAAACAAAGTATTAAAAAAAATACCTTGAATAAAAAAAAAGGTACTGTTTTTGTACCACGTGTAGCATCAGTTGTAACAAATAATATGGTAGCTGGTAGAGCTGTAAAATATGATCAACGTAATTTATCAAGTAGTTTTGATAATACTCATGATAACGCTAATAGTGCTGAACAATTAAAAAAATTAAATAAAATGTATGCTAAATTAGCTCACACAATTAATGATGAAGGTAAAAAGAAGAAAATTACTAAAAAAGTTTCATTAAAAACAGTTGATGATAATGAAATTAATACATCAATCAATACAGCTAATAATAAAGTAGTTACAAGATTGTCATTAAAAAAGAAGAATGATAATATTTCACCTAGTAATTCAGTAAGAATTCCAACACCTTCATCGTCGTTAGATTTTGATAACTATTACAGTTCTCAATCTAATAATATGAGATATAATAATAGTAGTGGTAGTGATTTAAAAGATGTTATATCTTCATTAGAAGAAGAATTTGATGCATTAAATTCACAGTACAGAAAATTATTATCATCATCTACTATTGATTCAGAAACGGAACAAGCAGATGAACTTGTTAATGTTATACAAAAATTACATAAAAAAGGAGAACAATTAAGAAGTTTAAAATCTCCACAAAAATTGTAATTATACTTATCCTCTATCTGTGGTAATAATTCTTCTTTAAAAAATTTACTTATATTACCGGTATTCATTCGTTGAAAAGTTCAAAAAAAAACTAATATTTCCTGATTCTAAGGTTCCATAACATGCCAGGTGTATCACATCGAGGACCTGTATCAGGTGCTTTAGGAGTTGGAAAAGTTCACTTAACATTTAAACCTAAAAAACCTAAATCACGATATGGATTTTATATTTATTGTATGGGTTTATGTATTTTATTATTTGCAATATTTTGGTCCAATCCATATTACAAAAACAAGTATAATCTTCCATTGATTCGCAAAATATTTAGCGCGTATAATATTTATACAGATAGTTCGATAAAATTGGGTAGTACGGATTTAGTTAGTGATAATATTAATGCAAATATTTCAATTATAAGAGATAAAAATGGTGTACCGTATATTCATGGAGAAGATATATATGATACTGTATTTGGTCAAGGATATATGCATGCTTGTGACAGATGGATTCAGATGGAATTTGCACGTCGTAAAGCATTAGGAAGTTTAAATGAATTATTTGGCACAGATGCATTAAATTCAGATAATATAGCAATATCATTAAATATAAAAAATTTAGTTGAAAATGATATAAAATTATTAAAACCATTCGAAAGTAATATTTTACAGGCTTATACTAATGGAGTTAATACTTATTTAAGCCAATTATCTAATAGATTACCGTATCATTACTCATTAATAAATACAAATATATCAACTATTGAACCATGGGATATTAAACATACTTTAGCTTTATTAAGAATGTATGCCTATGACTATTCGCATGGATGGGAGGATGATTTAATTAATTTCATATTTAATATGTCAAATTTAAAAATTGATAACAATTTGAATAAAATTAGTAAATCAAATAATATTATATCATCAACGAGTGGTTCATCATGGATAATTTCAGGAAAACATAGAAACCATAAGAAAAATCAACAAAAAAATAGTGCATATATGGGAATAAATTTTAATTCATATATACATAAAGATAACAATTGGTATATAAATTCATTAAAATCTGAAAAATTAAATGTGGTTGGTAGTAGTATTCCTGGTATACCTTTAATATTAATGGGTCATAACGGTAATATTGCATGGGGATATTCTATATCAACTAATTCTAATGAAAATTTATATATTAATAATAAAGTATATAAAAATGAAAAAGATTTGTCTTCATATGATATTATCGATCAAAAAGAAACATGTCAAATTAATGAGAAATTTATATCACTTGATAATATTATGCCTATGAATATATTATCACATACAAAATCTTATAATTTATCATTTGAAAGCAACTCATTAAAATCAACTATAACACCAGTAACAATAGATAATTTATTAAAGCTAAACCAAGCTAATGATTGGTCAACATTTTCTAAAACTCTACAAAGTATGAATAATGTTGCTTTACTATATAGTTACATGGATAATAATGGTAATATTGGTTATTTTGATACAACAAATAGTAAGATATATAATCCTGATGATGGATATATTATTATTGATGATACTTATGATAATAAAATTAATGATAATAGTTACATTAAATTTTTAATTCATAGTTATCATCATAGTGAAAATAATTCATTGAATATTGATAATGATAATATGCTTAAATTATTCGCCGATACATTTTCATCATCATCAATAAAACTTTGTAATATTATACAACTATTGAGAAAAAATGTTGAAGTTAATGACGATCTCAAAATATTTGATTTTATAGATCAGTTTGATGGTTATTATTCTAGTACAACTAAATTACCATTATTTTTTGAAACATTTAGATTAGAATTACGTAATAATTTTTTAAAATTGATTACAAACAAAAATAATATTGAATCATATTTAAGTGGTCAATCTTTTTTAAATTCATTTAATCAAAAATCAAAATATTATTATAAAAATAATCTAAATTGGTTAATAGATATAATATTATCTGATAAAAATGATAATTTATTTGAAAAAGTGAATGGTCGTATACCATTTTTATTAGATACTTATAATAGAACGGTTCAAAGATGTCATAAAAAGTATGGTACAAATGTGAATAATTGGCCAATATGGAGTGATGTACATCAAGGATTACTTCAACAAATATTTAGTGATCAGTATAGTTCGTTTATTAAATCATTGATAAGTCATGGTCCAACTTCTATTGTAGGTGGTATAGATAGTGTAATGAATACATGGTTTGATAATGATCATGGCTACTCCCATCATACAAGAAAAACGAAAATACCTAATAAACCAGCTAAAATTACTTCACTTAGATTGGTATATGATATGCAAGATTTAGATAATACTTTATATAGTATACCATGCACACAATCATTAAATTTTGGTTCACGTTGGAGTGATGATATATATTTTTCATCATTTTATTCATGGGCACAAGGTATTATGAATAAAAATGTATGTTGGTCCAATGAATGTATTATCAAAAATAAAGATATTGAAATTAAAATATATAAAAAATAATATATGTAAATAAATTTGAAATTTAATTATAATATACATGGCGTTATTGTTAGTTATTATTAAAATTTGATGCAAAAATTCATTGTTATTCTAACATTTACTATTTACGAGTCAGCAAGAGCACTGGCACCGGCAACAACTTCAAGTAATTCTTGTGTAATAGTAGCTTGACGAGCACGATTGTATACTTGTGATAATTTGTTAACAATTTTCTTTGCATTATTAGATGCAGATTGCATTGCAGTCATACGAGATGCAAGTTCAGATGCAACTGATTCTTGCATGCATCTCATAACAGTGGCAGAAAAGTATAATGTTAACATGGTACTAAGAATTTGAGCAGGTTCATCTTCAAAAATATAATCAGGCATACTAGTTGGTGTTCCTTCAGCTGGTTGTTTTTGCATTATCATTTTTCCATCTTTTGTAGTAACTTTAAATACTTCATCTTCTTCAGATTCAATACCAGTTAATGATAATGGTAATAATGTACGAATAGATGGTTCACTTGAAATTAAATTATTAAATCTAGTATAAATAATTTCAGCAGCATCAATTTCAGCAGCAAGAAATTTTGCAATTAATAAATTTGATAATTGTGATCCTACAGCTGGTTGTGGAATATTTCCTAGTAAAAATGTTGCAGCAACAGGTGTTGGTCTTTTAATAAACCATTGTTCACCTTTTCTTCCAACTAATATTAATTGGACATTAATACCTTGCGAATTTAATTTTTGAATACGTTTAGTAGCAGATTTAATAACTGCAGAGTTATAACTACCACATAAACCACGATCACCAGTTACTAAAACTAAACCAACAGTCTTTACATCACGTACTTCTAATATTGGTAAATCAATTTCTTCTTGATTGCATGCATCTAATACAGTTTTATATACCAATTGTAATTGTGATAATAATGGACGAGTTTTTAAAACTGCTTCTTGTGCACGTCTTACACGTGCAGCTGCAACTAATCTCATTGCTTCTGTTATTCTTCTAGTGTTTTTTACAGATTTAATTCTATCTCTTAGTACTCTGGTTTTACCATCCATAACAATAGTATTACCACGAACAGAACTTCTAATCACATTACTTATTGGCGAAAATGCAACTACTGCACTTACTAAAACTAACAACAATAAAATGTGCTTGAACATCTTCCTTTTTCTTATTCCGTGCGTGCTTACGTCTGCTCTTTTTTTTTGCATGCCGTAAATCAAAGTTAGGGGTTATGAAAAAAGAGAAAACGGCAACTTAAATTGATAAATAAATTAATTGATAAATAAATTTAATTGATAAATAAATTTAATTGATAAATAAATTTAATTGATAAATAAATTTAATTGATAAATAAATAAATACTTAAATAAATAAATAAATACTTAAATAAATAAATTAAATTTATTAAGTTTAATAATTAATATAAAGCGATACTAAATATTGCAATTAAGTTTTTATTCCTTGAACATAAACGTAAATAAGTTCTCTGATATAAAGGGCCGCATATCTGTCGTAGGAATTCCATGTTGCAGGTGCATACCTCAAAAAAATATCTTATCACTAGTAGACATGAAGAAAATGTTTTTTCTAACAATATTTATACTTTTAATTCATGTTAGTGATTGTTTTAAATTTAAAACATATCATAATATATTTACAAATCAATTAAAAATGAATAAAATATCAAATGATATAGATATAGTACCTCCATTGAAGAAAGAAAAACCATTAAGAATATTATTATTAGTTGAACCTACACCATTTACATATATAAGTGGATATGCAAATAGATTTAAAGAAATGTTAAGTTATTTAAAACAAGCAGGAGATATTGTACATATTTTAACACCTGATGAGTCAATAGATCCACCAAATAATTTTTTGGGATATAATATAACAAATATTAAAGGTTTTCGTTTTCCTTTATATAAACAAGTACTTTGTTCATTTGATTTTGGATTAAAAACGAGAGATATTATAAAATCATTAAAACCAGATATTATTCATGTAAGTACACCATCAGCGTTAGTATGGCCAGCATCATTTTGGTCATGGAAATATAAAATACCATTAGTAATGTCATATCATACAAATTTTCCTGAATATGCTAAAACATATGCAAAATTTAATGGAGCTGAAAATTTTGCAAATTTTTTATTATGTAATTTTCATAAATTAGCTGATTTAACATTATGTACATCACCCCAATTAAAAGATGAAATGATTAAAATTAATGTACCTAATGTAGATGTATGGTTAAAAGGTATTAACGCAGAGAGATTTCATCCTAAATATTATGATATTGATATGAGAACAAAATTATCAAATAATAATAATAATGAAATTTTATTATTGTATGTAGGTAGATTAGGACATGAAAAAAAATTAAATAGATTAAAAAATGTTTTAGATGCTATACCAAATGTAAGATTAGCATTTGTTGGTAAAGGTCCAGCAGAAAATGATTTAAAAGAATTATATAAAGATTACAATAATGTTAATTTTGTTGGTGAGCTTGTTGGTAATTCATTAAGTCAAGCATTTGCATCCGCTGATATTTTTATGATGCCATCTGATTCAGAAACATTAGGTTTTGTGGCTATTGAAGCAATGTCATCTGGTAAACCTGTTATTGGTGTTAAAGCTGGTGGTTTAATTGATATAATTGAAAATGATATCAATGGATATTTAGTTGATAATAATGATAATATGTTAGAATTTATAGATAGAACAAAACAATTAATTAATAATAATGAATTAAGAATAAAATTAGGACAATCTGCTAGAAAATGGGCTGAAGGATTTTCATGGGAAACAGCTACATCTAAATTACGTAATATACAATATCGTCAAGCTATAGCAAATTTTAATAAGAAAATTGAACAACAAAAACAAAAAAATATAATTTCAGTTGATGTTGAAAATAGATTAAACGAAATTGGACAATATTATAGACCAGATTTAGCTTAAAAATATGTAAAAATAAAGTATATATAATTAAAAATACATTTAATAAAAATCCAAATCACCAGCTAACATATAATCTGCTATTTTCCATTGAACTGAACCAGTTTCTTCAATATAACATTGCTGAAATATCATGACGTAAAATCTTTGCTTTACTTGAGTTTCACCTCCTTCAACAATTTCACCTTTTCTATTTTTTACACAATTAATAATTTGGACTGCATATACAGCTTGTATTACAGGATAACCTCTTTCTTCCAAGTAAGAACAAGATATTTTATTTTCATCAATTTCTATAATATTTGAATCAAATGTTAAACCATCAGCTTTACGTGCACCTATATCAGCAGATAATTTTTTATAACATGCTTCTCCTAACCATGGTTTTAATGTTTTTGTATCACCTACTAAATGTGCTTTGATAATTACAGGTACTAATTGTTTTTTAATTTCATCTGCCCAATCTTCTAGTATAAAATCAGGATCCAATTTTTTAAATTCAGTTAGACATATACCTTCTTCTGTTTGTCCTGTAATATTTTCAACTATACCTGATACTGTATAAACTATTGGATTTTGTGAAGTTTCCCAAAATTCTCTAACATCCGATATTTTATCTTTTATATTTTGTCCAGCTTGAAATGCTTGTTTACCAATATCTGTTGAAGCTGCAACATCTTGTAATTTTTTAGATCTTTTATATAATTCCTTAATAATAGGAGAATCCTGTAGACGTGCCTTCATTTGATCCCATGCAGTACCACGATCTTTAACCAATACTATTTCACTACCACCTTGTCTGATTTCTTCCTCTTTTTCATTATCATTTTTATCATTATCACTATCATCGTCATCTTTTTTGACAGGTTTATATGATGAAGCTTGAACTACTTTCTTTTGTATTTTACTTGGTTGATCTTGATTAGTCATTTCTTTCCATGCTAATCGAATATTTTCATCTAAAAAATAATACGAATTAACAACATTTTCTTTTAAATTACCAAATATGTCACCAATATTAAATGATGGTAATTTATTCATATTGGTGTTTGAAGTTTCCGTATTACTATTGCTAATATTTTCACTATTACTATTATTATCACTACTATTATTAATATTATTGTCGCCATTTTCGGATGATTTAATATTGGAATCAACAACATTATCATTATTAACGTTTTCGTCTTTTTTATTATCTACTTTATCTGCAGAATCATTGTCAACTATTTTCTTTAATTTGTCGCGAAATGAATCCTGAGATAAATATCGACAATGAATTCGATTACTATTATTGTAAATAAGACCACCTAATCTTGTCTTCTTTTCTGTATTCACTAGTAATGATCTCAAGGAAACAGAATAAATTCTACGAAATGCACTCATGGTATGTAGTCCAAACTACAGCTTACTGCTTACTAGCTTTCTATTTCTCCTTCTTCCTCTGATTTCGCAGAATTATGGTTCCGGATATCTAGAGCTATAATAACACAATATATTTAAAAATTAATTATAAAAATTAAGGATCTGTTTCGAGAAATACTAATCTTGTTCACTGTAATGTGGGTAGTAATGTGTTCATCATCGAAAGTTGACAAAAACAAACCCTAATTCATGCAGTTCCCATGATTCTTCCCTTTACAAACCTTGCAAAAACCAAACAAAAAGTAGGTGAAGAAAAAGATGAGTTTAAGCAATTCTGCAAGTGCTCCCCCCTACCTTTGCTATAAGGAGCTAGTTCCATGCAATATTGTTGAATGCTCATGCTTTTTTAATATAGATGACCATCAATATTTAATAATAGGGAGATCAACATTATTATCAATATATGAAGTAATAAAAAATGATTCAACCTCATATTTAAAGTTATTATCACATTTAAATATTTTCGGTAAAGCACAAGATATTAATAGTTATACTATAACATATAAATCCATAAAATATGAAAGAATTATTATTTCATTTGATACTGGAAAGATTATTATTGCAAATTATAATCCATATACAAATGAATTAAAGACAATTTATTTATATAATGCTGAAATAAATGCAATTGGTGTAGGTTCTGAAGTTGTTGCTGATGATCACGGATTTCGTATTACAACTGGTATTGGAAATATACCATATATAGCGATTGATCAAAAATTATTAATAGCATGTACTATCATATATGGTCGTCAATTTTTATTTATACCATTACAAGAAAATAATATCAATTTACGTCATAATAATTCTGTACAAAATAATATATCTTCAACCATGCATGAACGATTTATTATTGATATTATAGATCAAAAAAATTTATTTGGTAATATTCTTGATTTTGCATTTTTATCAAATTGTGCTATGCCAACACTAGTTATATTACAAGAACAACCTGTTCCTATAGGTCATATTGCTAGAACAAAATATACTTGTACAATAACTGCTATAACTATTGATATCTTAAGTAAAAGTTGTGCAGTATTATGGCAACAAACAAAATTACCACATGATTGTTTTAAGATTGTACCATTTGTTGAAACAAAATCATTATTATCATCAATTGCTGTAATTAGTTTGAATTCCATATTAATTATTGCTAAAGATTATGTTATTGCATTTGCTACAAATGGTTTTGCTGATATTGATATATTACCATCATTTCCTATACATCAATGGCAATATAATGAAGGTATAGAATTAGATGCATCTTATTGGATTGAAACTACTAATTGTTTAATTGGTACATTAAAAGATGGAAAAGTAATATGTATCAATTTATTATTACCATATGATAATGTCAATAATGTTGTTCAATATATTAAAATTAATGCTGAATTTGTTACAATAGCATCGAAACCAAGTAGTTTATGTATATCAAAAGATAATAGTGTTATATTTTTAGGATCCAAAATTGGTAATAGTATGCTAATGAAATGTTCATATAATATAGAAACAACAAATATTATTGCATCAAATTTATTAATGACGCAACAAATAAATAAAAAATCAAAAAAAAATGAAGAAATTGTTGTTTTAAATGAAACATTTATCGATGAAATACAACAAGAAGAAAAATTATTATATGATAATTTAATTGATCGTATAAAACCATCTAATATTAATGAAATTTCACTACAATATAAAAGTTACAATTTAGATATTATTGATGAAATTAATTCATTAGGACCCATTTTAAATTCTATATTTTGTAGTCCAGATGATACATTCGATAATGTCAATGAAATTGTATGGGATCGTGTTAAGGCTACAAAATTAGATGACAACGAACCATCATCGAAAAATAGTGCTTCTGCATACATTGCTGAAAGAGAATCAAAAGATTTTTTACAAATATCTGCTGGTCTTGACAATGATGGTGCCATATATCGTGCTCATAAAGGTTTGAAATTAAGTAAAATTGCAAATAGAAATTTTCCAGGTGCTACATCATTCACAACAATTAATATTAATAAAAATGAAACTTTAATACTTATAAGTTATATGAAAAAAACTAGAATATTAAGATGCTTATTAAAATCTGGCGATTCTATGTCCGATTTAAATATTAAAGAAGTTTTACCTAATGATGTATGTTTAAATGGATCAGAGTCTACTATAGCAATTAATTTTATCATGACAAATGTTATTGCACAAGTACATGAATCTGGAATTAGAGTCATTCAAATAAATACCGATAAAAGTGGTAATAATAAATATGTTGGTTTACAAGATTTATTACTTATTGATACTCAAGATGTTGGTGGTTTAGGTGGTAGCGTGAATGAAATTATCGTTTCTTGTGATGTATGTAATCAATGGATAACCTTGGTATCCTCTAACAAAACATTGTATGTATTAGAATATGATATTAAAGAATCAACACTATTGTTGTTATATAAACAATCCACAAATGACAAAGATTCTGCATTAGGCAAATTAATAAGTGGTAATACTATTACTTCAGCTAGTTTATATTATGGATATTATCCTTTAGCAGCTACAAACATACCAGAATTTAATTTAAAAATTGATACTAATGAGACATTAATGAATGAAGATACTTTTTTATATCACCAAGATAAACCCGATGTAGACATTAAAATTAAAGATGAAATTATAGATGAAATTAAAGAGGATGTTAAACCAGCCAAAAGAAGTAGAAGTGGTAGTAAAAAGAAACAAGATACTAGTATAGATGCTGCCAATACTATTAATACTTCAACTGAAAATTTTAGTATTGAGCAAATGATTGAAAAGTGTTATGTTGTAATAGCGGACAATATTGGTTTTGTTTATGTTATATGTATTAGTGATTTGAATTTAATATTTAAATCGTCATGTTTAACTTTATCCAAATCCAAAATACTGAATACTATTGATAATAATTTAGATGACGTATCAAATAGATATTTTTGTGACATTAAATTAACACGTTTAAGTAATAATAACAATCATAAAGATGTATCAAGATTATGCTTTGTTGGTATATTAGACAATGACGATTTAATAGTATATTATGGCAATGAATATAACACAATTGATAAGTTACCTATAATGCAATATTATATTAAAATTGATCACCAAACTGCCACTAGAAAAAGACGTAATAAAACTAAAGGTAATAATTTAACTGATACCTTAGACGCTAGCAGAGGTAATATTAAATTAATAAATATACCGTCTATATTAAATGGTTGTAATGGTATTGGTATAACTGGATCTCGTCCGCTACTTGTTTATAATAATACTGGTTTACCTAATGTTTTACCATTTTGTTTACCTGAATTACCATTTATAAATTCGGGATCATTTATTATTGGATCGTTTAATGTTGGTGATATAAATGGCATCGCAACAATATGGTATGAGCACGATGTAGTTATTGATGTATTGAAATCTTCAAAACAAACAATCTTAGGATTGTATCAGCAATTACCAAATTTAGATATTATTGGTGGTACTGGAAGTGTCTTAACTATGAAAAAAATCAAAGCAAATATAACGATTCATCATACAATTGAAGTTTTACCAAAATCAGATGATCGCGTAGAACAGTCTTTATTAAAAGATAAAACATTTATTATTTCATGTTCTGAAAATATCAAATCACCATTTATTCCTGATACATTAAGTGAGGAAGAAAAAGCTAAAGTATATTCATTGGAAAAAGTTGTGACAATGAAGAAACCTGATGCTGCAAGTGGCGAAAAGATGGAAACATTATACAAAAAATTCTTTCCTGATATGAGTAGTTTTTGTAATCCTGCAAATAGTAAATATGGTCCACCACCATCAATTATGTGTAAATCATATAGATTAGTAACAGTTCAAAATGGTAAAGCTGTTGATACATTTCAATTTCCATTAAGAGAAGAAATTGTCAATATTGAAACATTGTATTTGAATGTTGAAAAACCTATGTTGGGTAATATGACAAATAATATGAAGAAGCAATACAGTAAACGTGTTTTTATTGCAGTCTGCACTATTGTGAATGAAAAACACGGTGAAGATACTCAAAGTGATGGCGGATTATATTTATTTGGTATTGATTATGCACGTTTTACATTAGATAATAGTAATGATGAAATAAATTTAGATAATAATTTAAATGATTATAATTTTAAAGAACAGTCATCAATATCACAAAGTAAATTTTTAGCATCAATATTACCAAAGTTAAGATTATTATGGAAAGGTAAAGGTCCAGCAACTGTGGTAAAACAATTTGGTGAATATATCATATCAACAGTTGGTAATGTGGTATATGTATATAAATTAGTATCAGAAACATTATCATTAGAACAAATTGCATTTTATTTTGCGAGATTTTATGTTACAAGTATAGCAGTTATTAAAAATTATATTATATTGTCTGATTTTTGCCAAGGTTTACAATTTTTAGTATTTCGTGAGGAAGATTCATCATTACATTCAGTATCTTGTTCATATGATAAATGTGTATCATTAACAACATCATTTATATATGATAATGCAGCATTAGGTATATTAATTGGTGATAATGAAGGTAATATAAATTTAATGCAATATAATCCAAATAAAATTGAATCATTTAATGGTTTAAAATTATTGTCATTAGCTGATTTTTATGTTGGTAGTATTATAACATCTATAATTTATCATTCAACATTATCTATTCCATCTATATTGGGTTTACCACAAACATTATTAATTGATGCTGGTAATCAACCTACTAATCGTGGTGGTGTATTAGATGTTAGATCAAGAAAACATTTACCACCAAATATATTAGCATTTGGTACTAGATTAGATAAAATAGGAAGTTATAAATCTATTAATTTAATAGGTACTGTTCATGGATGTGTTGGAATTTTTATACCTATTGATGAAAGAATATATAGGCGACTTGCATTATTACAGCAACTTATGGCTGTTGGTGTTGAAACATGCTGTAATTTAAACCCTACTGAATTTAGAACAATGAAATCGTCAAAATTTAAATTAGATTCAAATAAAGGAATTTTAGATGGAAATTTATTATGGAAATTTATTACATTAGATCAAAAGTTACAAAATGAATTATGTAATACCATGGGAATAAGTTCTGATCTTATTATTGAAAATTTACAAGAATTAGATTTATTAACTAATTTCTTTTAAATTAAAGGTTATAGTATTTTTTTACAAACAAATGTACATAATGTTATAATAATAATTCTAATTATTATTTTTTTATCTATATATCTATATACATACACTATCAACATTTCTTTGATTGATTGTATCTAAATATTCTTGTTTCGTTGCATAATCCATAACACTTCTTCTAAATGAAGATCTTACTGAGTGTATCCATAATGAACTTTTAGTAACTCTTGATGAATGATTTGAATATTCTCTATCAGGAGAAATAGATTGAATGATATTAATATCTTGTTCAGATTGACTAGATGAATCAATACCAAAAGTTTCTCTATCAATAGGGTTTTTTGTAATATTTGTAATATTTGAAATTTTCAATTCTGCACCAAATTGATTACTATCCTTAATATTTGTTGGTAAAATCATATCAATAAGTGATACTTTAAACCAACCCCATTTTTCAAAACAACCAGCAAAATATAATTGAAATGGAAATGTAACAAAAAGTGGAACTGATGATTCAATTTTATAACGTACAACAGATGCTGATACTGCTGCACCAATACCATAACTTATGACATTAGTTAGTAATATAATTATATCACCTCGTAGTTTAACACCACCCTGAGAATAACCAAATAAATATTTAAATAATGCTTCAGCAAGTTTCACTAAATTACCCGTTTGAAATACTACAACATAACCAAGTTTAGAACTCCAATGAAATAATGATCCCATTATTATAGTTTCAATACATACATAATATTTATTATATGCAATTGGTTTAAATATAAATTCTAAATTTGTTATAAATATACCAATAAGTAGTAACAATAAATTAATTGCAAAAACATCTCTCCTATCTACAAAATATTTTGATAAGATGCAATCTAAAAATGTTCCACCTAATATATTACATATTATTACTATCAATTTAAATACTGCTAAATTTATCTCATTTTTTTCTATATCAATTACCATTAATATAAAATTTCCAGTCATCATACTACTAAAACAACCAAATTTAAAATATGTTGTAACATTGGTATAACAAAATAAAAATGCTAATAACATTAAATGTGATACCGAACATGCAAATGCATAAGTTACATTGAATATTGTAAATACATCTGTTGGTGTTGGAAATTTAACCATATCTAAATATGCAGCTGCTGGTCGAGACATCTTGAATTGTTTTTTTACTCTACACTAGAATCCGTTTGGTAGAGATATGCAGATTGAAGATTTCTGATTTTTTTCAAGGGATTAAAAAAAATAGTTGTTGTATTCAAATAATGTATTAAATAATATTACATCTCAACAATTTATTACTGTATAACTTTCTAAGACTACTTAATTAGAGTTATCACGCTTATTCAATTAATATACGATCACTTTAATCTATTCCAAATATAACAGTAATCAGATTCATGCATGCTACGCATATTTCATTCATTTCATTTGATGATAATTTCTTGAAAATACTTTAAGAATAATCTATAATGAAATATTGTTGTCTTTTCACCACTCTTAGAAAGAGTTATGATAAATTTAATGATGTATATATTCCTTTATTTTGTTCAATTCAAAATAAATTCATCCATATTCATCAATAAAAAAAGAATATCACACTAACGATTATATTTTATAGTTGACTTAATCTAATTGGACCTTTAAGATTGTCAATTTCATCAATTTGTATCATCTTTCCGTTTTGTAAAATTTTTATTCTACTTTTTTTTGCAAGTTCTATAGCTATTTTACGTACCATTGGACATAATTCTTTCCAATTACTTAATTTTAAATAAATTCTTGGTATTTCACTTGGTCAACATGATTTTGTTTCACCACGACGTTGTACTAAATCAAGAATACCTTGACGAAGTAATTCTGAATAATCTACATCAGTAGATTCAGGAATATTATTATTATTATTATTATTATTAGATTTTGTTTCTTCAAATTTACGCTTCATTCTGTTTGAATATAATACAATTTACGCACAAGAAATAGAATTCCTACGTATTTAATTTAAATTCACCGTGAACTACCTCAATACATCTGATGATGTATAGCAAAATAGTCTTATAGACTCAGTCTATTGCTGCAAAAAGTTCCGGCAGGTGGTCCTCTAGTCAGGACCTGACCTATCAAATTCAGTTAAATTAAGTAACCGAATAGGTACAAACATAATTTCAGTAAGAGTAACAAATAATCTAATAATTTTTCGTGATTTGTTCGACCATTAGAAGAATAGTTAATCCCTACCGATACCGGTACACAACTTCAATCATGAACTAACCTAGTACGGTACTAGTAGTACCTGAATTTTAGTTTATTTTTATTATATAAAAGCTGCATGGAAAAGTTGGTTTGCGCATCTTGTCCTGAGCACCATCATGACGAGATGGTTCGTTTATGCGTACAACTTGAAATCATCAAAGCATTTGGCAAGTCGGGCGATATGATCAATAAGTTAGATGGTGCACAATGGATTCCGAAATGGCAGGCGAGAGTTGTGCAAGCTGTTTCACAGGCAGCTGCAATTCCTGGTGTAAAACGAGTGAAAATTATTTGTATTAAAGGTGGATTTCATTGCGATGCAGAGCTTAGGCACCAGCCTAAATTAGACAAGGCAATTATTGAAGAATTAAGTACATTAGGAGTCGATGTGACAACTAGACTTGAATGGTTAGAATTTCGAGATTTTCAGGATGATTATATTCCAAAAAGTAAGAAGGCTGATACACCGTCTATGAAGAAAAATAATAATGCTGATGATTCAATGACGAAACTGAAGAAGAATTCCTCTGCAAAAAAAGTAGAACCAGACAAAATTTCAGCAACAAATAACCTAACGAAACCAGAACTCCCACCTGCAACGTCTATTCCATCAATTGTCTGTGATGAGTGCGACAAAATATTTAAAAATATTGAATCTTTTCAGCAACATCAAGAGGCAACTGGTCATATAACTTGCAAGACTTGTGGCAAATGCTTTAGCAATGTGAATAAATTGCAACAGCATATTTCAAGCACTGGTCATTCAACGAAAGCTTCGTTGAAAACTGTATTTAAAGCTTCAAGTAATGATACCCCTGTAACGTCAATAATCTGTGATGAATGCAACAAAACATTTAAAAATACTGAATCGTTTCAGCAGCATCAAGAGGCAACTGGTCATATAACTTGCAGTACTTGTGGCAAATGCTTTAGCAATGCGAATAAATTGCAACAGCATATATCAAGCACTGGTCATACTGATATGACTTTTAATGCAGGCAATATAAATCTGGAGACAACACTTAAATTAGTCAAGCCCAGAGTTTTTGGATCGCTTAATACTAACAAATTGGATATCTGCTATCATTATTTTAACAGAAACTGCGATCCTTTCTTTCCACCAGCTATTGAACTTTTAGAATCAACTATTTCATTGTTATCAATTGATATGTTGAATCTTTTTTCACAAGCATGTGATATTAGAATACCAAATCGTAATAATAAAATTGAACACGCAGCTCTTTTAAGGATGGCTTGCGAAGAAAAAGAGATTGTTGACGAAGATATGATTAATAGAATTGTATGTGATGAAATGGACTTATTGGCTCGATGTGCTGGTAAAAAAGCTCTTTTTGATCCTATGGAAATTTCTCGTATTAATTCTGGTGCAATCCTTATGAGAGAGCGCCGAAAGCAGCTACATTTAAAAAGTATAAGCGAATTGAAAGAAATGGTTCAGCAAGTTGGAGCAAGTATTGGAAAGTCAGAGGACAAGGGTTTTATTGTCGAGGCAATATTATGCAAATTGTAATATATATTAAGATGTGCATTTTAGTAGCAGTTTATTTAAGTTTTTGATATGATAACTTATGAAATGAATATATGTATCATTATTCAAGGAAGTACTTCACCAAGAATTTTTTTAAACCTATTACTATCTCAATTAAAGACTAATTTACTGAATCCCGAGATTATTTATTAACTGTTATTTTTTAAATCCCGGACATACGTACACTCAATCCCGACCATCTAGACTAGATCACAAACATATATATACTCCTCAATCCCGAACATGCTTACACTCAATCCCGAACATATATAATATAATCACAAAATCTGGAGCGTACCTACTTGATCCCGACATAAATTACTGCTTCTATTCCGCAATATACTTACCTTATTTCATTAATATCCAGCATTAATAGTCATTCATAAGAATCTTTAAGTCTTTTTGACATGGTATTTGAAATTATAAGTAAATAGTACAAAAATGATTCAGTATAGTTGATTTGTAAAGTGAAATGATTTGTAATGTATGTAAGTATAATGTAGAATGATGATATGATTGATTAAGAATGTAATTTTCTGATCTTATTTGTATACATAACGGTTCTGGGTGACTTTTTTTCACTTGGGGCCAATAAGTAATGAAGTAAATAGTACTAAAATGATTCAGTATTGTTGATTTATAATGCATGTAATTACTATATTTAATGATGATATGATTTATTTT
>JACCDO010388653.1_pt1 | contig 25993 bp, 27 predicted proteins | sample 7446101 | NCBI WGS metagenome assembly JACCDO01 (sample SAMN15323440, study PRJNA562643) | freshwater metagenome | isolation source: river surface water | place: USA:Blue River Watershed | collected 2017-08-16 | reverse complement strand
TATTATATTACTATAATGTCTTACACGATATATGTGGTTGCGTATTAACAAGCATTATATAATATTACAATGCGAAAGTTTTAGAATTTACGAGTTTTGCGTGTTTTTTTATTGCGTTTGCGTCTGTGTCTTGTTCCACCTCCAATCGTAGTTTTAAATAATTGAGTATAACTATAACCACCGTCCGTGTAAGTTACAGAAGGACCGCCAACCAAAACGCCAGGTGGGTTTTTAAGCGCTTTCAAGTATTCATCTTCACTCATTTGTTTTTTAAGAACAAAATCATCAACTGTAGCATCAGTAAAAGGCATATTATATTATATTATTATATGAGAAAATAAATATTTAGACAATTGATTGAAACGCAGATAGAACAATTGTCTAAATCATTTATGTATTTTTACAATGTTCTTATTACAGGAAACTTTTTTCGCTAAACACCATAAAAATATATTTATATATTTTTATGTGGAAAATAATGCCTAAAATCGGCGTTTGAAATGAGAAAAGGTGTAAAAACTCAATTTGAGAGATAAAAATAATAATACAAAAATTCATATAGAAATACATTCATATAGAATTTCACAAGAATGGCAACAAAATGCAATACACAAAATGAACTATTACTTCAAAATTTGAAAACATTCTACGAGAACCGCGAATATCTCCAAAAGACAATGTCCGTAATCAATGGTGAATCCAAGATTTCTCTACGTATTGTAGATTGGTTTGTTACGAATTACGCTAAGAAGAATTTCACGGTATATGAACTTACAGATAGTTATGGAGAACCCAAACGTTTCAAGGTATACAATGACTATAAATTGAAGTTGAAAGCGTATAGCAAGAAACGTTTTGACCCGTTCTGTCGTTGGGAACGTATAAAAATTCCATATGATGAGACAAAATCTATGGAAACTACAATCGGACAATTAAATTTTTTCAAATGGACGATAGAGAACAAAATCATTGAATTTATTGAGGCGAATTATGATGATATTGAAAGTGATATGAATTCTCGCAATAGCACATCTAAACGTAAAGATAGTGATACTAAGACACGAAAGAAGCGCGAAGAACTTTCTATTTCTGCGTGTAAGTGTATAAAAAAGGAAACTGTTAAAATTATTGTGAAATTCAATCAAATCTAGAAAACTTATATAAACTTATAATTTTATATAAGAATAAAAATGTCTAAGCAGTATATTTATGCTTGTATTCGTATACCAATGGAAGTATTGACTGATGGTAATTATGAACCTTGTCCTGAATATGCAAAAATAACATTTGAACGTTGTGATGAATTGCCTACAATTGGACCTTTAGATAATAATAATCTCAAAGCAGTATTAAGTTCTTTTGTATCTTACAACGAACCACCGGCGATAAGAGAACCGGAGATACTTATTCCAAAGCATCTATTGAAACAAAATACACGAAATACGACGACATACAATACCACATTTAAACAACGACGTGGGAAAGTGAATCGGTATTCTATAAAGAATAGAAAAACGATTAATTTAATATTAGAGGGCGATTTATTGAACTCACAGACATCGGTTCAGGTAGAATCAACTCCGAACGGTCAATTATAGAAAGACTCTTTACCGATTTGAGAACCGGCTGGATAGTAGGTCGCGAATTAACTAAATCACACGAACCAATTCCAAATAACATAGATTCAATATCACAAGCATTATTACTCAATTCAGTGCGTGAAGTTTTTGCGGGAAGTAGTCCGTCGCCGGGGTGGTAGGAATTTACTGGACGACCATATTCATTCACACTATAATTGACTCGCATATTATTACCGGCTTGTTCCATTTTATAATTACCACGGGCATTTTTATCGCGAGTAGAAGCCATATATACTACACTATGAGATTTTCTTGTAGAGTTTTTCGTAATTCTCATTTCCAATAATACCATCACGGAAATAGTCCGCTAAACATAAATGGAATAAATCAAAATATTCATACGAAAATACGATTGCTATTCCAATTTCCGGTTCAGTATTCATCATTTTTTTTGCTCCAGTCAAATAGAGGTCTCGGAATTCAGGAATATTTTTCGTTTTTTCAAAAATATAATCTAACCCAGAACTTATGGTTTTATCATCATATATGAATCCATCATCATCAATACAATTTGCTGGATTCATACCAAACACACGGCGAATACAGTCGCGGTATTCATCATCATCTGAGTAAGATATTTTTAATGCATAGTTATACATATTACTATATTACACGACTAAACTTTATATTTGTTTATTTTGTAGATACAAGATTATCTAATCGGTCTAGTAAACTTTTATCGGTCGGTGGCGCAACAGAAAGTGATTCGGTGAGTTTGAGTGTATAATTCTCTATAAAATCTCTTAATTCTTCTTGTTTATTTATATCAATAACCGGTTTTTGTTCTGATAAAAACTTAAATTTTTCATCGGCTGTAGTCAACTCAGTCGTTTCGCCAAACACGATTCGGATAAATTCAGTTATTTGTTCGTTTAAGTCAAATTTTATGTTTCTGTTCTCTTCTCGCATCATTCTTTTATGAAACTCGCGAAAATCTTCCAACCACTGGTTCATACTCATTAATATCTATATTATAGGAATACAATTATTTCTTACTGAATACTACTTACACACGAGACGATTTTCCGTTGTGACCTTACCCGTTCCAGTTGTATGGATTTTTTATTTTCACTATACGTGGTCGCTAAGTGAAACGTCAAAATAATAAGGTGTATCCGAACTATTTTTATCTCCGAACTTATCTAGTATTTTACTATGAAGTTTATTTAAACTTTGATAATAATCTTCTACAAATGATTCAAATCTATCTTTATTTTTGATTTTACTTATATCCAAATGTCCTTGTGATGATAAAAAATTAATTTTATCGTTAATGGTTGTTAAGTTATTTTTTTCAATTGTATCTCCTCCAAATACAATTTTAATAAATTCTGATATATAATCATTTACATTAAACGATGAATCTTTTATGAGAATCGGCACAAGCGTTTCTAGAATAAGCAAATAATCTAGAAACTTTTTTATATCTAAATTCATATAATATCTATATTATATGAATACAATTATTTCTTACTGAATACTACTTCTTCACGAGACGATTGTCCGCCACGCACCCACCCATTCAGTGCAGCCTCCTCTACAGAGAATACTGGATTATTCACACGTCCTTTCAAACTATCTAACATAGGAAAATCCTTTTGTTCGGTGTATGGCTTATCCATAATAGTAGAAACGCTCTTTTTATCAGATACAACCTCACCCTGTTGGAGACGAGATTCTAATACTGGGTCGCTCGCACCCCTTCCTAAATATGGAATAGTCAAAAAGGGACGTTGGTGTAATTGTAATTTCTCAAAAGAACGTTGTTGTTCTGTCTTAATCAAAAGCAATGAATCGTAATCCACAGCCGAACTGGGAAGACCACCAACGGTTCCTCTAAAATTAATATTAGGACTCAATGTAGCAAATTTCACGTGTTCGTCGGTTTTGGTTGACCTAAATTGATTGTCTAACATATAAGTAGCATACTTAGAATTGGACTCATTGCGACGAGAACTATCCATACCCAAACGGTCCATCATATTAAATACATTAGAACTCATTTATATACTACGACCATATTTTTATTCGGTCAGTAATTTGTATGACGTGGCATATTACGGGCACAGGAGAACAAATTACCTTCCTTACACGAGGTCATAGAACCATAACAAAAGTCAGCGAACCCCGTTTGGTCGTTGACTATTGTAGTAGATGGATTAGATGTAAATTGCCTGAGAGACTGTTCAAATACGTATTGTTCTCCTAAATCCTTAAATAATTTATCGGAAATATCCGGCTGGTCGGGGTTCAATTCTTTTACCAGTGTCTTTGCCTTATCTAGAATTTTTTCGCTTACACTTTCATTGAACGCCGGTGGCGCGGGTTTTTTATTTGGATTATATTCATAGTCAGTGACTAGTGGATTCCCGAACGGATTAGATGAATCGGGCGATTCAAATATATTCGGGTCGCGGAGAACCGAAGCATTTTGTAATGCTACATCTGCTGGATTTTCAAACTTTTCTTCTATGATTTTCTTGTTCTTCTCGTTCTCTCGTTGTAGATTAAGATGATATAGATAAATGGAAAGAAGGGTCAATATAGACACAATCAATACACGCACATTTTGCGTTAGTATAAATCCAATAATACATAAAACAATTACACCACGAGATATAGCATTTAATTTTTGTTCGTGAGTCATACCTTCCACGGGAAAGAATTCAAATATGAAATTAGATTGTAATATTACATTTGGATTATCTCCCCAAAATGGTATTTTATTCTCGTCGCTAGACATTATATAGTATTGCGAGTTTTTTTATGACTTAAAAACGCTAAATCTATAGGTTCTTCTTGATGCATTTATTATCAATCTGGAACGTCTCACATTGTTCTGTCTGTGGAACAATTTTGAGAACGCATTTGGCTTTTTCACCTTCATATAAAGGTTCTACACAACCTTTCTCAGTGACTGGTTTTACTTCTACTTGTTTAGTGCATCTTGAACGGAAATGTTCGTATCGTTCTCTCACCATATCATAAGTAAGACCCGATTCTTTGTCTAACATCTTGTTAATTAATTCGTGTAAATCATATACATATGTAGAGAACGTAAGACGCGACTCCATATGCTTCATTTTGAGTGGTAATTTCTGTAAATTTGTCCGGAAGTTTTTTCTGCATTTTCCACAGGGCAAAGTCCACCGCAAGCTAAGAATAAAATCACGATAATGATATTTATCATCGGTAGTTGGATTTACAGGATAATTAAAACTCATTGTATGTAAAAAATGCCACATACTCGGTCCCCAAACACTAGTAAGCATTCCATCATTACTATTATATTCTGTTTCTGAAAAAACCCGATTTTTTCTGGTTCTCGCCATTTATAGTATATAGAGAATAGTTTAGTTGTGTAAAATTATTTATTGAAATAGTATATACCAATGTCAAAGATAGTTGATACAATCCTAAATCTCGCTCGTCCATATTTATGGATAATATTCGTTATTTTGTTATTCGTCGTGTTCTCTATTGCTGGATATTACGGGTATAGAAAATACGCGAAAGATATTGCTTCAAAAACGAAGTTCGCTGACGTTGCAAATGCGAACCGGACAAACAAAACAGCCACGTTATATATGTTTCACGTAGATTGGTGTCCGCATTGTAAAAATGCTCTTCCAGAATGGAAGAAGTTTAAGGAAGCTTATAACGGGCAACAGATTAATGGTTATAAATTAAAGTGTGAGGATATTGACTGCACCAATGATGGTGAAGACGAAAACATCGCAGTTATTATTAAGAAGTATAATATTCAGTCATATCCAACTGTAAAATTAGTAATTGATGGTGGTGAGACGATTGAATTTGACTCTAAGATTACGAAGAGTTCTCTTCACACGTTTGTAACTACAGTAATAACTCCATAAAGAAAATCTTTAATTATTATATAACTAAAGATGTCTACAAATGTAGTCGGTGAGGGCACATATGGTTGCGTCCATAAACCGAGTTTAAAATGTAAAAATACACCCAATATATCATATGACGGTAAATTATCAAAAGCGATGGAAAGCCGACACGCAATTGCGGAACTAAAAGAATATGATGTAATAGAAGCAATTGATAAAGAACATAAATATCATATGGGAAAACCGGAATTATGTTCTCCTGTGAATGACGTAAATACAATTCGTGCGATAGATAAATGTGAATGGATAAAGAGCAAAGATATAGCAAATATGAAATTGCTTATAATGAAAGATGGCGGTCTTAATTTAGCAGATTACTTGGATATACTCAAAAAACAAACACAGAAAGAAATTGAGATGTTTCTTATTGAATTACATCGCGTAGTATTGGGTATAAATGTATTAAACGAGAACGGTATAGCTCACCACGATTTGAAACCACAGAACATTGTATATAACCAAAGAGAGAACCGAGTTAATTTCATTGACTTCGGACATATGACTATGATAGAAACTTTGAAAAATAGGAGTATCCAATCGGTAAATTCACACGCTGTATCACACTGGTCGTTTCCAATGGAAATTATGTTCCAAAACAAGAAGACTTATATGAAATTCGCAAAAATGACCGTAAACGAGAGAATACAAATGTTTCCTCAAATATGGAACAGTATGAAAGACCATCTCAATGTCTTCATATCATACATAACAAATATGATTCCGAAAGCGGACGCAGCGGAAATAAATGTATTTATAAAAGAACAGTTTTATGATATGTTTGTAAACGAATTCGTTCCGGAGAAATATAATGATTTTTTATTTAAATCTATCCACACAATTGATGTTTATGGTATAGGATTTACTATATTACATATACTCGGTTCTATTAAACATACTTTACACCCGATGGTTTATGAAGTATTAACTCATTTATGTTTAAAGGCAATTAACCCGAAAATATCAGAACGTTGTGATGCCAAGTTGTTTTTGAATACGTATGAATCTATATTAAAAGAAAGTGGAATGTTAAGACGAAACGGATTGCGTATTGTAAATCACGATATAATTCCAATTATAAATCAGGCATCTCTTATAATAGAAGAAAAAGAAACACCTGAAACAGAAATACCATTTGTAATGGCGGAATCATTAACACCTTGTGAAACAATAGGCAAAGAACGAAATCCAAAAACAGGTAAGTGTGTAAAACGATGTGCCGAAGGATATGTTCGCAATACAAAATTCAATTGTGCTAAAATTAAGATATGTCCTGAAAATAAAGAGATAAATCCTCACACTCGTAGATGCGTCGCGAAATGTAAAGATGGACGTATACGTAATGCAAATTTCCGTTGCACTAGGAAATCTGGCGTTTCGCGAAAAAATCCTTAAAAATAGTAGCACCTAATTCAATATTGGATTCACGTTCGTCTCGCGATGACGCCAATGAAAGTATATTATCAATAGTTGTATGTTCGCCATTGATTAATATTTCATTCTGTATCATTCCAGTTTCATATCCATTTAATAAAGCAATTACATTTTTAAGAATGATTTGTAAATAATCAAATAATGAAGATTTTTTAGTGACTGGTTCAGAGGTTCCAAATAATTTTTTAATACCAAAAATTGAGTCGGGCATATTTCCGGCACTTAAGCATTCCTTCATTGGGTAGCCACACATTACACCACCGTCTATATAACATTCATTATTTTTGATAAGTGGTGCAAATATAATCGGTAATGTGCACGATGCGTATACAGCATCAATCACCCGCCAATCGGGGTGTGTATGATGCGACATTTTACATAACTTAAATGTATTGAGTTCAGTTACAAAAAAATACAAATCAATCTTAGTTAAATCATAAAATTCTTTTAAAGATACTCCCACTGGTATATCCTTTCCTGCAAGTAATGGTCCTAGCATTTTCTCCATAATATCAATTCCAAATACACCCCGTTTATCAAATGCCTGTATAATAGTGTAAATATCAACTGTAAATATATTAGACCACGGACGGTTTATCAAGTATGTATCTATCATATCCCAATCATATTTTAGACATAAAACAACTGAAATAAACGTTCCAACCGAAGTAGCATACATAGATTTAATATTTTGAATATCCCAAAAGCCTTGTTTAGCGGATTCACGGAGAACCCCATAAAATGTAAAACCGGTCTGTCCGCCTCCGGAAATAACTAGATGTTCTATAATACTTTTATCCTCCATTATGTTGTATATTATATATGTTTATGTATTTTATTATATGCTAATATAATAAAATGTCGTCTATATTTTTATTCGACCACGAAGAAGCAAGCAATAGTAAAATTAATATTGATGAACTTTACGAGCGACGTCAGAGACGTGATTTAAAACAGTTGGAGATATTTAATAAGATACTTAATCGTATTCATAAACGAATACAATATACAGCAAAAAATAAATTATGCAGTGATAATCATATATGGTTTAATATACCAGAATATATAGTTGGAGAACCAGTATATGATAAAGGTGATTGCACTGGATATTTGGTCTCACAATTAGAACATAATGGTTTTTTCGTTAAATATGTCTATCCAAATACATTGTTTATTTCATGGCATAATTGGGTTCCATCGTATGTCCGTAATGAAATCAAAAAGAAAATGGGCGTAGTCATTGATGAGAAAGGTAATGTAATTGAAAAACAAGAAACAGGAGAAGAGCCAAAAACATTATTACAACAACAAAAAGACCAGAAACAATATAATTCAATTAAAAATTACAAACCGTCTGGTAATCTGATTTACGGAGCAGATATTTTAGCGAAAGTGGAGAAGAAAATCAGTTTCGACGTTTAACTGTCTTCGTTTTACGTTTTCGCTTTCCACCGGTTGTTCTCCGCGTCTGTGATGATAATTTACTAATTTCATTACACATTCCTTTAAAGTTATTTGGATTTTTCAACTCATTACGAAGTGATTCTTTTATAACAGTTCCAATTGCTTCTTTAACGACTAACGCAGTAGCCCCACGAAATTGAGAGGAGCGTATATATTGACCTATATTTTGTTCTAACATAGCAGTCAATTTAGCCTTTGTAGGAGTATCTTCAAAATATTTTCTTAGTCCTTCAAACACTTCATCGTTATATTTCTGTTGATTTTTCAAATACAAATCTTGGAAACCTTTACACATATATTTGTCTGATTCTGTTTCTTTATCGGTTGCAGACGGTGGTGAAACTGGTGTGTTGTCGGTTGATGATACATTCGGGATTATACCTTTTAACATCTCATTCGCATTACCATCTAAATGTGAAGTTGCTTGGTTTAATATAGTATCCATATACTATTGCTAGATAAAATTGAATGCGTTTGATTGAAATTATTTTATTTCACAATTAATACAATATGGATACATCAAAAATAGTTATTAAAAAAGCAAAGGGTGATATATCAAAAACACAGAAGAAGAAAACTACACTATCAAATGCGGAAAAGGAAAAATTATGGGCGATTTACGATGTAGAAAATAAGCCAACCGAAATCACCACACAAGTTATGAAAGAGGCAGGATTATGTGGTATGTGCGAGAACGGAACATTAGTTATTACGGAAGAAGGGTTTCCTACTTGTTCTAATGGTGCGTGCGGTATTATATATAACAACACATTGGATTATTCGCCGGAATGGCGGTTTTATGGGTCCGATGATAAAAACAATGCGAAAGACCCATCAAGATGTGGTAATCCAATCAATCCATTGTTAGTAGAATCATCATATGGTTGTAAAGTGATATGTTCGTCTAAATCCTCGTATGAGATGCGAAAAATCAGACAATGGACGGAATGGCAATCTATGCCACATCGTGAAAAATCATTATATGATGAATTCCAGTTTATCACAGTTATGGCCCAGAATGCGGGTATTCCTAAGATATTCATTGATGATGCGATGGCTATACACAAGGATATATCCGAGCAACAAATGTTTCGTGGAATGAATCGTGATGGTATAAAATCCGCATCAATATATATAAGTTGTCGTCTAAATGGTTGCCCGAGAACAGCACACGAAATTGCGGAAATATTCCATTTAGACAAAACGAGTGCTACAAATGGTTGTTCTATGGCTGTTAATATTCTACATAACATAGAGCGTAGTTATGAACCATCACAAAAAACAACACTCGGCACAACAAAACCGTCCGCATTTATAGAAAGATACTGTAGTCGTTTGAACGTCAATCCAGAACTTACCAAACTATCTATGTTTATCGCGAAAAAAGTAGATGAACAGAGTATTATTAATGATAATACTCCACATTCAATTGCGTCTGGTATTATATATCTAATCGCACAAAACTGTAATTTGAATATAACTAAAACCGATATTAAAACTATAAGCGGTGTTAGTGAAGTAACTATTAACAAATGCTATAAGAAATTAGAGAACATAAAAGATAAATTAATTCCTGCGCGTATTTTAGACAAATACGCATGATTCTAGTATATACAAATTTATTGTTATTTGTATCTATATTGTATTTTTGTTTACATTCTGATAAAAATAATATGGAGTGTATTCTGGCATTATTTCTCGTATCAGTAATTATTACTTCGCAGACATTTTGGAGAAAGCCAATCAAAGGGTCGTTTATACATAGTATAGATGGATTGTTTGCTAAATTTTGTATAATAAGTTTTATTGTATATACAGGAATATACAAACTACATACAGAAACTCATAAGATAATATACGCGATAGTATTGTTAGGTATAGCGATTGCCACTGGATTAAGCGCTTATTATTCATCTAGAAAATGGTGTAGTAAATCACATATACATTCACACGCGTTTTTACATATTTTTTGTTTTGTTGCTACGTTTTTCGCGTTTTAGTCAGGACACGGTATATTTAGTATATTATTCTATACAAATAATATATTAAAATGTCTACGGTTACATTTGAAATACAAGAAATTACTACAACATATCCGAAATTGATATTTATTGTTCCTTATAGAGACCGACAACAACATTATGAATTTTTCTCACAGCATATGACCCGCATTTTAGAAGGATTGTCCTATCGTATTTTATACATACATCAAACGGATACTAGGTCGTTTAATCGTGGTGCCATGAAGAATATCGGTTTTCTAACAGTCAAACAATTATATCCTGATGATTATTATAAAATAACTCTTGTTTTTAATGATATTGATACAATGCCTTTCACCGCTGGGTTTTTGGATTATGAAACCGTGCCGGGTGTAGTCAAACATTTTTATGGATTTACCTATACACTGGGTGGAATTGTATCTATGAACGCTGGTGATTTTGAGCGTGTAAATGGTTTTCCGAATTTCTGGGCTTGGGGATACGAAGATAATGAATTAAACCGACGTGTTATTGAAGCCGGAATACGGTTAGACCGTAGTCAGTTTTATCCAATTATGGATAAGAATATTCTACAATTACAAGATGGGTTTGGTCGTGTAGTGAATCGCACAGAGTATGATATTTTTATGGGTAAAACAACAGAAGGAATTAATACGATTTCGCATTTAAGTTATAATATAATAGAAGAAACTGGATTCGTAGATGTTATATACTTTAATACGAATCGGGAAGAGAATATTGGAGCACGTGCCGATTTTGATTTGCGTAAAGGTAATAATTCACCATTCACTACGAATAAAATGAATCGTCGTCCAGCAAAGATGAGAATGATTATATAGATGAAGTAGATTCCATAAATTTATAGGTAAGACCAACACGCGATTGGTCTTCCCAAATACCCGAAATCTTTATAACTACGTGTTTTATATTACTTGTATTAGATATTCTATAAATTTTTACATTACCGTTCTTCACGTGGTCGTTTAATGTGGTTGTTGTTGTCTTAGTTGTGTTTGTGATTTGTTTATAATAATCCAGTATATATTTCTCTATCCACGCAAGTTCATCACACAACTTTGAGTTTATTGGGTCAGTAATCGGGAATTTTAACATTGTTTTGTTATAAGTATTCACAATAGTGGTATTATGAAATGGAATAATAACTGATACTCCATTTGTAGTAATCAAACTATCGGAATATTGCACTTTTGTAAATTTGCCATCCATAATGATATTCTTCTTACTATCCATAAAAAATAGATTGTTGAAGTTTAATTGGTCTGTTTTATATGTGATATTCATTGGTTGTATAATATCATATATAGTATTTATTTAGTTTTATCCTTCATATATTTTTAATACCCATTTCTAATATATCCTTCATTAATTCAAATACAACGTTTTGTGTTTTCCAATTTTCATATATAGTTTTTACATTTTCGTTATATACATCTGGGTTTGGTATTTTGAATACAGTTGCTTCTCCAGTAGACTTTAGTTTATGATACATTTGAATATAACCTTCGTTTTCAATTACCTTAGCCATATCTATATTTGTATATAACAAACCATTATACATTCGCAACAATAAGTCGGTTTCTAGCTGTATATCCGTAAATAATTCCCTGTGAAATTTATCTTTACTTTTATTTAATCCATTACTCATAGTACAAAATATGTTTTTTTTATTTTCTGGGGTAGATAAATCTATCATATCATTTAATGTGTTTTCAGACGCATCCATGTTACTAAATAGCCAATTTTTTAACAAATCACTCATGTGCATAGGCGGATAATTATCATAATCAAGACGGCTATACACCTTAACAATGATAAGTCGTTTTGATTTATACCTAGTTAATAAAGTTGAAACTGGTATATTGGATATATTACCAGCATCATACGTAGGTTTATTATTAATATTAGTAAACGGTAAACAACAACGTGCCGTTCTAATTATATACCAATAATCCTCCTTAATATTATTGCTTAAATCTATAATATCACTAGTATCACAACTTGTGGTTTTTGTATTTGCGTCTATATAATTATATTCACATATAACGCGATTATTGTCTTCAGTCAAGGTTCCCTTAAAATCGGGTATAGTATCAAATACATATTTTTCAAATTTACGAATATCAAGATTATTTATAATAGCGAACGGAATTAATTTTGAACTTGCAAGTTTATATATATTTTTACGAACATACCTGTTATACCAATTTCGTTTATTTATGTAATTATATGATGGGTTCATACATAAATCTATAAATGTGAGTAGCATTGAACCGCCAGATACACTGGTAATCAAATCAAAATTAAACAGACCATTATCAACTAAACACGCAACCGCGCCCATTGAAAAAAATGTCTGTAAAGTTCCACCGCCAGTTAAAACTAATGTATTTTCAACACATTTACGTTCAGACTGAGTGAAAATCTCATCTGCTTCGTCCTTAATTATTTTACGCGACATATATATATATATATATATATTATATAACTTACAAATAAAATTAGTGTTCCGTTTGAAATGTTCAACGATGTATATCAATTATATCCTTAAAGAACTCAACAAAAACGTTTTGCTGTTTCCAATTCTCTAATATTTGTTTCACTTTGTGATTATATACATCCGGGTTTGGTATTTTAAATACTTTTGCTTCGTTAGTACGTTTTAGTTGATGATACATTTGAATATAACCTTCATTTTCCAATACTTTAGCAACATCTTCATTGAAATAAAACGCACCATTATATAAACGAAGTAATGGTTCAAAGTCGGCTTGAACATCATTAAATAGTCCTTTATGGTATTTGTCCTTACTCTTATTTAAACTATTACTGATAGAACACATTATGTTATTATTGTTTTTTTTAACAGCTAAATCAACCATATCATTCAATGAATAATCGGCTGCATCAATATTACTGAATAACCATTTTTCAAATAAATCATAATAAGACATACTTGGATATTTATCATATATTAATCGCGTATATACCTTTATAATTATTGTGCGGTTTGGATTATATCGTGTAAATAATGTAGTAACAGGTATATTACATATATTACCAGCATCATATGTTGGTTTATTATATACATTTGTAAATGGAAGACAACAACGTGCTGTGCGGGCAATATACCAATAAGGTTTTTTAATATTATTTTTTATATCTAAAATATCAGTCAAATCACAGCTCATTGTTCGGGTATTACCATCTATATAATTATATTCACATATTACATTTGTATTTACATTCTCTAATTTCTTATTAAAATCTGGTATATTCTCAAAAATATAATTCTCTAATTTGCTAAAATCAAACCCTGAAACAGTACAAATATACGGAAGTATTTTAGCTTTACATAAGTTATATATACTTTTACGAACATAGCGATTATACCAATCTGGTTTTAACGTATAATTATATGTTGGATTAGAACATAAATCTAGAAATGTTAATAATAAGGTTCCTCCAGAAATACCAGTTATTAAATCAAAATTGAATAATCCATTATCAACTAGACAAGCAACCGCACCCATTGAAAAAAATGTTTGAAAAGTTCCACCGCCAGTTAAAACTAACGCATTGTTAATTGATTTGCGTTTTGATTCTGTAAAAATATCATCTGCTTCGTCAATGATTACCTTAGGCTCAGTCATAATATATATATATATATTATAAAATTATCCATATATAATTATCCTAATATGTTTTTACCATATGTAATTATCATAATATGTTTTACAATATATATAATTATCGTACTATGTTTTACAATATATAATTATCATATTATGTTTTACCATATGTAATTATAATATTACGTTTTACCATATCAAATTAGATGATTTACTTTCGGTGAGTTATATATTTTATATATTATTATCAAAACACAACACTATTATAATAGTTATATTTAGGTCCAATCAGAAATTTAATTTCATATTCTATATTATATAGATTGTAAAATGACTACTGAAATTCCTTGGAAAGGCACTACATTCCAAGAATTGAGTGCTGGTGTTAAATTCAATTCGGCACCGAATATATCCACTACAAATTTATTTTTACCAAATTCGTTAAGAATATATAGAAAAGAAATTGCCAGCACTACTATTGGTCGTTGTAATCCACGAACATCAATTAAGATAGATGATTATAACCGTCCGGGAGGTATAATTAATTCCAATATCAACACGAACACCGGTTTAGCCAATACCGGCGATTTAATATATGAAAAAAATACCTGTGAACACCCATCAAACACAAATCAATGTAATGCATTCTTATCTCCAGCAGATAATGCTAGACGACGTGTTAGGAGTAGCGGTATGATTAAAAAACAAACTGTAAATAATGATTATTATACTTCCACACAGCAGTATTTGAATAGTCGTAATATTTCATACGAGCAAAATCAATATTTCCACGTGAAATACGGAACAAGCACGGCAAAACCCGGTTCAGCTGGAGCGATTTCTAATATATATCAATCAAACGGAATTAATAAATGTCCGAAATATACAATTCCTGCAACTACGTTTACTTATTATTGGGTAGATGACACCGCGAACATAGTTAATATACCGGCAGGTCAGTATGATATTGATGATTTGAATTTAATATTACAAAACACAATGGTTACAAATTTCCATTATTATACTACAGCAACATTAACCAAGATATTTTTGTTGTCGCTTGGATACGACAGCACATCAAATACGATTATTATATACGCAAATGCGAATACATTAGCACAATATCCGCCAAGCACATATTCGCTTCCATTAACATCGCCAACACCTACGTGGGACGCATCTTACAATAAAATACCGGGTGTTTATATACCAAATACAACTATAGGTAATGCGCTTGGATTTGCTACGAATACTCCATCTACTACATATCCATATATATTAAATCGCATTAGCACAGTGAATCTTTCTATACAAGGCACATTTAATCCGGGAATACAACCAAGGTATCGTCGTATATATTACAAGCCGAATAATTCACAATTCGGAGTTCAAGGTGCGGTTTCGTCTAGCGACAGATTAGCGCGTAAAAAATACGATACAATTACAACGGTTGGGTCTAGTTTTAGAAGTGCTTTTGGAGCACAAACCGCAAATGCTCTGGCGTATGGTTCTTCGGCTTATGGGTATACTTTAAAAGAACGTATAGGATATTCTATGAAAAAAACACCTACATTTTCCACATATTCTACAGAAATGAAGCAATGTCCTGTAAGAAAATTAAAGAATGCAATATAATCAATGATTGAAAAAAGGCGTCAAATCTGTCGTTTATGTATCACTTTGTAATAGAAAATGATATCTAAAATAATATCATCTTCTCAATAATAGATTTTCGGTTTGACCCCTAATCCCAAGCACTATGAACTAATATATTATGAGGAACATTGTGCGTAATACACCAATTCGCACATTTTTGTATATTCGCACGAATATATGTATCTATATTTGTGTTTCTACTGCGATTATCTATAAGCATTATAGTTTGTTGGATATTATCAATTTGTTGATGCCCGAATATAGCATTGAATTCTTCCAATTTATTTATGTAATGTAATGCGATAGGACAATTCAAAAACCGATGTATATGAGTTGTGCTTTTCAAGACATTCTCAAAACAAGTAGTAAGCTTAGGAATAAACCCAGAGTTAGATGTAAATCTAAATTTTTTACATACGACATATTTTTCTGAATTTGCGTGTCTGCTGGTATTTGGTTTTGTAATATATACTTCTTCATAGAATGACGATAAAATATACAACAAATCAATTGTATGATACATAAAACAATCAAATATTTTTAATATGAAACTTCCACCGTGTTTTTGTAGAGATAAAGCGTAGCAAATTTGACCGTATAATAGTTTCGTTATGTTGATTTCTTGTGAATTAAATCCATTTGAAAAATCAAAACCACCATCAGCTGTAATTAAATCCATAGATGAACCATATTTATCTACACAATGTTTGAAATTTCTCATACAAAGAATATCCCCTGTTCCTGTATCGCCATTTTCTATAAGAACATTTGGATTGCTTTTCAGAAACAATTCACTTTTTTTCCACGCCGGAATATTCGTGTCGTTCGCATCATCTAATAGACTCATTCCAATATATACGTCATTTTGGTTCTTTCTCGTGTTTGCGAGTGCTTCTATAAATCCGCCCGGTCCTTCGGCGAGATGAAAACTCCGGATAGGAGTTGAATTCCGCAGTTTTGATGTTTTGCTTTCAAATGCACTGCCATTATTAGGCGTATACAAATCAAATGCAGACATCAATTCTAACATTTTAAAATAGGACCGTGATAATGGTTTGTATTTTGATATACATTTTGATTTGTTTGGAACATTGCTATTTATATATTCATATGGATTTGTATATTTACGAAATTCGTCCCATTCACCACCATATTCGTCAATTTTGCTTTTGATATTATACAAATAAAAAGATAATGAATTTGAAATAACTGGCTCTGGATTTTGTTCGGAAGTTATACATTGTATGTTATTTAAAATTGAACTATTTACAGTTGGTAGTAATATATATAGCATCTTGTATATATATTATACTATAAGGGTTTATATCATTTCGCCTTGTGAATAATAGGTTGTCCTACAATTACAATTTTTTTACCTGTTTTTTTTATCTTTGGCTTCTCTGGTTCAGGTTCCGGACGAGCAACAACTTCTTCTTCCATTTCTTCAATTGTTTTGTGAGTCACCGCTTTATGTATCTTGTCTGCGTCCACATTATGTGTTTTGCGAAACACGAAATATCGGTTCAAGAATGATATTTGTTTCTCGTCGCTAGTCATTAGATGTGCGTTTTTATAATCTGATGATTTCTTTGGGTCCATACGTGTTTCTGTTTCCATCGCCGAGAATAGCTCACTGAATAAACCGGTTCCGTTTGGAAGTCCTTGTGGCGTATCACGTTTACCTAATAATGCAAATCCATAATTTTCCATCATACGTGTGAAATACTCAAAATTCACCAAATATTCTCTGAATGTCTTTCCAATTGTTTCTTGATATACATTAATTGAAAATCCCAAACAAGACTCATCACTCGGAAATCCAGTTTGCGAATACATTTTGGTAAGTTCAAACATTTTACGCTCACCGTCCATTATAGTGAATGATTCACCTTCACTCTTGTCCCGTAATAGTTGAAATATTGTTTTACCATCAAAACAGGTTCCAATGAAATATCCGTTTACCGCCGTACATTCAGTCAAGTTCCTTAGAAACCTATGCATACTCGCTTTACTTTCAAGGAAATAATGAAGTGCAAATTGACAAGAACTAATATTGAATCCTTTAGCGCCAGTCCCATATTGATTATAAACACCCTGTCCCAGAAATTTCACATCTTTTGGTCCATTCCCAAATACCGCGCGAACTATCTCTTTGTCCTTTTGTGTTTTAAATGCTTCTCCACTGCGTATATTTAATCCACTGTCTCCGTTCACAAACAATGCAGCCGGTGTATTTTTACGAGTTGCTCTGTCGCGTAAATAGCGCGCACACGCACCATCTAAACGGTTGTGGATATTATCGTGTGAAATATCTATCCCGAAAACAAACGACAGATTCGCATTGTTCCATTTACTTAAATCACCTGCTTTTCCCACAGCATAATCTATTAACGTATCATTTCGGTTTGAAATACTAGTAATCAACTTATTTTTTACATACAAATTGTGAAAGTCGCGTAATCCTCTGGTTAGATTCGTTTCATTACCAACGCGATTATAATATACTCCTTCGTTTGCAGCCGCGTTCTCCTCCTCTCCATATTCTTCTAGGTAATCAGGTATTCCGGAACCACTACTTATCATCTCCTTTGTAATAGGATTATGTATGGATTGCCAATTACTATTTGCTACGTGATATGCGTTTCCATAATTTTTCAATCCACTTTTCAACTCAGTGGTTTTATCATAACGAACACGTAATGGTGTCCATCTCCAACCAGCGGGTTTGGTAGTATCATAACTAAATTCCACGATAGTATCTTCTTCAAAATACTCACCTTCTATCGTAAATAGACCCATCTCCTTCGTGCCGTCTTCTTTTAATATAATGTTCGCAAAACACGCTTTCGTATCAAACGGATTCGTCGGTTGGAATGGAACTGGTTTATAACGGTCGCGATTATTCGTATTTTCATATTCAATCACCTTGTTTTGAATTATATCCTCATATGGGTCAACAAACCCGTGCCGGCGGTCCAATTCATCAAATCCACAACGTAATATTAGAGTTTTATATTGAATTATATTTTTATTGCCTTGAACGTTTTGACCGTCTTGGAATATATTATGTATCTCGTCCTTGCCGTTCTTATCCTTTTTCAATGAAACCAAGAAATCAATTGTATTGAATTCAGCCGGTTTCCATTTGAATGACTGGACCCATAATGGTTTTGATAATTTTCCAGCCACCCCCACTTTATCACTAGCGACCGCTGTATTACAAGGTGTAAATATGAGACCGTCTGAATTATATTCATATATACCGTCCTCAATATCAGATAAAATCTTGGAGCAACATTGGAAGATTGTTCGCGTTGCTGTATCGCTATAAAATATCTTACACTTAATCACGAAATCACACGCACTTGAAAATTTTAGATGTTCCACAAACTGTTTCAACAGGTTCAAACGATACTTTTGCTTATTTGCTTCAACATTTGAAATATCATTGTTATAGAACGCAAATTCGCGGGTGCTCTTCTTTTGAATATAATATATATCAAACGCTGCATACAAATTAATTGCATCACCGTGTTTATTGTTTTTTATATGTTCTCCGTCTAGCAAACTCTCAAAGAATTCTTCATTTGTTGTTTTCGCTCCTGTGAAAATCACGTTCATATTCGTATCAATCATATATATAAGACCCTTTGTATTGATATATAGCAACTTACGTTCTCCGTCAGCTTTATCCGTTACGGTATAATTTTTACGTATATTCGGAAGAGTTGAATTTGCGTCCATTTGCATTATATTAGACATCTGGAGCGTAACTGATGACGGTCCTACAAAATGATGTGGGAGAACCCACCCCGGCTGATATTGTTCTCCGTATAACAATCTCATATATTCTAATTGAATATCATTCTTGACTGTGTATGAAATCGGATAGTTTGTTCCTTGAATACCACCCATTACAATACGAATTGCTTGACGAATAGCATCTATCAGTTTTTTACTGGTGTTATATTCGGTTCCAATGCCAATCTTTGAGTTGTCTACTTCCATTTCTATCTCATATGATTCTGCGTTAGTGAGAACTCCAGCGTCTTGTATTGTGTAAAATTTCATTGGAACGCCTTTATTCGTTGTTTTTGATTTTCTAACAATACTTAAGTCAGCAAAGAATGGTAGAGTGTCGTGATAGAAACGAACACGATTCATATGACGATATGTCTTCTTTGCATCACTCCATTTCTGAATGATTCCACGAATAATAGGAGAACGCGCCGTAAATATTTGTTCTAGCTGATATGCGATACGTATATTAAAATCACTAAAATCTGCTGCTTCAATAATAACACCATCTGCCGTTTTTGGACGCGTTTTCTGTGTGAAAATTACTTTGTCGTTCGTAGATGACGGCATATCCAAAATGCTCTGGATACTATTTGTTCTACAATATTCTTGTATCAGGTCTATACCTATAATTTCACCGCGAATATTTGACATTATAGTATTTCCAGACGTCTTATCTGTATATTCGTGAAATATACGCAACGAATGCATTCCATCAGGATTGTCCGTTTTAAACCCACACTGGTATAATCGTTTCACTACATTCTCATAATCAATCTGTGTTATTTTTTGCTTCTTTGTATCCGAACCGAAACGGATTTCAACTTCGTTTAACTTACCATCTGGACGACCACTGAATGGATTACTCTCTAAATAATGGTCTATCATAAGTTCTAAACGATGGTTTCCATCGGACCGTTGCGCCTTCGGCGCTTTCGCTTCTTTCTCCATATATAGTATTTTTACATATTATTTTAATATTGTTTCGTCAATCAATTTTACCATATACAGCGTCTGACTGCTTCTTGATATAGTTCATTCTTCTTGTATTTAATGGTCTGGTCTATGCCTAGACGAACCGACAGCTGTTTCAATTTATCAACCGAAAAATTAGAAATCGCGTCCAATGGTTTATCGTAACGATGTAGACAAAGTTGTTCGGTTTCAATTTGCTTGATTTTATCATCTGTAACGCACATATCTATACCATAATCATTCTTAGCATTCTTATATAGTATAATTGTATGGTCGTATTCGTCTGTAGGGCATATATTAATATAAAACTTGTTCTCCTTAGTTAGTATGATTCTTGTTTTATAAATAACAGACATCGCAATTAGTGTGCTTACAGACAATGTCGCATTGGTAATAATATCAGACATTATTTCTTGGATTGCTACGTTTGTAATTTTTACGTTTGTGTTCTTTATACGACTCGGTTGCTTCTTTATAGATTCCATTATTTTTTGTTTCTCCTCTAGTTCAATATTACTATATCCACGAGTCAATGACTTGTATGCTTGTAATCCATTCTTTGCGATATATAGGCACCAAAAAAGTGTGTCTTTCTTATCAGGATAATAAATTTCGGGTTCTGTCTTTTCAATTGGAGTTGATACAGTGGTAGATACTTCAATCTCTTTATTATTTACAATAACCGGTTTAGTCTTTGTATACATATGTTTGGATAAGAGAGCAATTTTTTCGGGTGAATCATATGAATAATTCACAAATACTTGATGGTAAATACCAGACATTTTCCTAACTTGTATATGGTGTCGTCTTTAACCCAGTTTCATAAATCTATTACGATATTATCGTGTGGAGATTGTATTGATGTAAATGACCCACTGCTTACAAACTAAACTATAATCACACCTATTGGAAATCACATTTTCATTCAACACCCTTTGTATTTTGGCAAATACGAATATATGATATATACACGTGTATATCATATATAATTATCTATTAGCCGAATGAATTATTTACCTCCTCACCAAAAAATTCAGTCTTGAATGCTTTCTTTTGCGATTCAATAGTCAATAGCGTGTTCTCCTGCTCCTGAATATATTGAATGTATCGCTTCATATTCTCAATCGTCTCGGTTGGTAAAAAAGAAAGATTTATAAACACTCCACTCTTATTCTCGTTGATTTTAATTCCGGGCGAATTTTTTAGAATCCGTAATATCTCCAATTGGTGATTCTTACCCAACGACTCAATCTTTTGTTTAATTGACTCTAAACTAATATCCATTATTATCTTACCTTATAATTATGATTATTTTCTATATGAATTTATTATATGATTAATTCACTATCACCCCCAACCTTCAATTTCGGTTTTTTTACTTGGACCATTTTCTTCTCAATTAATTCTCCAATAACACATATATACGGGTCATTCAATTCATACCTCATACCAATTACTTTCACTACAATTTCCATATTCGCTTTGATTGTATTGAAATATTTATCCGTATTGTGATGGTCTCTCGCAATAAATACGGTTACTGGTATAACATCATTTGTGTCTATAACTTGGGCGTGTATTCCCGCCTTTGTTATGTCTTTGCTAATACATTCTATCTTCATACCTTCTACTGGATGGCATATCATACACTCAAATACTGTATGAATTTCAACATTATCTCCGTGCACTATCGGTGATGAATAACTCAATACTCTAACCGAACCGGGGCGAATGAATCCTTCGGCGATACATTTTCCTTCAACACTAGATGTGATTTTCTCTTCTAGAATTTTCTTCGTGTTGCTGCCAACTTCAGTAATAGACAACACTATTTTCTTATTGAGAATTGATTTGATATATACGCCATAGATACGTTCGTTGTTCGGTTGGGCCATTTTTATATGCCTTATTATATAATCTATAATAAGAAATCAATTTTCCGTTTACATATCATATATTCCATTAATTAAAACACGCTCTTGATTTAAATACCACACCTTCTCAACCTTTGTATCGTTGAATTCGCGCATCAACACTTCTATGAGAACACATATCTTCATAGTTGTATTTATTTTGTAATCTTTTACACTTTTCGCGTTGTATTTATTCGGTTCTCCTACAAGAGAATTTAAAATGGGACGAGTATATTCGGCAAGTGCGCTACATGTCACGCGTCCTAGTTTGTTTCGTTCTGCTTTGCTATATTTTGTCTTAAATACATATTCTCGCTTGCGAGTCCCTTTTTCAAACCAAGCAGTGAATCCAAATACATCATTCAAATGCTGTTTCGGAAATATATATTTTTGTTTATATTCCTTAGAACGAAGTATATTTGCAGTTTCTACGTATGGTGCTTCTATCCAACCATCATCAGACGGGTGATATATACGAGTCCGTATATTATCATTCGTAAAACTTATACCAATATCGCCATTATCCGCTGTAATTATGTTCTCCTCAAAGTATTGTTTTATTATTTTTTCTATTTCGGTTGAAACTTCAGTATTATATACCATATTCAATATGATAATTTTATCTGTTGTAAGCATATTATCTATCATATGATATACGAGATGTTTTTTCAATTGTGATTCTGTAAAATTATACTCCGTTATTACGTGTTTACGAACCGAATTAAAAGCAGAATACCAATTATCATTTGTGTCATCAGAAGAGAATGCAATCTTAAATAACTCGTTCAGGTTCTCCACAATCTGTGAATAATTGTTTTGATTTCCTGATACGCGCTTTCGTTTTTCCAGTTGAATTGATACGCTTTTATGTTTGAAATCAACTGGAGTAGTTCTCTCATATATAGATGCAGTGGTGTCTGTTATTTCTACCGGTTGAAATAAATATGTATCACCATTATTCGTTATATGACCTAACCGACTGTATTTATCAACTACATATTCATTTGAATTATCTATCATTCGTGTAAGCGCTGAAAAAATCTGTTCTCTCGGATATTTTTTCATTACATTTATCGCATCTATAATTTCTTCGCTTGTATAAAAATGACGCTGTTTAAATAATTCACGTATGCGTTGTATAATTCTTGTGTTATTACCTTCTACGAAATTCGTATTATATGTATCATAATTTACATCATCACTTGTGGGTGGTTCTGAATTTGGAAAACATTTAAATTCACAGTTCTCCATATAATCGCATATTTCTGTATGTGGTTTATCACCAATTTCATATTCTTTCGTTCCGCCACTTGAGAGAGATAATGTGATGGTTATATTTTTAATAATATCTTGCAACATCTTGGTTGTAAAATTTGTCTGGCTGATATTCAAAAGACAATCTACAGCGACCTCTTTGAGAACACGTGTTACACGTCCAATAGCAATCGCTTTTTGCTCGGCAAGACGATATACATACATATCCGCGGATTCTTCTGTTGTTCCCAATAAGGTTGTGTGTAAGAAAATCTCTACATTACGTTTCTCAAATGGTAAATTACAATGACTCAAATTACGCACACCGCGACCAATAATCTGTTCTATACGATTCATATTATACCACGGTTCTAATACGTGAACTTGACGTATATTCTTAAAATCTATGCCTTCTCCCGCTGCACGTGAAATTATAACAACTTTAACCAGATTTCCATCTTTGTTCTCTATACTGTTTAAATATTTGATGTCTTCGTTATTGTTCGGTGAGTATGTAATGTCACCAGTAATCATCATATATTTTGCTTGTGATGCTTTTTCAGAACCTATATTATATGGAGGCGGAGGTGATTTTAACAACGATTTTACATTCTTATCCGAGCTATAACGAGCAAACCCGATTTCTTCTAATGCGAGCGCTATAGGGACCGCACCACCTTCAATGTATTGTGTGTATATTAGTATTATACCGTCTGAACGTTTTACTATTTCACAGAATTTTGCTATTTTTGCACTATATTTTGGTAATTCGGAAGGACTGAATATGCGTCCATATTTTTCAGATATGTATTCAAAATTACGCATTACATTAGATAATCCTGTTTTTCCAGTCATATTATTAATCAGTTCAATTTCTTCTTCTGTTGTATACGTAGCACCCGGATTATATTCTTCTGATGGATACACTATATTCAATGCCTCTAACGGTTTTTGTAATATAGAATAACCAAATGACTCTTTTTCTTCAAATGCCCTATCTTCATCTTCTCCGCGTTTATGAAGGTTCTCTACACACATTTTATATACACTGGATTGATATTCACCAATTCCGTTCGTATACACCCTTATATACTTCAGTGTTTTCTCGGGTAGTATTTGTTTTTGGTTCATTTGAATCGTAGGATACACATCGGACGGGTTCTTTTCTGGGTAAATCCGGAATGGAAATGTATACGGGTTCTCTCCTCTTACATAAGATACATATCCGTTTAATTTTTTACGGAGTAATTCTTCTCCTCTCCCTGGAACAAACATACCATTAGAATCAAATATATCTGTCGTTTTAATCGTTTTCCTCTTGTCGTTCATATTCATTAGATTAGTCAGCCATATAATTTCATCATATGAGTTATACATTGGTGTTGCCGATAATAACAATAGTTTCATACTATCTGTATTTCTAGCAACCTCCATAAGTAAATCCGCTGGTTTACGGGTGCTATTGATTTTTGTAGTGCGTATATTATGAACTTCATCAATAATAACCAGACGATTATTGAATATATTCTTAATGCGTTGTTTTTTAATACGTTCTCGTTCTTCAACAGAATAATCTATATTGCCTTTAATTTCAATTGATTCGTTAATGAAATTTGCGAATTGCGTATAACCCATAAATACATAATATTGCCGTATAATTGCTTTAATTTGACTTATTATACTGTCTCGGTCGCTCTCAACCCCCTTTGTATCTGTAGGATTTATTTCTTTCAATAACGAATTGCCTACACAAGTATTTAAATTCCATATCCCGTTCTCTAATTTCAATTTACGTTCATCAAATAATTGTAATATAAAATTATCCTGAACGTTTGGTGATGCGATTATCATTATAGATTTCTTCAATCCAATCTGTTTCATATATCCGCGCATTTCTTCAGATACTCCTATAGCAGAACACGTTTTACCAGTTCCCAACCCGTGATATAATAATAAACTATTATAAGGTGTTTGGAATGACATGAAATTCTTTACAAATGTTTGATGTGGCATGAGTTCAAATTCGGCACTACATAATTTATTCGCTTGTTCTTGTATATCCGCGATAGACTTTACTGAACCATCATATTGCGAATCATTGAATTCCTTACGTTTGGCGATTTTCAAACTGAAATTTGGGTCATCTAGGTGAGGATATAAATACCCGTGTTCGCCATCATCATTATATACGTCTTCTATTGAATTTTCTTCAGTTGTATCATTTTCTTCAGTTGTATCATTTTCTTCAGTTGTATCATTTTCTTCAGTTGTATCATTTTCTTCATTTGT
>JACCDO010043072.1_pt1 | contig 26009 bp, 26 predicted proteins | sample 7446101 | NCBI WGS metagenome assembly JACCDO01 (sample SAMN15323440, study PRJNA562643) | freshwater metagenome | isolation source: river surface water | place: USA:Blue River Watershed | collected 2017-08-16 | reverse complement strand
GGTTCTCTGCTTTTTAAGTAGGAAAATCGATAATATATATAAAAATGAAGATTTTCTGTTTTCCAAAAGTGTTTTCGAAAATCGATTTTGGACATTTATAAATGTCCAAAATCCAGTTTACTTACAAAGTCTTGGATTTTCGATTTTTGTTGGGTCGCGAAAAATTGCTTATGGTGCGATATGGTCTAAATACAAAATTTTTAATTATAAATTTGTGACTGTAATTTTTTGGTTGTCGGAAAAGTGCGTTTGATTCCGGACATTTATCTTCTTTAGGTATATCAACAATGTTGAAAAATTCCTCGCCCGAAATCGCCGTAAATTTTCATTGTAAAAATTGTAACTACTCTTGTAGCAAACAAAGTGATTATAATAAACATATTATGACACGAAAACATCAGATTTCAACAAATCTTCAACAAACTTCAACATCTTCAACAACTTTTGTCGCGAATAAGTATGTATGTGAATGCGGTAAAAGTTACAAAGAACGAACCGGATTATGGTATCATTCAAAGAAATGTGATGTTGTAAATGCTGTGAAAGAAGAACCTGTTGAGAAGTTATCTGACACTCAACAACTGCTTGATTACCTAATTAAACAGAACAGCGACCTACAGAATCAAATACTTGAGATATGTAAGAATGGAATAATCAACAACTCTAATAATACTGTCAATTCTAACAACACTTTCAATCTGAATTTGTTTTTGCACGAACATTGTAAAGATGCTATGAATCTATCAGAGTTTTTAGAATCCATCAAAATCCAGTTAGCTGATGTGGAAGCTGTAGGTGAACTTGGTTATATCAATGGAATCTCCAAACTCATCATTCAGAATCTGAAAGGACTCGATGTAACTAAACGACCAATTCATTGTACTGATGAAAAGAGAGAAATAATCTATATCAAAGAAGCTGGGGTATGGACAAAGGATGAAGATTACAGCAAGCTGCGCAGATTGATTAAAACTGTTTCCAATCGAAACTTTAAGCATACTCGATTATATAAAGAAAAGCATCCTGATTGTATCAGAAGCGAATCCAAATACTCCGATACTTATAATAAACTAATAATAGAAGCAACTGGAGGTGGTTCAAAGTGCAATGATTATGAAAGCGAAAATAAGATTATGAAAAAGATTGCGAAAGCGATTACTATTGACAAATCCGAATTTTTAACGAAGTCGTGATACGATATATGGTTTTAAATATTGCTACTGGTTTATTGTTTTGTAAGCCGTATCTTGCGCACCATACGCTGCACACCAAAAACCCAATCCTATACAATCAATGATTTTATAAGGTTTCTCTCTTCGAATCAGATTCAGGTTGTATTTTGTATAGTGATTCACCTGGTTATACCGTTAGGGTATGCTTATAGTCGCTACGCTGAACCCTTTGGATAAGGAGAGGTACGGAGAACCTTGGTTCTCTGTTCTTTAAGTAGGAAAATGGTTAATATATATAAAAACGAAGAATTTCTGTTTTCCAAAAGTGTTTTCGAAAATCGATTTTGGACATTTATAAATGTCCAAAATCCAGTTTACTTACAAAGTCTTGAAAACACGATTTTCTGTGACTGAGAAAAAAGTTAGCATGTGGTCACCAAAAAAAAAATTCAACTTTGTGAGCATAAATTTTATTTTTCTATAAAGTGCGTTTGATTCCAGACATTTATCTTCTTTAGGTATATCAACAAATGGCAACCGAAAAAAGCGAAAAAAGCGAGAAAAGCGAGCAAAACTTTATATGTGAAAAGTGTGACTTTAAATGCTATACAAAGTGTGATTGGTTGAGGCATACAACGAGACTTAAACACAAAAATAATGTCAATGACAACAGTTTAGCAACAAAAACGGCGAAAACTTTTGACTGTGATGATTGCGGTAAAACTTATTCTGATAGAACTGGGCTATGGAAACATAAACAAAAATGTAATACTGCTAACAAGACAACAAGTATAAACAGTTTAACAAATCTGGTCATAGAAATTGTAAAAAGTAATACAGAATTACAAAAACAAAATCAAGATTTCCAAAGTTTGATTCTTGACCAAACTAAAATATTTATGGAACAAAATGCCAAGTTAGTTGATACATTTAGCGAAGCAATCAAGCACAATTCTACTGTAACAAACAACATCAATTCTAACAACAAAACATTCAATCTGAATCTATTTTTATATGAAGATTGCAAAGATGCTATGAATCTGTCCGAGTTTTTGGAGTCCATCAAAATACAATTGGCTGATGTTGAGGCTGTAGGCGAACTTGGATATATTAATGGGATTTCAAAACTCATCATTCAGAATCTGAAAGGTCTCGATGTAACCAAACGACCAATTCATTGTACAGATGAAAAGAGAGAAATAATCTATATCAAAGAAGCTGGGGTATGGACAAAAGATGAAGATTACAGCAAGCTGCGCAGATTGATTAAGACTGTTTCCAATCGAAACTTTAAGCATACACGATTATATAAAGAGAAACATCCAGATTGTATAACAGCTGAATCCAAATACTCGGATACTTATAATAAGATTATTATAGAAGCAACCGGTGGCGGTTCCAAGTGCAATGATTATGAAAGTGAAAATAAGATTATGAAGAAGATTGCTAAGGCGATTACTATTGACAAATCAGCATTTTTAACGAATCCACTTTTGGGAAAAGTGGAGCAAAAATCGTAGCGACTATAAGCGTAGCGTAAAACATATCATTTTCATAATGATATTTTTTGTTCATAATTTACGATTAGGAGAAGAACTTTGCCTAACGGTTGCGCCACAAGCAATGCTATAATATGCGCTTGAACCTAAGTTATCTGCTTTCAGTCGCTACGCTTTTGGCTCTTGCTTCGCTGAAACCTTTTCTAAAGGTGGATAGGATTAAGTCGAATCTTGCGTTTAAAGTTCTCCTCATTCTTGAACAAGAATGGTTTGAATCGCATCGTTTTGAATTCCAAATCGCAGTCGTCAATGATTACTCGAGATGTCATTTTCAACTCGGGCAAAAACACCGCATACTGAAACGAACCAGTATCCAATGCAACTTTATTGAAGAGATACCCATCATACTCCTTCTGCAAAATAGTAGGGTCGTTTGTGCAGAGATGCAACAAATCGCAATCATTTTGCACCCGACGAATAGTTTTCGTGGTTAGATTGATATAACTTAATTTTCCAATCCATTCCGAATAAAATGAACGCGCATCATCAGACAAAGTATACAACCCCTTCACACGCTGAAATTCAATCATATTCAGTAAATCCACCAATCTACGAATTGGACTTGTGATATGAATGTAAGCCTCCAAGTTCAACATATGATGGGCTGTGTCTGATACGCAACCATCAGTTTCACACAAAACATACTGAGATTTGGAGCTGTTGAATATCTTGATGAATTTGCCCACCTCCACAGGAAGAGTAGAAGGAACAGTTATATCACGAGTCACTTGTGATGACCGGAAGATACCCGTTTTCTCGACCAATAGTTCCTTGGCACAATAATAGTTCATCAGAATCATCAAGTAACTCACGACATCGTGGCTGTCGTCAACTGATTCCATATATTTGTATTTTGGCGACAACCAACGACACAACCACAAGAGTTTGTTGTAATCTGGGTCTATAAGCAAGTCTGGCTCTTCGTAACAGAAATTTTTACGCAATTTAATAAACGCATTGCCATATTCAATCTTGCCAATCCCATCATCCGTCAAATAAATATCCATGAAGAGAGCGACTCGAACTTGTCCGGCACACAAACTGCACAAATCATCCGACAGAACAGCGGGAAGCATCGTGCGTTTCTTGTCGGGTAAATATATCGTTGACACCCTCCCAGCAAATTCAGACCACAACTTGAGCTTGTCCAGAACAAATGTGACATTGGAAATATAGATGGAAATGCAAGTGACACCGTTCCCGACATCCCGAATTCCGAAAGCATCATCAAAATCCACACAATTATCTGGGTCAATAGAGAATATATTCCAGTCTTGTCTATCTTCCACTTTTGGGAAAAGTGGAGCAAAATCCGTTTCGACTTGTGATTCATTATGCGTTGCGACATGTGATTCATTGTTTTTGCTCCACTTTTTTACACCTTTGCGAATTGAAAATGCGCAATCGGCATCATCTTCGTCACTCATAACAGCCCCCGAAGGGGGCGTTTTGAATGAGCGAAGGTGTAAAAGTGGATAAAGTGGTTCAAAAAGTTTCTGACCACGAAGAGTCAATGAATGCGCCGTCGCCTTTTGAAATTTTTGGATACTCTTGTTCAATCCTTTGCAATAAAGCTGATACTCATAGAAATTTACAAGGACATCTACAGGTCCAATCACTTGACTAATGATGGCAACCGGATGCTTGCCTGTCCAATCAATGAATGAAAAAGTGACATAAAAATTTACAAATACTTTGGAGAATCCAACATTCTTGATTTCATATGGAACCAAAAAGCAAGGAATCAATTTGTTATCTGGAACAACGCGATACAACAGTTTATTATTTTTATTGTGGCGACCATATGTTTTATTTCCCACCAAAATGAGAACACCTGGAAACTCCTTCTTCTCGCGAACTTCCGACGAATGTATTATAACTTGATTATTTTCAATAGTATATTGGTCCCCTGGAAATAGTTTAGATTCAAATGGGTTTATATCATGTTCCGCCCAATCTGAATAATTGCGGTCCTTCGGCGCGAAAGTAAATGTCATACATATGTATTCTCTGAATGTTTTTAAGTTATTATTTTCTTGGTATATATCTTCAACATATATATATATGGACACCCAAACAATTACGCGTGCTATTTTATCTTTGATATACATTACTCTTGTTTTATTGACCGCAATGATTCCTGTGCTTTTATCATCTAATAAACAGTTCCAGTTGGTCCAAATAGGTAAAAATATTTCATTGTTGTTTTCAACACTATATGATATACAAAATAATAAATACTATGGTTTTGACATGTTAAAAATACGCTTATCATTGTGTCTCAATATACTTGTTAGCACATTAATGATTTATAATGAAAATATTGGAATATTGAAAACAGCAAACCTTTTTTTGTATTTGAAATATTTCATATTTAATGATGTCTACTTTTTTAGCAAATTGGTTGATTACTTCCCAAATATTGATTTTAGGTTTAGCGATAGTGTTAACAAAAAGGTTAATTTTGAGGAATTTGTTAAACACGCTAGAGGTGAAGACAATAGTGATCTTATTATTCCGCTCATAAAATCAGCATTGACCAAGTCAGGATTAGTATTTGAAGAATATAATGTCGTTATTGCCATTATTATAAAGGTAATATCTAACACTAACTTTTATACAGAGACTGTCAATAAAGATTTTTTTTCATACAAGAATTGTGATTATTATATTGATAACACATTTGCTTTATTTGAGACATTTAAAGACGGATACATTATTCAAAATGTTGATTCTTTATTCGCAAAAGATTTTGATAATGTAAAATTTAAAGCCAAATGTAAATATAATAATGTTGAAAATGGAGTAAAATTGACCTTAATTGAGTATCATGATAAATTTAACAATAAAATATATAATAAAAAATCAAATAATTGGTCATATATAATTTCGGTTTGGAGAAAACATATTCACTCTTTGAAATATTCGGGATTACATACCATTACGCATGGATTAAATAGTATCATATTTAACGAAGCATTAACGAATCTTGGTAAAAATGACGAAATATTTAAATTCATACAAATGTTTGCATATTCAGATGAAGGTTTTTTAACTAGAGCTGGCACATTCTTTCTTGATTTACCATCATGGATACCATTTTTTTCAGTTCCAAACCATTTTGATAAAACAAATTATTTTGGGAACTATGAAATAGAAGATATACTTAAATCAAAAAGTTATAAACGAATACTCTTCCCAGAAAACAATACTTTACCAAACGATTACAATACGATGAATATATATAAGAAATACGAAGACGCAATATATAAATTAGTTGATAAATATGTATCTAATGTCAATTTGAAAAACAAAAAATACAGTAAGTTTGAGAAATCCATACAAAAATATTTGAACGAACCAACCTTAGATATAAATGATATTCTTTCAATTGTTCTTAAGAATGTTATAATCCATCATTCAATTCATTCCAGTTTTACACCAAATTTCATAAGAAATTTCCATTCTATTAATAACATAGATTACCTTGTCCAAAAATTTATCAATAAAGATAATCAAAAATGTTTCCAAAAATTCTCAGAGGATTTGAAGGTAATTGAAAAATATTGTGAGGACAATAATAACATATTGTTATGTCCTTCATTAGTAAATCCTTATATTTCGTATTAGAAATCTGTTTACACCTTTGAAGAATTAAACCATTTCTCTTTGAATGTGCTTTGGCAACGGTTACTTTGCCACTGATAAACCCACCTTTGTTATATTCTGTAATCAAGCTTCGCTTGATTACGATATATAAATCGGCGGTTCAAAGGTGTAAAGACACGCTTATAATATAGAATGGTAAGCGGAGGAATATGACTTTTCCTATGAACCTTGCTATTACTGATTATAGCAATTACCCGATAAGGGGAAACCAAAATTGTTTTGCTTTTTCGTAAGTCATAAATCGTTGTTTCGTTAAGGTAGTATATGAAATAACACTTGATGGGAATTTGCTTACCTACCAATCAGTAAGCAGATAATAACCCCATTAAATAGAATTTAGCTTCCCTTCGGGGTTGTATGCGTTCGCATTTACTTGCTTCCTGAAAAGTCGGCACTTAAAATGCGCATTGCTCTAAATATTTAAAATATTTCAAATATTTATAAATGAAATATAGTTTCGATTCGTTCAATAATACAGATTTAGAGCAAACTATAACTCCTTATATATTTAATTCATATTTTGAAATACCATTTTTTCACCCAACTGTATCGTGGAATAAAAATACATATAAACTGTTCTATTATCCATTACTAAAAAAAGAGTTTATTGTTGAAAAATGTAGAAAACGAAGTAGAATTTTGAAACAATATGATATGTACGGAAACATAACATGGTTTAGTAAACAAATTATTATTGATATAACAAATGATTATATTGTTGTTAAAGAGTATGATATGTTAAATAATGGAAAAATAATTGGTATTGTAAAGTATAATATATTACGATAATTACAAGAACCAAAGTACAAATGATAAAAGTGTATATTGATTTGTGTTCAAAAAATACAAATCAATTTGGTGAATCGTTTATCAAGTGTTTATTTTCTGAAAAAAACAATGTCATTCAACGATTCAAAAAACAACGACCTTACGACGCGAACGCATCCGGGGGCGCACCTCATCCACCACGCATCATTTTTCTGGTGCCTCGACGCTTTCTGGAATTGCGCTTACGCGGATGACGCCGTTTTGTCGAACCAAACAAACGCGAAAGGAATTTAAACATTATACATTAGGGAGAGAAAAATTACAAATCGGTCTTCAAGACACTGTTTGCTAAAAAAGGCTCGGGTTCTCTTGTAGTCGCCGCGCTTACGGTCGCTCCGCTTATGGTCGCTCCGCTTATGGTCGCATTTTGCTCAGGGTTTTGCTCCACTTTTTCTAAAAGTGGATTTGGCTCCAGATTTTGCTCCACTTTTTCTAAAAGTGGATTTTCCAAAGGTGGATGAACTTTCTTGACAACTTCTCTCTTAACATTTTGGTTTTGAAGAGCATACAATCCAATGTAAGGACTTATTGCTAGATTGTTCATATAAGTGCGATAAAACATGGTCGAAATGCTCGTTCCAGGACCGAACTTGATGCTGTACCACCAATATGCGGGGATGTACAAGGTCTTGCCTGGCAACAATGTGAACTCCAAGCACTTGATTTTATCGAAATCCGCTGAATAATTCGGCTGTGGGTTCCAGCAATCCACAGGTGATTTGAACTCAAAGTTCTCGTAATCATATTGCGGATACAAATACTTGACACTCTTGGGTGGCGCGAGCTTAATTTGAGCAGACCCTTGTGTTAACAAGAAGAAATTCCGGTAATTGATTTCATACTTGAACGGGGTACAGACACCTGCGCTGCCCATCATGATATCATAGTTGCAATTTGAGACCATATGAGGACGCAGGAAACCATCATTGTATTTGAAACTCTTGATAACGCCTGTATCATTCAAAAATTCCGAATTGTTCTCCGACAAGTAGCACGAAGTCTTGTCTTCATCAAACAATTTCGCTGCAGCATGGAGGGGGAGTGGGACATACAAGTCCGCATTTGGGTCGGAATCGCGGACATTACGAATCTTCACATCAAATGCGCTGTAGTTGTTTACAACATATGTTTTGTTTGTGGATTCCATAATTTTCTGATTGTCAAAATCGAATAAGGTTGGCTGCCGAATATCGCAAATTTCCTCCAATTTGTCTTTGGACGCTTGGTCAATTTCATACATTTCCAAATCGTCACTTGTTTTCAAATGAAATTGGATATGTAGGTAGACAAACAGAACTATACAAAAAATGAAAAAGGAAATTACAATGTTAAACATGTTACTAAATAAATCGAATACTAATTTCTCTCGGCAATAACGAAGTATACATTGGTTATTTTTTAGTTTAAAATAATCAATACATTTACATTTCAGATTTGACTGAAATATCTTCAACAGACAATTCATCACCCACAAGTGTCTTCAGGTCAGCTGAAATCATCGTGCTAAGGTCGGAAGATTGAGCATCATAATCTTGTTCGGGCAATTGTTTCTCAATCTCAATAAGAGCGGTCTCCAAATCCGCAAACTTCTCTCCAGTTTCTCGTGTAAGGTCAGAGAGCTCCTTCTCCAGCTGCTTTATCTTCTCATTGGAAGCAATCTCCTTCTTCTCGAGCGCATCGAGGCGATTAATCATGCTCGTCAAAATGCTGTTGTCGACAAGCTGAGTATTCGGCGGCATATCGACCACGCCAGTCTCCTTGAGTTCCTTGATAAAGTTTTCAACTTTGCACAAACGAATCGTCGTGAGACCAATTGCGTCACCAACCGAAATCTTCTGCTTCTGACCAGGAACTTGCGGTTGGACTTGTTTCTGAACCTGTTGTTGCGGTTGTCCTCTGGGTTGTTGCGAAAATACATTGCTGGAACCAATAGAAGTGTTAGGACGGGTTTCACCAGCTCTCTTGTTTCTGGCGGCGGCAATTGCTCGAGAACTACTCATTTACTAAAGAATCATAATTTCTTTCTTGGACATTTGACGCATATTCACTTTTTACATTAGTCAATTGTCCCAAAGTGTAGGCGATTTTATTTCTTGTTATACTTCATATGGAAAGTTCCGGCGGCGATGATTCAAAGAAAAATTTCGTCAAGCATGTTTTCAATTTTGACGATGATTCCAAATCGGAGATACTCAACATAATCCAATATTCTCTCATTGCATTGATTCCAGTTGTTGTTTTGAACAAGACTATGGCGAAATACATTCCGGAAGCGGATGAAAACAAGGGAACTTTAGAAGTTGTGGCTGAAGTCCTAATTCAAGTGATTTCCATGTTTATGGGGTTGCTTGTGATTCACCGTCTCGTAACATTTGTTCCGACATACAGTGGCACCAAGTATCCTGAGTATAACATAACCTTTATCATTTTGGCGGTTTTGATGATTACTCTGAGTTTGCAAACGAAACTCGGAGAGAAAGTTGGAATTTTGTTCGATAGGACAGCCGTTTTATGGAATGGGAAAGAAGAGAAGCCACAGAAGAAGGGCACTGTGAAGGTAAGCCAACCGATTGCAGGTCAAGGTCAGGTCCTGCCGCAACAGCAAATGCTCGTCAACCCTTCTGCAAGTATTGGTCAAGCAGCATTAACGCAATCCATTTACACAGACGGAACCTCAATTGGCTCGTTGCCAATGAATCAATTTGGAAATGGGGTTGGGGGTGTTCAGTCGGGTCAAATGCAACAACAAATGGCACAGCCGATGATGGATACATACCAAGAGCCCATAGCATCAAATTCTTTTGGGGGAAGCGCTTTTGGTAGCTGGTAATACATATGAAATAATATAGACATAAATATACTATTTCATAATAACAATGAAAGACACAAGTGAACTGCTAAACAAAGCAATTGATGATGCAAGCAACGAATCGCTGATGGGACTGACTACACAAAAAATAAACGAACTGAATTTGAAAGTTATCAATGAACTGCAATTGTCCAAAAAAGAAGCGCTTGACATACTCCGCAAATTGAATGGATACAAATACGCAGATGAAATGGACGACCTAAAATACGGCACATATATCCGTTGGATAAAATTAGACAATCCCGATGATTTGACATTGACACAAGGCGCGATTTTCACCGACATAAAAATAACTGACCAAGGCGTAAATTTGATTTGCAAGAATTTCGGTTACAGCAATAAACGATTCACAATCAAGATGGATGAATGTCTTATATTTAGAAAACTTACGAATCAAGAGTTGGTATTGTTGTCGGCATTGGACCATTTGTCGAAATAAATCTATTTGGGTATAGTATACATGGATAAGGTTGTGCAAATTAAACCATTTGAGCAGGTTAAAACGACTGTTGTAACCGGTATGGCGGTGCGTGTTATTCGAGTTGATTTGTTCAAAAGTGCAACAATTCATGTTACTTTAATGGATTCGCGCAAAAGTATTGTTGATTCTAAAGTTGTAGAGATAAATGGCGATGATTATAATCAATGGGGTGGCGACGATACATTTATCTACCAATATGTTGCAAACAAATTAGGGTTATCTATGCCTGACGAAGAATTTGTGACTCAATTGGTTGTACCTCTAGAGATACCTCTAGAGATACCACAAGAGGTTTCGGTAGAGGTTCCAACAGATGTGCCTGTAGATGTACCACAAGAGGTTTTGGGAGAGACGCCAACAGATGCGCATGTAGAGATAACACAAGAGGTTTCGGTAGAGGCACCAACAGATGTTCCCGTAGAGACACTACAAGAAGTTTCGGTAGAGACGCCAACAGATGTTCCTGTAGATGTACCACAAGAGGTTTTGGGAGAGACGCCAACAGATGTGCCTGTAGAGATACTACAAGAGGTTCCTGTAGAAACACAAGAAGTTTCGGTAGAGATACCACAAGATGTTCCAGTAGAGGAGATACTACAAGAAGTTTCGGTAGAGGTTCCAACAGATGTTCCAGTAGAAACACAAGAAGTTTCGGTAGAGACTCCAACAGATGTGCCAGTAGAGATACTACAAGAGGTTTTGGGAGAGATACCCATTGAAGAAGAAGTTCCAACTCCTGAGTAATCATCTATTTCTTCTGGTTTTCTTAAATTTCAAAACTCGTTTCCCTTTACAACTGAATTTACCGCGCGTCAAACCTTTTCTTAAAAAAATCGTTTTAGTGCAAATTCCAATAGAACGCGCTTCATTCACCTTATCAATCTTCTTAATGCATCGACACAACTTTTCTCCGAGTATCTTTGTCGCCTCTTGTTTAATCAGTTCTTTCGAACCAGGAATTTCAATTTTGTAGTAGTTCAGCACCTTGATATAATCACCATTTGTCAATCCCATGGTATCTTTATTTATACAGAGAAAAAATAAAAACACTCCATATTATCGGTTGTAAAAATTGTTATATATAAAATATTGTCATATATATAACAAATGAAAATAGTCGTATTTGATTTAGATGAAACTCTGGGTTATTTCTCTGAATTAGGAATGCTTTTCGATTGCCTATCGAAACATCGCCAAATTTCACAAGAAGAATTTAATCAAATTTTAGATTTGTACCCAGAATTCATAAGACCAAACATAATAAATATCCTAAATTACTTAAAGAAAAAGAAGGTGTCTCGAGCGTGCAGTAAAATAATGATATACACAAACAACCAAGGACCGAAATCATGGGCAGAGCAAATAATCGCATACTTTGAGTCCAAAGTGCATTACAAATTGTTCGACCAAATAGTATGCGCATTCAAGGTAAACGGGAAACAGGTCGAAATGAATAGAACAAGTCACGACAAGACACATTCAGATTTTATTCGATGCACTCAGATACCTGCAGATACGCAAATCTGTTTTTTAGATGATGTATATCACCCAGATATGGCAAATGACAACATCTACTATATAAATATAAAACCTTATATATACGATTTACCGATTAATGAAATGGTAAAACGATTCACAAATAGCAAGATTGGCACAGAAATGAAAGACATAGTCAAAAACGAGAATTTCGATTACAAATACAGTCCAAAGGAACCGAAAGATTTGGAAATTGATGTTATTTTGGGTAAAAGTATCATGTCACATTTGAAATTATTTTTTAGTAAAAACAATGCAAACAAAAGCACCAGAAGCAAAAAGTATACAAAGAATAAAACGAATAAAAACCATAATTCGTAATGAGTTATCATGTAATTACAGGCAAAACACTATCCTTAATCTTGGTTTTGAGCAAAACTAAATACTGATTTAGTGCAGTAGTAGATAAGATTAGCATGCCTGCGATAAATACGATTTTCTTGTCCAGTTCATCGAACCGATGATTAGAAAAAGGATTGAACCGCCATATCAAGAACAAGCAAATATAAATTCGCATATAATAGTCCATCGTTTCGACATATGCATGTGCGTTTGGATACACTCCTAAAGCGGATACAATTGCAAACGCGTAAAACAGAATAAGGAACAAAGTAAACAATTTGTATTGGATTGACTGCATATACTACCCAGACAAAAAACTTTTTTACGGTGATAGTTCCGATTTTTCAGTTGTTTTACTCTTGTATATGTCAAGTGTCCTGGCGCTCGGGTCGGTTGCATTGGTATATTTAGGCATCCAATAATACGGAAGAATCATTGTAGAATTTGGAAAGAATTTGCCAAATTGTTGCTTGTAGTATGTTTTCTCGACCCCAATATCTGGGCTGTCAATAGACAACTGTTGTCCAATCTTCTCTTGTAAAATTGTGAACAATGAACGACCGTGACTGGTAACACCATCACTGAACGCCTCCTTGCGCCTCCAAAGAATCTCATTGGGTAGAATTTGCTTGCCCTCTGAATTCTCAAAATTTGGGAAAGTGAAACTGGAACGCAGCAGGAACTTCTCCTGAGCATTTTGATTCTTGTGGTTTCGGAAGCGAGGAGGAATTGAAAGATAGTAATTGACAAAAGTCCTGTCGAGGAATGGTGTCCTTGGCTCAAGACCGTGCGACGAAATGCACTTGTCGGAACGCAGAACATCAAACATGTAAATATCTTGCAGCAAGCGCCGCGTTTCGCAGTCAAATTCAATGTCATCTGGGCAATTGTGCATGTAGAGGTATCCACCACACAACTCATCGGAACCATCGCCGTTGAAGATGACCTTTGCCTCACTGTTTTCCGAGATGTACTTGCCGACCAGGTAGTTCCCGATGCTGGCGCGTACGGTCGTGGTGTCGTAGCTCTCAATCGCGTAGATGACAGAAGGAATCGCGTCGAACATTTCCTGCTCAGTGACAACTACTTCAGTGTGCTTGGTTCCCAAGTACTCCGCGACGATGCGCGCATACTTGAGGTCCTCTGACCCTTTCAAGCCAATGCTGTATGTCTCCAACACTTGGTTGTTCGCTTTACAGTGTTCATTGACAAGTGCGGTAATCAAACTGCTGTCGAGACCACCTGATAGAAGACAGGCAATTGGGCGCTCAGTTGCACCACATTGTCGCTTGACTGTATCGCTAAGAGCGTGACTAGTTCCATCGAAGAGTTCATCAATGCATTCTTCACCGTTATTAGGAATGCCATATGAAAATGTAGGCACAAAAAAGGTTTGGTTTTGAACTACTGACTTCCACTCCGACCAACTGGTCTTCATAGTTTCGAAGATACTATAAGTTCCTGGCTTGAACTGCTCCACCACATACTGATGTGGGTTCAATCCCACAAACCCATCGAGACACTTTAGTTCGGACGCGAACCCAATCAACTTATCGCTCATGTAACCAGCATTTAGGTTCTTCAGGTGATAAAGCGGTCGAATACCGAACGAATCGCGCGCTGCAAATACGAGTTCTTTATTAGAACGAGTGTCATACAAAATGAATGCAAAGACACCGTCGAGCATAATCAGTGTCTGTTGGAATCCATATTTCAAATACAGGTGAATTATGACCTCACAATCAGAATCAGTTCTTGGAGTCACATCTGGCATGACCTTGTACAACTCTTTGTAATTATAGATTTCACCGTTGCAAATCAAGACGACTCCGTCAATAACGATGGGTTGATTTGAATCCGCATTTAGGCCATTGATTGCAAGCCGATGGAAACCCAAAGTTATGTTGGGATACGATGTAACCAAAGTCGAGTTTTCTGGACCGCGAGATTTACCCTTCATAAAATGTTTTTCGACTTTCTCACAAGAAGGATTGAGAAGAGCAAATATTCCACACATAATATAAGAATCGAGATAACTCTATATATTTTATCTACTGAGTATATATTATGAACACAGACCCCAGCGTTTCAACAATCCACAACCAAACAAATACGCGAATTTACGACCGCAATATTCCTTCGCAAGTGTTACAACCCAATATAAATGTAAGACCAGTAATGACAAAGTACTCGCATTTGCCGATAGTGGACCCGCGCAAACAGAATACAGTGCCACTTATGCAAGCACCGAATTACAACCAACACCATACATTCAATCCGGGGAATTCGGCGCCTTGGTCTGGATTTTCATCTAATGTGAATACTGAATCGGAGCTCAGGAACCAAATATACGCTCTGCAGAAATGCAGCCAGGCAACCTATGTGCCAAGCAGTAGGAGTGACTTGTATCAGGTGAACATGAGGCAACAACCCGCTGCCCAACACTCGCTCTTGTTTCAAGAAGAACACTTTGGCAACTTCAATCCGAATCCGGACCCCAAGATTGTTGGGGCAGGGATTTTTCAAAATTCGACAAGGACGCAGATACTTGACATTTACCAGAAATAAGAATTTTATTATGTAACCAATACATAATAAACGAATGTCAGAAGAATTCGTAAATCAAGTGACACTTGAATACTTGGTGAATAAAGAATACAATCTCACTATAAAACCTGGGAACAATGTGAATAAAAAGGATAAGAAGTTTTACCGCAAGCGAGTATTCAATTTAACCAAGGAGTTATTAAGCAACGAAGAACCTTCCGACCTCCTTCCAGATGTAAAAAAAGCATTTGATAATTATATGAATCATTGTATTAATTATTTTAAGGCGATTGATTGCAGTGATATTTTGCAAGAAGATTACCGAGATATGTCAATGAATAGTCTACTATATAATGCTGCCGACTTAACAGAAAGCACCCAAATACAAGATGATGCGAATAAATTGATGATGCGTTCAATCAATATACAACCTTCTACATTGGACAAGTTCATAAAAAGGACTGTCAAGAAGGAGACTATTGTATTGCCGCAACAAAAAGATGTCAATTTGAGCAATCCTGAATTGAAATTGAAGGGGGTCAAGAAAAAGAAAAATATCACCAGTATGTATGAGGAAAACAAGAAACAGAAGGACCAACCGAAAGACCAAACGAATGTCAAAGACCAAACGAAAAAGTAGAGGAGGGATAAATAAGAAGACGAAATATAAATCAAAACTTGAAAATGTGAATCATTTGAATAAAGTGAATTGTAGCCCGAAAGCAAAGGGAGAAGTCAACGATTTCTCCTGTTACACGGACAAGACATTGTACAAGCTGAGAGATCATTGGAACTCGCGACACCCAGACGCAAAAATAACCTCAAATGACACCAAGGTAATACACAAACAACTGATGAATTACTTCAAGGGGGTTTGCAGTAAGGAGTCGTGTTGGTTGAAGCAAAAGGCAGAGTTCGGTGACATCAAGAATGAATTGACTGACTCATTTGCTCCCGTTTCTCCCGAAGAGTGGAAAAAGAACCCGAATGAATGGCTAACAAGCGTCGATATCATGAATGTGATGAAGCAGTATGAGAAGGCATACAAATGTTTTGATTTTTTGGGACCGTCCCCAATTGATTTTGATACCAGAAAGATGTATGGTGAATGCGTTTGGGACGAGCTGTGCAATTTCAATTTGGCGCAACAGATAAAGAATGGGAAAACAAAAATTGGAATTATATTTAACACGGACCCGCATTACAAACCTGGACAACACTGGATAAGTATGTTTGTCGATATTAAGAAAGGCATGATTTTCTTCTTCGACAGTGTTGGGAACAAAATCCCAAAACCAGTCATGGTATTAGTGGACAGAATCAAAGAACAGGGTCTGGGTTTGTCGCCACCAATCCACTTTGAATTTGACCAGAATCATCCGGTTGAACACCAGTATAGTAGTACAGAATGTGGTATTTATTCGCTCTTCTTTATAGTGCATATGTTAGAGGACCATTTGACGAAGGAGTATTTAAAAACGCATATCATCAAGGACAAATACATGGAGAATTTCCGGAAAATCTATTTCAATGACCCAATCCACTTTTAGGAAAAGTGGAGCAAAACAAAAGATTGCGATTTGGCTCCACCTTTATTAAAGGTGGATTTATACCTTTTACACCTTTTAACCTTTCAATTGCCGATTTATATAACCCTGAAATCGCCTACGGCGATTTCTCGGATATAACAAAGGCAATTTATCGGTTACAAAGTAACAGTTGCCAATTCACATCAAAATACGCCGACCCTTCGGGTTCGGCGTTTGAAATGTGAAATGGTGTAACATTTCAAATGCCTAATATATAATAAAAAACATAAAGACAAATGATAATATTACTATATATGGTATCAAACGAAATTAGTAGTTGGGAACAATATTTAATGCATGAAGATTATGTGTATTTAGTTAATTATATAGAAAATATAAAAAATGGCATTTCAAACGATAAAATGATTATTTTGGTTGGACCTGGTGGCAACGGAAAATCAACACTTAAAGAAACCATTATTTCATATTTGGGTCACGAAATGTGCGAAGTATATAGTAGACCTAGTGATATCATTTATTATGAAACTATCAAACCATTAGGACTTTTTAACGAAATTGAAGAAAAAATTAAGAGTAAGAAAAATACTCAAGCAATTATAAACTTTATTAAATATAAACACTCATTTATAGTAGATACATGTAATTTAGGAAGATTAAATAAAAAACTTCTTGAACATTCAAAAATTATTATGATGACGCATAAATTTAATTAAAATAAATCTGCGTTTTAAATGCTAAAAGGTGGATAATGATATAGAAACTAATTCTATATCATTATTTATGTCAGTAAATTCATTTGGAACCGAACAAAATGTTCGTTTATTACTGGAAATCATTATGGATGAAGATATAGTGCAACAGCAACCCAGGGAAGCAGTCAATCAAATCCAAACGGTGTTTTACAATAATCTTCGTGGATTCTATGAAAATCATAAAAACACATATCCAACACTTGTTGAGTTGAACAAACAATACATATTGTTAATTCTAAGATTTGTTCAGAATGAGATTGTTAAACCTGTTATTAAAAAACAACAACGTGTGACATTTGAAGACATTCAAAACGACAGAAGAAGTCAATTTGAACGAGACTTGAACGCCAGGCAATCCGAATTTACGAGTGCAATGACGACACCGGTGCCACCCATTCCTAAATTCAGCGATGCTGCTCAGGATGAACCTTTCAGCGAGATGGAGCTGGCAATCAAGCAGATGACAGAACAGCGCAAATATGATGTAGAACAGATTACAAATAGTTTCACAGGTAAAAATTTGGCACCGCCAACAGAGACTTCTGTGAATAATGAAAAGTTTCGAACACCACAACAGAAAATCAGATACATTAAGATTGAGCCAACTGATATAAAACTTGATGAAAAAGCAATTGTAGATTTAGATTCCGAAAAAAATATATTTGCCAAGTTGAAGAAGGTTGATGAGATGGCGATTCTGCAGAATGAAATGAGAGAGTTGCGAGCAAAGGTTGATGCGCTTAGTGAGATGTTGTTAGCTGCTACCAATGCTGCTAAGTGAAGAAGATGACGAGTATCTCAGAATAGGCGGCGTTCCCGCCCCTCCTTTTCTAACGCGCTTTGCCGGATAAACTTCACTTGGTGGTGTATTGGATGAATACACTTGTGTCTCAAAATCGTTATAGGACCATTCAATTCGTTTCATAGCTGGTGGTTCATCGAGTTCTGGTTCTGGTTTGCTTTGGAACATCCACAACAAGAGAGAAATGATTGGATGATTTGGGAACGAGTCCATCTTTTTATAGTAATTGTATATTTGTGTAAATATACAATTTAGAAATCAATTTTATTTGCCAAGTAATTTAAGCACAGCTTGTTTGTTCTCATTCACCTCGTATGTTCCAACAATTACGGGCATGACATCAGGATTCTTCTCCGCCTCCTTGTAACTCTTGTAATCATACAACTCCAGGACTTGCTTGTTTAATCGTCGGTAACTGTATTTGACGCCATTCAGCTCAATGACCTTTCCTTTCATTTCCACAACCTGTTTGTTAATATTCGCAGTAGTGTCAGATTGTTGTTCCGCATAATCGGGAACAAACGCATAAGCGTCATTGCTCGGATTACCAAAGTTCATGCATTTGCCATTCGAATAAATGAAGCAGTCGAAAGCTGACTCTTTGATAGATTGCGTCAGTTGTTGAATCAGTGTCTTTTTGATTGTTGATATTTCAAACAAGAATTGGTCGCTGGTCACTGGCAAATGAGTAGTTTTACTCAAATCTTTGCGTTTTAGTTCCATGGCATCATCGGAAGCCAACTGTTTTTCAGAAAACTCCATCAAATAGATAAACACTTCGACCGTCTGATACTTGGACTCCAAATTCTTGTGACTGCAAATACGGCGGGCGCGTCCAATGACTTGCTCCGTGCGAACCGGGTGCCAATAAGGCTCCATGATATGGACATGACGAGTATTGCGCAAATTGATGCCTTCGGACCCAGAAGATGTAATCATGAACACTTTGATGATTTCTCCCATGTTGTTGTTTTTCGCCTTCTTTCGCAGTTCGTTAGCAATATGTTCTGGGACATACTCCCAATCCCCGTTGTAAATGTTGCGCACAAGCTCCTTCTCTTCCGGCGTTTCCGTTCCGGTATATAAAACATAAGTCCGCTTGCCGAGGTCGTCTTCGGACATATCCAAATCGAATCCGCCAGCTCCATTCGCCTTCACTTTGAACTGAGCAAACCCATTGTGTTCCAGAACCAATCGGAACACTTCGATACCCTCAAAGGAACGGAACTGACTGTATACCAAATGCAAACCTTTGTATTCATCATCCTTGATGTTTTCTAGCATATGCAGGAACTTTGGGCTGTGCGTTTGTAAAGCTTCCGGTGTCAAATACTTTTCTGGATGATTCCGGATATCTTCAATTGCAACGGCAATTCGGGTCTGGTAAGTGACTCCGCCCTGAGTGTTCAGAATGTCATCGCCTTCAACTTCTCCCTCACGCTCATCCCCAAGGTCTTTCATAGAGTCTTCAGAGTCATCGGTTTCGTCTTCCACAGCCTTCTTTTGACGCTCAGGCAATGGACGATTTTCAATCACATAATTACAAAAGAGACGAGAGAAAATACGATAAGTGGATGGTTTTTCGTCGAACATAGAGACATTTCCACCTTTAGAGCTCTCAGTCTTTCTCTCTTCTTTGCGCGCCTTCTCGTAAATTTCAAATTGGAAATCGCTCATAGGAATGCGAACAATGTGGTAATCTTGACCCAGAGTTTCCGTGTACTTGGGCAACAAACTCTCTTGAGCACTCTTGAAATATGACGAGAGACCGACGATGCGGCGTTTCAACAAGTCTGTATTCTTCAACTGATTCGTGTTCTCATCAATGTACTGGCGCTTGAAGTAATCCAAGTCATCGGGAAGCGCCTTCAACTGTTTCACCTTGATTCCCTTTACATTCACAGTAATCTGTTTATCCTTCAATAAAGCAACCACACGCTTGACAAAGCTATCATCATCCTTTTCAAAATCTGCGTCGGTCATCGGTTTCGCAGGTTCATCATCTTTTGAAACACCGTCATATTTACCAGCGGAATCACGCTTATTCTTGAATCCAAATGGGTTTCGGGTGATTGTGAGAATTTTACTGCTCGGCGAGTAATCAATGTAATCGAGTGTTTTCTCTCGAGCTAATATTTTCTGAAGGGCAAACTTATCAATTTTGTCACTTGTTTCTACAGTAATTGGAATCTTCCAAGTGGTGATGTAACCACGCAGTATATTAAAAAGTATTCCAAATTCGTTAGGGTAATTGATGACGGGTGTCCCTGACAAAAGGACGATTCTGGCATTGTGAGCACTCAGCAAATATTCGTAAATTCGCATGGATATCGTGTCGCCGGAATTCTTCTTCTTGACTTGATTCACAATCCTACTGATTAAATTGTGCGCCTCATCCACAATCACAATTGCATTGTTGAACAGATTTTTCGTGAATCCGGAAGTCAAAGTTAACAAATGGTTCATTCGCAACCCATTGTAATTAATGAAAGTGTACTTGTTCTTAATCATCTCATCAATCTGTTTATCCAACGATTTCTTTTCGAGTGTCGCGAGTTCTGGATAATTAGAAGGTTTAGTAATGTCAACAAACCAAGCACCCTTGTTTTCCAAAATGTATTCCATGGGCAATCCCAGAACATCGGAAATGGTTTTTGTGACATCGGGATTCACTTCGGTCGAAATCCACTCCCAGAACTGATTCTTTTTATACAAAAGGTCGCCACATTTCTTGAGCTCTTCCATGTAATTGGTTCTGAGCGATTTCGGAGTCATAATAATGATTTTCCTGGAGTCCTTCATTCCCTCGGCGACGGCAATGGAAGTACAAGTTTTACCGGAACCGAGACCGTGGTCCAAAAGAATACCGCGATAGGGGGTATACAAGTTCATATAGTCGCGAACAATCTTCTGATGAGTGAGAAGAGAGAACTCGGCATTTGCTTGACCAATAGAATCACAAGAAATTGATTCTTTATTTTTCTCTAATTCTTCCTTGTAAGGCAAGAAGATGGCGTTAATAAAATTTATGAACTTCTCTCGGTTGTTCATGTAATAACTGGGGACTTGAATATCCACTTGCGGTGGTTTTTTCGGGACACGCTTACCGAGGTCTTTGATAGTGACAACGGATTCGGGACCGAGAACAACTTCTCCCTTCTTAATCTTTGACGATACCCTTTCTCTTGGTCTTGCTGTCCTTAAATCTTCTTCTTCCTCTTCATCGGTACTATCTTCAATAATCAACTTTTTTGCAAGCTGCTTTATCGGCTTAGGTTTGGCTTTCTCCTTACCTTTTTCTAAGCTTTTTGCTGGAGCTTTCGTTAAGCTTTTGTTCGCTTCGCTTAAATCCGGTTTTCTAATCTTCTTTACTGTAACCTTTGTTAATCTGTTTTCAATTAGTGAGTCAACAAGGTCTTCCCTATCAAAACTATCGCTTGCCGACTTATTTGAAAATCCCTTCACAATTACAAATATCGGTTTTCGTTCCATAGCATCTGGCTTCTTCATTAATTCTTTTTTCAATGATTCTAAAGAACTCATATATAATTTGAATATATAAATTTTCAATGTGTTACTCGCTTCCAGTTCGCACTTTCGTGTCATCGTTTATGTTGATTAAACCAATCGCTTCACTGCAAGCAATCTGCTCAGCCTTGCGCTTAATCTTGTGTTGTCCTTCGCCCATGAACAGCAAAATCTTCTCATTTGAAATCAAATATTCCTGGACAGCAGCAAATGTCTTGAACTGCGAAAATGGCAGTGCCTGCTTCATATCAAATTGGTGGATTGCTTGTCCCAAACACAAATAGACCCCCATCTTGTATCCGAGTTCCGGGTCATGTTCCATCACCAAATAATGCGGCGTTACTTTGAACTCCTTTTGAATCTTGACTTGCAAAATATTCTTGTAATTGTCGTCGTTCTGAATCAATGAAACCCAATCGATGTGCTTTTCGAAAATATTCTCAATGAACTTTTGCGCCATTTGAAATCCTGGACCAGTCACAAACATCTGCTGGAACCATCCCTCTTCATCCTTGACTTGCGTCTTATTGACATCCAAGAAGAGCGCACCAATAAACGACTCAAACAAACAACCCAACTTCTTCAAGTTGCATCGAATCTTCTTCTCCTCTGCATGTTTAGACAAAATGACCCACTTGTGCAGTCCCATTTCATAAGCAACACGACCAATCGCTTCATTCTTAACAATGGCAATCTTCTTCTCCGTCATGAACCCCTCATTCTCCTTAGGGAATCGACGATACAAGTAATATTTAGTGACAAGCTCCAAGACTCCGTCTCCGAGGAACTCAAGACGCTCATTTGATTTGCTGCTCAAAGGCAAGCAATCGGCAGGTCTCTCGACGACAGTAATATTCTGCTGGATGTTTTCGAAACCAGGGCGCTTGGTGTAAGAGCGATGAATAAAGGCGCGCCGATACAATGCAAAATTATTGACTGTCGTAGGAATCCCATATTTAGAAAGAATAGATTGAACTTCGCTCAATGTAATCTCTGTATTTAGCGGATTGTATGGATTAAAAATAAGTCCATCCTCGCCTTTGATAATATCGTCGTCGTGGTTAATATCGCGTTGCGTAAATTCGGTCATCGTTTATACATAGTATTATCGCTACCTATTTAAGCCGTTTTCATATACACTTTAGGATGTTTTTTCTTGCTATATAATACAATGCAAACTCGTAGCCGTTCGTCCAGGGTTAAGACTTATCGCAGGAGGGTGAAGAATTCCAAGTGCAGGGGTTTAGGAAGGGCAACATGCCGCAGGATGTCAGGATGCAAACGCGCCAATGGAACCAAGCGTTCGTTCTGCCGCAAATCCAAGAATTCGCATCTTTAATTAAAAAATAAAATATTAAAGTATAGTATAAAATGGTTCTAAGCAATGCTTCTAAATCTGCGCGCCATCAAGCGGCTCTGATTAATAGGACAAATGTGTGTGGTGGTGGAGCTAAGAAGTCGGGACTTCCTTCCCGCATAGGTCGCAATATGTTGAGCAACACTTGCTCTGGTGCCGAGCCGAACTGCGCTGCCACAAAGTGTGTCGTCTTCAAGATTACGCAGACGCAAAACTATGGATACCGTGCGACCCATAGTGGAGTCTAAAACAATAACATATATATAAAAATAATTTAATAACAACAGATTAAATTATTATAATGCTAATTCGGATTGATAACAGGGAACAAGAGTTGATACAGTTGGTGAACAATTTGATTCTCAGTATACCTGCGTTCAAAGACTTACAAGTGGCAGTAGAAGTTCTCCCTTTGGGAGACATTATATTTTCAGAAAATGGTTCTGATAAAGTCATCATAGAGAGAAAGTCTGTTTCAGATTTGCTGGCGAGCATCAAAGACGGACGATATGAAGAGCAATCTTACCGTCTGAACGGCATACCCGAACATGCGAACCACAACACGATTTACTTGATTGAAGGCGATGTGAATAAGATTAACAACTTAAAAAATGAGCGCATGACGGCATATTCGGCAATGTTCTCTCTAAACTACTACAAAGGGTTCTCTGTGTTCCGGACATTTAACATCGATGAGACTGCGTTGTTCATTTGCAATACGGCTGTCAAGATGATAAAGTCCGCAGATAAGTGTCCATATTACCAAATCAAATTTGTAAATTTCAAATCGAACACAGAAGATGGAAACACCATGATGGACAAGAATACAGGAAAAGATTATGTCAGCTTAGTGAAAACAGTCAAGAAGGACAATATTACACCTGATAACATTTCGGAGATTATGTTGTGCCAAATCCCGGGAATAAGCGCTGCAACTGCGATATCTATTATGGAAAAGTTCAAGACGCTGTCAAACTTGATTTCATCGGTGGAATCAGACCCGACATGTTTGAACAATATTTACAATACAACTGCAAAAGGGCAGCAGAGAAAAATCAATAAGAATTGTATTGACAATATTGTAAAATTCCTGATACAAAAATAATAACATATAATAAATGAAACAATTATTCAATTTGCTATTATTTTTTGCGATATGTTTTGTCGTATATATGTTATTTAGAAAGCCTTCGACATTGGAAGGGTTAGAAAATAATGGAAAATCGGGTATTGCCGGTGGTGCAGCTGATTATGTAACGCAGCTAACCAATGTTGTTACGCAAAAAACTGACATTTTGTTAATTAGCAAATACAGAACCGAATACGAGAATGCAATTATGAAAGCTGATGACCTGCTCAATGTTACAATGTTACAAGAAGTATTATCACTTGACACGAGTAACCCAGACAAAAACATCAAGTCGTTTATGAACATTGCGTATTTGAGTCAAGCAAAGGATGGATTGAACAAAGTTATGGCGTATGTTGATAAAGCGAAATAACATTAGAATCTTTGGTTAAACACGAAGTTGGACTTCATTGTCTTTATAATACCCCTTATCAACAAGCGTTTGCGTATAAACTGCACCGCCCCAGTTTGGGTCCATTGGGTCAGGACTAATTGGTCCCGCTTGAATTTCCTGTAGTATTTGGTCCGATGGAGCCAAGGTTGACTTTTGATATTGCGAATCATCGTGTATTTCTTCTAACATGCTTGTATCATAATATGCTGTTTCTTCACCCAAATTGCTTGATGGGAGAGTACCGCCTTGCAATTCTGTGACATCTGGTCTAACTTTAAACACACGCTCACCTTGTGCATCAAAGGATTGCTGCAAGTAGAGAACCGGACAGCGGATTCCTTGACTTCGCTGCCACTCTAAAAATTCAGTATAATCTTCTAAATTTTCAAATTCAACTGGATTCACGCCGGGAACACTGGCAAGTTTCGAATTGTATAAATAGAACCGCGAACCCTTTTGAATCAACATATTAGGACATCTCGGCTGCCCAACGAATCCTTCAACGCCAGGTTGTTTCGTGTAAAAATACAAACCTATAAGGAAAACCAATATGAATAATAATGTTAACACTGTCATATACTTCGATGAGAAATAAAAACTTGCGCGTTTATTATTTTCTACTGTTATTTTAGAATGGTGGAACAAATGAGTATTACAAGTGGGTCAGATATATCTAAATTAAAGAAAATGTATTCGTCTGGAAAACCAATATTCATGTTGATACGAAAGGATGGTTGTCCACCATGCGAAGAAACCAAACCTGAATGGATGAAAATTCCACACAGTTCGGAGGTGAATACGAGAAATATAGTTATTGCTGATGTTGAAGAACAAGCCTTGAATTTACTTGATTTTATGAAACCTCCGGTTAATATTGTTGGATTCCCAACTATGGTTCATATAAAAAATAAACAAATATATCCTTTTGAAGAAGGTCGAACTGTGGATGCGTTTGTTAATTGGATTAAATCCACTTTTGAAAAAAGTGGAGCAAAATCTAGAGCCAAATATACCGTTAAAAAAGGTGGAGCCAAATCTAGAGCAAGAACTAGAGCCAAATCTAGAGCAAGAACCAAAAGGAAAACTAGAAAGAGACGAAGAGTTAGGCGGTAAATATATTGATTCTATTTTCTCTCTGAAAGTGAAATTCAGGATTGGTCATTGAGAGAAAAAATGATATGCATACTGCGAGAATCAATTACAAAATTATGAAATCCAAATCAGAATTAAACTTTATCGCGAAGCGAACTTACTAAAATTCCAATTAGGATTTCAAATTCGTGTATACTTGTCGTCCGGGGGGGGGGTGCCAGGTTTTGATTTTTTGTGAAATATTTTGGTATTATTCTAGTTTGTTACCATATATAGTAACAAAACTTTAGTCGCACAACACACGCGACACCATAAGACCGATAGGGTCGGCGCGACAATTATACACGATTTTGAAGTCCTAATTGGAATTCTAGTAAGTTCGCTTCGCGATAAAGTGTAATT
>JACCDO010269651.1_pt1 | contig 26049 bp, 14 predicted proteins | sample 7446101 | NCBI WGS metagenome assembly JACCDO01 (sample SAMN15323440, study PRJNA562643) | freshwater metagenome | isolation source: river surface water | place: USA:Blue River Watershed | collected 2017-08-16 | reverse complement strand
TATCTAAATAGGCCTTTCCTTGTGATGTTAATGAAGGTGATAGTTCAGCATTTCTTCCAGTTAAAATAACTTCCGCTGCTTGATGGTAAGAATTTAACATCAAACCATCACATCGCTCAGCTAGAGTCATTTTACCGCTATCCATAGCTTACTAACCTTTCTTTTATTTTTCACCTGAAGCCTCGTTTCGTTCTCGTTTTCCTTTCTTGGGATGGTAGATTTCCGATATTTTTTGACTATCCGAACCGGTCCAATTCTACTACTTATAGAATGTTCCAAAAACGCAGACAGTAGAACATTCAATTTTCAAATACCAATTATAATGGTAAAAATGATTTAATAGAAAAGAGATGCAAAAATTAAAATTAATTATGCTATTTGTATTTGATTCCGTACCGTTTTTGCTTCTCGCTTCTCGATCGAAGGAAAGGAGGAACCTATTTTTTTTGGCGATTTACTTTCGACTGCCAAGCCAAAATGTTTTTGATCTCTATTCACTGTGTTAGCCTTTATCATCAATGAGAATGTTTTGGTTACTACTATTTTGTAGTTTAATCAAATTAATGACAGGTGAGAATGCATTACATGGAGGCACAATTATGGCATTAACGGGAAAAGATTCAGTATTATTAGCTACAGATTCAAGGTTTTCTTCACAACAAACTGGTCCATATCTGCTTGGGAAGCATTATCGTACCGTATGTAAAATAGGAAAAAATATTTTAATTGGATGCTATGGTTTAGATAGTGATAGCAGATTATTAGTTGAAAATTTAAGAACCAAATTTGTATTGCACGCAAAGGATTCATTTGTAAATGATAATGTAAGAAAAGATAGTGATATAGAACCTATTTATCATCCTGAAACAGTTACTAGAGTTGTATCTAATATTTTATATAGTTCTAGTTTAGCTATATCACCAATAGTTGTTGGTTTATCTAATGAGAACAAACCATACATATGCAGTATGGATGGATTAGGAGCCCAGACATTATCAGATACATTTGCTATAAGTGGAACAAGTACAGCAGGTTTGATGTCAGTATGCGAGCAGTATTATCAGCCAAATTTAGATTCATCTGAATTGATTTTATTAGCTGAAAAATGTTTAAAGTTAGCATTACAACGAGATGTTCTTAGTGGGTGCAATGTGAGATTATATATTTTGACGCATAATAATGGTCTTGTTGTGAAAGATTTTCAAACATCTGATGTTTAATTTATACTCTGTATTTTTTTGTCTTATACATTTATGTAAAAATATTTTTTCATTAATTTGTATATTTCTGGTCCATCTCCAATTAAATATGACAATATATGTAAACATGCATTATCCCCGATAGCTGGCACACCTCGTAAAAATACAGCAATTCCAATCTTAAGATTAAAACCAGCTTTAAGTGCTTTATTTATTCTATCAATTTCATATTCCTTATTTTTATTGTGAAAATTTTTACTAAGACAAATCTGCTGTAATGTAATATTATTTTCAATTGCATTCAACACTGCACTTAATCCAATTTCAGTCCAAGTGACATTAGATAAATTTAAATGGGTAACGTAATGATTATATTTAATTTCATCAGCAATAATTTTCAAAAAAAAATCATCTAAACACATACTTGAAAAATTAAGATGTGCAGCATGAATAATTTTATTCGCAATTTCGTCGTTGTTTGATACTACATAACCGAAGCTCTTATCATACATTGTATATGTTAAACCAATCAAAGATTTTAATTTAGGATGTCTTGCTTTAACTGCCAATAATTTATCAACATATTTTTCTCTTCCACATTTACATGTAAGATAACACATATCCGGACAATTTCCAATTTTATTTTCTAATAAATTTAAAACTACTAATTGTCCATTATTCGCACCATTTGCTTCTATTCCATGGCATATTTGGTCAATTGCATCCATTGAAATATAATTATCTTGAAATTTATTTTTCTGTAATCCAAACAATCCATTATTACTTAAGTCAATATATTTTAGTGTATTATTTATTGCTAATGTATTACTAATAGCATATACTGTCGCTGGATCATAATTTACAAATATATTTTCATAATTCTTATGACCTGTAATTTCATTGTTTGATATATCCAAGTATTCAAGAGATATATTTACTGCTACTCCTAACATTAAACGTTGACAGCCTAAAGGCCCAATTAAACAAGAATTCATGATAAGTTTTTTTAAAAATTTTAAATCACTTAATGATTCACCAAGATGTATTGCACCAGTCTCATTTATAAACGAACAACTTAACTCAATTGTGTGAATAATATTATTGCATTGTAAAACTTTTGTTAATACAGCTGTGGCTCTAGCACCAAAGTCAATATTATTAAATTTTAAATGCTCTAGTGAAGGAAATTTTATTTCATCAGGACACAGACCTCCCTGTATACAGGTACTACTAGGCTCCATATTTCCTGGAGATTTAAATGAACCAGAACTAATTGCAGATGCTATTGAAACAGGCACTAAAGATTTCATCAATTCAGTAATAGGATATGGATCATATGTATCATTTGAACGCTTTCCACAACATGGATTACCCGATAAATCAATTAATTTCATATTAAATTGAATTGCTGTATCTAAATCTTGACCAAAAAATGTTTTATAATAATTTGAAATAGCTAAAAAGCCATTACGATGAATTTTATTATACGCTAAATTGAGTTCTATGAGTTTGGTGTGAAAAGATATCATATTGATAATAAATGGTATAGCAACGCATGTAAGTTTATTGTGGCTCAAATCTATCGACTCCAGATTACAAAATGCGACAAATAGTAGTCCAATATTGTTTCCAACCGAATCAGACTCACAAATAATATTGCAATTACTTAAATTTAATTTGGTTAAAGTATCTAGTGAATAATTAGTTAGAATACTTAAACCTTCGACACCGATATCATTGTTACTTAGATCAAGAGATTTTATACTTGAAATTTTTGGATTCCGCAATAATTCACATATTGAACGCACACCATTTACACTAATTCCAGATTCTTGCAATATCACTTGTTGGATATTTAATTTATCAACAATTTTATTTACATTTTTAGTCAATTCATTTACAAAGTTACTTATACCAGCACAGCCAAGAGTCACATTATTCGATAAATTTAGAGTAAGTTGTATTGGTTTGATGACATGACAATCACTATTAATACAAAAATTAATAAGTTCGTGGCTTAATAATATCCCAGTTATTGGTTGCAACGAATGATAGGATAAATCAATAATTAATTGTGATGCATAGGTTACACCACACAACGATCTATTTGGAAGTGAATATATTCCACCAATTAAAGATCTAGAAGTTATAACATCATCACTAAAGCCATTATAATTGATAGTAAAATAACGTATCGTTTTATTGATTAATAATAATTCTTTTATCATTTCCGCTACATGTAATCCATACTTTCCTTCAATTGAATCCTCACTTTTACCTGTAGCATGAACAATGAAATCTCGTTTCATAGAAGTTATTTGGTTAATACCACCTAAATAATTATGACTTAAATCTATATTAGAAATACTATTATTAAATTTCAGTGCATTAAGTAATTCTTTAACGCCCATAAGATTAAGTCGTCCTCTTAGTAGTCTTTGTAAGACATAGATACCAACTACTTTATTACTGCTTATATTTAAGGTCTTTAAATTACTTAATTTATCATTTTTTATAGCCTCAGCAAGTAACACACAACCTTCAATTCCGATATTATTATTTTTAAGATTAAGATAATTGTAATTTTTACAAAAAGTTGAATTTAATAGTATAGCTAAACATGATGAATTAAAATCGCAATCAATAATACTTAACTGAGTTAAGTTTCTTGGATGATATGATACGAACCATTTTACATCTGCAATGTTGTTGAACATAATACTTTCAAGTAGATTATATTTTTCATTTTGGTTATCGCTTGGACAAGCAAATGTATCGCCATCGGTAGCACACTGAGTAAATCTGTTATCTCTGTGGCCAATCAGTTGAATTGAAGTCAATTTATATGATTTCATAAATTGTATTTTAGACTTTAAATATTGCTGGACTGGATTAGATGAACACACTTCAATGGATTCTTTGTCACAATCATCTTCAGAAATATTAGTATTCATGCTCATAGACGATGAATTTTTCAATGCATCAGACATTTATACATATGGAAATATGATTTGGATGCTTTTTCGGACAATTCTGAGATTCCGGGTCCTCCTCGCTAAATACATGGTACCTGTTGATGGTATGAAGACAGCAATCATCGTACATCAGTAATCTTTACTAACTTAACGGTATTATTTTTTTTACTGATTTCATAAAATTTTCAATAACTACTAATTACTATTATTACGACTTAAATATTTCTTTCCACCTTTACATAATTATTTCTGTCGTGATCTTTGCTCATTTCTTACTTTCCTAGTTGTTAACTTTAGTATCCCTACTAGGGCCGCAATCTTGAGTGGACGAACCATAGAAAAAAAAGGGAAAGTAAAGTTTAGGATGAGTCGTCCTGTGAATAGTGGTTATGCATCGCTTCTGGCGAATGCTAATAATGCTGCCAATGAAGAAGCTCAACCAGTAGTTGAACAAAAAGTATTCACTGATGCTGACTTTAAAGTGAAACCAATTAAAGACGTATCAATTGATGGTTTAGCTTTACTGAAGATTGTTAAACATTGCAATGATCACTTACCATCAATGGTATCTGGTTCATTGTTAGGAGTAGATGTTGATGGAACAGTTGAAATATCATATGCTTATCCTTATCCTCAGCATGCAGCTAAAATCCAAAAAAATAAAGATGATGATATTATAAATGAGGATGATTATGACGATCAGTTATATCAAATTGAAATGATGAAAATGCTTGGACAAATGAATTATGATAATAATGTAGTTGGGTGGTATCAATCTTCATATTGTGGTGCAATTTGTACCAATGACGTAATTTTACAACAGCAACAATATCAAACAAGTGAAGATTTAGCTGGTAATACTGTAGTACTTATATATGATCCACATCAAACAAAAAAAGGAGGATTATGTATTAAAGCCTTTCGCTTATCTGATAAATTCTTAGCATTATTAGGCGGTAAAAGTAGTGCTAATGTTGAACCAAAGGAAATTTTTGAAGAATTACCTATCAAAATAACTAATCAAGGACATTGTGCTGCTTATATAGCATGTTTACAAGACAATCACAAAGATGATATTGATGATTGCACATTTGAAAATTTATCATTAAGTAGTAGCGATAATCAAATCGAAAAACAATTAGAGGAATTAGCAAGATGGATTAAAGATTATTTAATACAAGAACAAATTGATGAAGTTCAACCATATGTAAGACAAGTAGGAAAATTAAGACAAGATTATGTTAAAGCTGCAGCAAAACGACGCAATGAAAATCAACAGAGAAGAGAAAATGATGACACATTATTATCAACTAAAATCGAAGATTTAGGCTTAAAAGCTCTACCTGAACCACCTTCAAAAATTGATAGTTTATTAGCGATTGAACAAATCGATAGGTATACTCAACAAATCAACGAGCAAGTAGAATCATGTTTTACTAAATTAACTGTCTCGGCAAAATTAAATGAATATTAAAAAAATGTATTAAATTAAGTAAATAAATCAAAAATACTATTATATTTTATGCAGTTATTTGATTTATAGAATATGAATGTAACGAACCACCGGCCAAGACTGTAGGATCAATACTTCGATTGATATTAGAATTGTTTACACTTTCATTTACATAACCATATCCACCACCACCGGGAGACATAATTGTTAAAATATCACCTGAAGTAACATTAATAGTATTTTTTCCACCCAAATTGATAATTTTATACTCATTTGTTACTTTATCATATGTTCGTAATAAATTCAATCCTCTCTGAGCAGGAGCACCTCCGCATATACCATACGGTTGGAAAGCTCGCCTTTCACTTAATATTGATACTACTAATGGCCTGCTGAATTCTAATTCTCTAATAGCACCATCCCCTCCATTAAATTTTCCTTCACCCCCTGACTTATGTCGGATTGAAAATTGTCTCAATTTTACCGGATATCTCCTTTCTAATATTTCAGGATCTGTTATTCTTGTATTAGTCATATGTGTATGTACCGCCGAACAGCCGTTCCATGTTGGACCAGCTCCAGCACCACCACAAATTGTTTCATAATAACCCATTGTTGCATCACCAAATGTTAGATTATTCATACATCCTTGTGATGCCGCACAAGCTTTAAATGCTTTTAAAACAACATCTGTTACCCTTTGAGATGTTAATACATTACCTCCAACAACTGCGGCATTAGCCGATGGATTTAAGACACTATTTTTTGGTATTTTGATAGAAACAGGGGCTAGACATCCTTGATTTAATGGTATATCAATAGTTGGTACCAAGCAACGTAAACAATAAATAATAGCAGAAGCTGTCACTGCTGGTGGAGCGTTTAAATTGCCGTACATTTCACAACCAGTTCCGTTAAAATCAAATATCGCAGAACCGTCATTTCTATTAATTGTTATTGCTAATTTAATTGGAGTACCATCATCCAAAAAATCTTCAGCAGTAACAGTATCAATTTCTTTCATATTCTCTTTTAAACTAAATTCTTTAAGCATGTTTCTTACGGCATCTTCTGCGCACTGTTGTATATGTTTCATATATGCTTGAACAACTTCTAATGAATACTCGTTAACCAACTCATGCATTAACATTGCACCTTTAGTATTAGCAGCTACTTGTGCTCTTAAATCCGATAAATTATCAGATAGATTCCTAGTACCGTAATTACCTTCAAGTTTTCCAGGAGCTTGCAATAATTCTGTAATACCATCTTCTTGAAAAACGCCTTTATTCACTAGTTTAAATGCTACAATAGCAGCGCCTTCTTGCACTAGTGTCTTGCTTAAAGGTGGCATAGAACCTGGTGCTATACCCCCAACATCGGCATGATGTCCTCTTGATGCAACAAAAAAAACAATATTTCCGTCTTTAAAAATTGGTGTTATTACTGTAATATCAGGTAAATGGCTGCCTCCAGCTAATTGGGGATGATTTGATACTAATACATCTCCTTCTGTTAAATCATTACCCCAATATTTTACTTGATATCTCACAGCTTCTGACATTGCACCAAGATGCACTGGTAGATGCGGTGCATTTGCAACCAGTCCACCTAATGGATCAAATAATGCACAAGAAAAATCCAACCTTTCTTTTATGTTAACACTTATTGAAGTTCTCTGTAATGTCCTTCCCATTTGCTCTGCAATACCCATAAATCTGTGTGAAAATACACTTAAATATATGGGGTCTAACGTAGTGGTAACAACTTTATTGATAGCCTCTTCTACAATTATTTCTATGTCTAAACCATAAATATATGCTTTACAACCAGGCTCAATAACAACAGTTGCCACATTCTGAATGATGATAGCAGGACCCATAATTGAAACACCTGAAGGTAAAGAAGATGAATAATATACAGGTGTTGATAATCTTCCACCTTCAAAGTAAGTGGAAACAGTTTCAAGAGGAGATAATTTTGTCTCAACTGGTACAAATGATTCAATATTTGGTCCAGTATCATATTTATTCGTACCAATAGCAACAGCTCTAACACGAATATCATCAATCAATATTTGCCTATTTGTTAATTCAAAACCATACTCCCGTTTGTAATTAGAAATAAATACTTCTTCGTAAGATGCATCTGAATCCGAAAGACAAGTCATTATAGCTGTATCAGTGCCTTGATATCTACAATTTAAAAACTTAGTGCATTTGATCAGTAAGTCATTTGTACCTGCTGAAAATGATGATGTTTGACGAATTAATTCATTCTTGGCCTCCATTTCTAATTTATCTAATCGAGCTATTGCTTCGTGTAACGAAGACTTGATAGATGTACCACTGAATGGTTCTTGCTTTTCAACAACAATATCAGCGAGAGATAATCCAAACGCAGATAAAATACCAGAGTATCTATGAACGTAAATTTTCTTCATACCTAGTGACTTAGCAATAGCGCAACAATGTTGTGGACCCGCACCACCAAAAGTTGATAAAGCATGCTTTGTTACGTCATATCCTTTCATCGTAGTTAAATTTCTAATAGGTCGTGCCATAGCTTCATTTGCGACATGAATAAAACCATATGCCACATCATCAACTGTGTATACATGATCTTGTGAGTATCGATTAATTTCGTCCGTTAATTCTTCAAATAATTTTCGAGCGCCGTGATAATCTAGTACTTCATTTTCATTAGGACCAAATATTGCTGGAAATAAATGAGGTTGAATTCGCCCAAGTACAACATTTGCATCTGTTACTGCTAATGGACCCCCTTTTCGATAACATGCAGGTCCAGGATGTGCACCAGCACTTTCTGGACCTACCACAAACAATCCATTTTTAAAAAATAATCTTGATCCTCCACCGGCTGCAACAGTATTAATATCCAGTTGTGGTGACTGGATTGTAACACCAGCTGTTATTGACTCAAATACGTGTTCATAAACACCCGCAAATCGGGAAACATCAGTTGATGTGCCTCCCATATCAAATCCAATAACAGGTTGGATAATATTTTGATTCGATTTACTATAAAATGATGTCATGGCATATCCTACTACTCCACCGGCAGGACCAGATAAAATTGCTCGATTACCACAAAAAGATTGCATGGGTGTTAAACCTCCATCCGATTGCATAAATGATACATTTACGTTACTTAAATTTCCATCAAAACCTTTAGAAAAAGAAGCTAAATATCTCTTAATTATTGGAGTTAAATAAGCATCGACACAAGTGGTACATCCTCGTGGTACAATTCTGACCATTGGCATAACTTCACTCGATAAGGAAATTTGATCGAATCCACCTATTTCTTCTGCAATAGATTTTACGATCTGTTCATGTTTATTGAATGTATAACTATGCATAAATACTACGGCAATACTTTTTATACCTTTAGCTAATATATTCAATAAAACTGATTTAACTTCATCTACATCAATTTCTTTTTCAACATACATTTTTTCACCTGACAAACCAATAAAAATATTATTACTATTAAGACTATTATTATCTTCATCATCTTTAACTAAAACAATACGCTCATTTATTTCTTCACAATATTCATATAATAAATCAGGACGTCTAATTTCTAAATCAAAAATTTTAGGGCGTGATTGATTACCAATTATTTGTAAGTCTTTAAACCCTTTAGTAGTGACTAATGCAACTCTTTCACCTTTACGCTCTAACAATGCATTAGTCGCGACTGTGGTACCCATACGAATATAATCAATGAGTGAAGTATTAATTGGAACATTTCGAGGATATGCAACACCAGTTTCTTCTTCTAATATCCTGCGTATACCTTCAGTAGGTGCATCGCTATAATTTGATGGATCTTCTGACAATAATTTCAATACTTTACTTTCACTATTAATTACATTATTGTCTTCGACATGTTCAACTTTACAGAACACATCAGTGAAAGTACCACCTCTATCAATGGCAAAAGAGAAACGTTTTGATGACATTTGTTAATCTGGATGAACTTGATGGAATTAGACTTGTCAATGGGACTTCCTTTCCAAGCCTTCTCCTTAAAGTTTCCGGATTCAACATGTTTCAAAGATACGGCCCAGATTGTTGTAATACTGTTAGTGTTATTGGTTGTAAGGTACACACGATGGTAACAATTAAAAAATATACGATTGTCAAATACAAAAAATACATTAAATAATTTTATTCTTAATCATCACCATCGTCGTCATCCTCTTCATTCTCATTTTCGTCCTCATCGTCTTCATTCTCATTTTCGTCCCCATCAGCTTCATTTTCGTCCTCATCCGCTTCGTTTTCATTTTCATCCTCATCCGCTTCGTTTTCATTTTCGTCCTCATCTGCTTCATTCTCATTTTCATCTTCATCATCCATATCACCAGATTCATTAGTAGTATTTTTTACTTTTTTACTTTTAATAATTTCCTTAGTATTATCATTATTATTACTGTCCTTACTACTATTATTATTGATATGAGTATTTGATTCTGCTATCGCTGGATTAGGCAAAGCTTTTCTTTCTGCCACAGATTTAATTGATGACAACTGATAAACTCCATCACTACGACCAGATTTCGATATATTTGATATATAATTAAACAAAGCATCATTATCAGGCATTGTAGAATGATAAAGCCATAAATTATCTAATAATTTATCATAATTAAATTTGTTTTCACCTAAACTATCTGGTAAATCTATATCATCATTCTCAATAATATTTATAATCAATGTCAACTCACTTGTATTAAACTTAATTCCATTATTTAGTGTAGTTTTAAAATTTTCAAATTCAATAGAATCCCGAACATTTTGACGCATTAATAACTCACGTAGTAGGCACTTTAATATGACGATACTATATATACCATGATATTTGTTAATATAACCACTATCAACTTGAATTATTATTGAAAATAGCACTTTGATGAATGATTCTGTAACTTTTAATTTTTTAACTGATGATATCAATGTTCTTTGAGATTCCAAATTACTTACGCAAAATAATATTAAGGCTAGACATGCCTCCAAGCAGAATACATTTGACTGATTTGTAAACATAAAATGATTTACTAATTTTACTAAAATTGTGATACCGTCATTTTTCACTATCAATATTTGGTTATGTCTTGATCTAGCACATAAAACTGTTAATGCCATGACTATACTCAATATTAAATTAACATTAATACTAAAATTAGGATCTAATTTAATATCATCATTCATATTCTCATTAGATGTATAAGCAATCGATGAATTAATCAATGATGTCATAATGTTTAATAAAGTCATGACTAAATACGAACTATTTGCTTGAAAATATTCTTCACCTTCAGCTGAGGTAGTCATAGATATGATGAGCCGACATATATACTCAATGAATATTTCACTGGCGTCCAATAAATATTCATTCAATTTAGATACAGCGTTCATTTCATCACTTAGATCACCATTAGCTTTTGATGTTTCCGAGGCAAAGCTATTAGGGTCATTAAAACTAGTTAAAAAGGTATTTAAATACCCAACTATACCATTTTCAAGCCTTTTAGTGGGCGATTTACTGGTATTATTTATATCACCACCATGAAATCCTCCGATGTCTAATTTTATTAATAATGATATGACAGATTCTCTTGCATTTTTTGATATTTGGCCTTTATCCGGACGTATAATCGAATAAATAATAGCACGTACACATACACACGTTTCAACAATAGATTGATGATGTTTTTGTCCAAATTCATCACTGTAAGGAGTACTTGTTACACAATTTGCTAAGAATTCTTTTAAAGAACAGCATGTATATAAAAATTCTGACGATAATCTTTCATAATCAATCTTTCTATTTCTAGTTTGAATAAGTTTTGAGACAAGTTCACTTTTTAATGCTTCGTCATTCTTATAGTCCTTAATTTTATTGTTATAAGGACTTGAATTATTAGATGTAACAGCAACAGGTGGTGGAACCGTGACAGCTGATAAAGTTAATGTTTTATTTAATTCCTGAAATTTTTGCTTTAAATTTATTATAACATCCCGATTAATATTATTTTTGGTATTATCAATTGTTGCAAACAAGTCGGCTGTTATATCATATAATGATTTTGATAAAACAAATAAATCTCTTTCCTTTTTCTTAGATAATTTGGTAATTTCATCTATATTTAACTTGGAAACTTCGTAAGTTTTGTATATTTCACATAATGGAGGAGGTTCTGGGATACTGAAGAATCTAATACAATAAATGTTATAAATTAAGATAATAAAGTTATATTGAATGAAAATATAATAATAACCTTTCTAAAAATGAAATAACTCTATATTTTGCTGTTTTTATCCAATCCTCACTAAATAAATGTTTAAATTGTGGATGGGTTGGTGGGAATGCAATTTTATGTAAATTTTTATATGCTTCAAATTCTTGATCTTTTTGTACTAATCTAGATCCTCTTGATTCTACAAAATGTTTAAATATTGTCATACTTCTAGCAGCAGTAGCAGATGCTACTTTAGGCGTTGGAGCATTTTTAATAACTTCCATACGAAATGGAAATATTGCTATATATAAATTTAAAATAAATTCGGCTGTTCTTGCATCATTATTGATAATTACACTTCGATCTTGTAATCCTTGAATGATATATGTATCCCATAATGTTAATGCTCTAGGATAATCTCCTTCAAGAAAAGATGACATAATTCTGTCTATAATTAATCTTTGTTCATCAAATACCGATTTATTACTTGCATTTTGTCTTTCATTGACTAAATGTTTATAACTTTGTTTATATCCCCGCCAATTTAAATATTCTATGACTAAATCATCCAATTTTAAATATGATTGGAATTCAACATTCTCTTTTTTAGATGGAGATGCCATCTGTTCAATTCCACTTGTCCAATAGGGTGAAAAAATATCCTCAACTCACTGTGAACTGTTGGAGAAACAGAAAAACCGGAACCGGGGAAGGAGGAAGAAACCACACCCACATGTGGGTACGTAAGAGAAAAAGATTCCCATTTCCCTTCATCCTGCATCTTCCAATACATATTACACTGGAGGATAACAAAATCTATGTTGAAAATTGCAGTGATAGTAGTGTTTCTATCTTTTCAACTAGTAATTATCGATGGATGGTCTTTTAAGGGACAGATTAAGAATAATATATTATTATACAATACAATAAGTCGTAATAAAGAAAAGTTTGAAGCAATATCAGAACCAAAAGTTACCTTTTATTCCTGTGGTCCAACCGTCTATGATTATGCTCATATTGGAAATTTTAGAGCATTTATTACATATGATTTATTAAAAAGATGGTTAGAGTATAGTGGTTATGATGTTGAACATATATGCAATTTAACAGATATAGGTAAGTAAACATTATTTAAAAATACTTTTGAATAAGTAATTATATTTATATATTATATGTTATACAGATGATAAAATTATTAATAAGATGATGTTAGAAAAGAAAACATTAAAAGAAATAACAAATAAATATAGTGATGCATTTTTTGAAGATTTAGATGTATTAAATATTAAAAGAGCTAAAATATATCCAAAAGCTACTGAATATGTTAAAGACATTGAAAAAATGATACAATCTTTAATAGATAAAGGTAATGCATATGAAGAGAAAGGATCTGTTTACTACAGAGTTAATAGTTTTAATAACTATGGTCAATTAGCAAATTTAAATTTTGATGATATGATTGAAGGTGCAGGAGGATTTGGACCAAATGAAAGAAGAGGAACATTAGATAAAGAAAGTAACAGAGATTTTGCTTTATGGAAAGCATTTACTCCAAATGATGGTGAAGTTTGTTGGGATAGCGCATTTGGTAAAGGTCGACCTGGATGGCATATCGAATGTTCTGCAATGTGCCATAAATTATTAGGTCCAACAATTGACATTCATGCCGGAGGGATTGATCTTGTATTTCCCCATCATAGCAACGAAATTGCTCAATCAGAAGCATTTAGTGGTAAAAAATTTAGTAATTATTGGATTCATAATGGCTTCGTTAATATTAATAATGAAAAAATGTCTAAAAGTTTACAAAATTTTAAAACTTTACGTGATATTGCTATCACACCGTTTGATGCAAGAGCATTTAGATTTATGGTAGTTACTGCACAATATCGTAGTCCATTAAATTTCACTCCAGAAACTTTAAAAGCTGCTAGTAATGGTTTAAAGAGAATTGATAAAGCTATTACAAATTTGAGACTTATAATTGACAATAATGACAAACAAAATAGTATTGATTCTGATGAAAGTATGATAGAAAATATTAAAAAAAGTATTAAAATGTTTGAAGAAGCAATGTGTGATGATATGAATACACCACGAGCAGTGGCTGTCTTATTCTCATTGTTAAATCTAGCAGAGAAAGGAATAAATAATAATTCATTAAACAAAATAAATAGTCAGTATTTATTACAAGCTATTCAGGATATCGATACTGTATTCGGTGTGATCTATGATGTTCCCAAAAATTATTTTAATTCCAATCAATTAAATACTAATTTGGAAAAAGTACCATTAGATATAAATAGTGTACCAAAAAATATTGTTGAATTAGCAACAGAAAGAATGAAATTAAAATTATCTAAACAATATTCAGAAGCTGATAATATAAGAAAACAATTAACAACATTAGGTTATGATATCAAAGATAGTAAAGATGGGTATATTTTATATAAAATATAAACTTTTAATTCCATGTAAATGTTTCACTTGTTTCACCTGGTATAATATCTTGTATATAATTGATTAAATGTTTTTTAAAATTCCTTATTTTTTTTATCAATCCATATTTACTTTTTCGTTTTTTAGTTTCAATTATTGCATTGTTAAAGTCATCCCAATTCAACTGTAAACTGAAACTATTATCTATAACATTATCACTTCTATCAAGAGCAAATGATATTGCTGATCGTATCAAACCAGTCAATTCAGCACCTGTATAACCTTGTGTCTTCCTTGCTATTATTTTAATATATTTTTCAGCTGCATCTGGTGACATTAATCCTTGTTTTACCATTGGTTTAAAATTAATATATAATATTTCTTTCCTACCTTGTTTATTAGGTGCATCAATTTGAATATGTACTTCTAATCTACCAGGTCTAAGTAATGCATCATCAATTAAATCAATGCGATTAGTTAATCCAATCACTAAAATATTATTTAATTCACTTATTCCATCTAATTTTGCCAATAATTGATTACAAACAGAATCTCTAGTTCCACTACCATCACCGAATAAATTTCCACGTTTCTTAGCTAAAGAATCAATTTCATCAAATATTATTACATGTAACTGCGATTTCATACCAAATAATTTGTATTCATTTTCGGCATCTTGAAATAATTCACGAATATTTCTCTCTGCTTCACCGACAAATTTATCTAAGATCTCAGGACCATTTACAATTTTTGGTGGTCTACTATTTAATGCATTCGCAATTTCCCTTGCTATTAATGTCTTGCCAGTTCCTGGAGGACCATGTAATAATAATCCTCTAACATGACGCAACCCTATTGTATCAAGTAGATTGCTATCTAATTTTCTAGTCAATAATATTCTTCGAATTATTTCTTTTAATTCATCAGATAATCCACCGATATTACTATTTAATTTCGTATAAACGGAATCATAATCATTCACATTATTAAATACTTCAGAATTACTTATAATTTCATTATGCTTCTGCTGATATTTTTCTATTAATATATTATCTATTTTAGGAAATATTTGTTTTATATCAAGTTTTTCTTTTATATTATCACTCTGTGCAAATATATCAACATTATTTTCAATATGATTTGGTACATAATCGACAACAAAATAATTGTTGGAGTCCTTCAAATTTCCTTCTTCACGTAAATGAGATGGTGGAAAGATAGCCATTTCAAGAAAAATGGTACAATTAGTGTATTCTGAGGAATAAAGGTATGGTTGACTTTGAAATATACGATATGGTCCTCCAATTCTTGATAAAATATCAGTAGATATTTTAGCTTTTGGGAGTCTGTAATTTGTTTCCAATAATTCACTTTGTATTAATCTATTATTTACATAACTATTAATACGACCAGATCCATATAATGATTTGTATAGTATTATGGTACCAGGATCATGCCTTCTAGCGCAATAACTATTTAATGGCAAATGAAATAATGATATAGAAAATTTATCATTGTAATCTTTATCATCATTTTTAATATTTAAACTACTCCATAGTATTGAACTTGTTTCATTAAATAATTCAAAATAATTTGATTTATGATTATTAAAATCAAGTTTTGAATTATTAAATGTTTCAATTAAATCATAAAATAAATCGCGATTTATCCATGTGCCCATCTGTTCTTTCGGATTATTACTACCAAGATTAACACCTTCTTTGAAATTTTCATAACTTGTATCTACTAAATGCATTGCTTTACGGTTTAATATCGATAAATAGGATTCATCATTATTATAATCATTATTACTATGCATATTTAAACCAAAATTTAATTTTTTAATTGATTTTATTGTAAAATAATCAAATGAAGAACATACTATTATAATCAAAAGTAATAGAATGCAACGTGATAACACCATTATATATTATGATGGCTGGATGGTCTGGACGATGGTGATTGTCCGACGAATGTGTCCGTCGGGGCACAATTTTTTTGGCGATCATCATCATCGGAGGATGTTCATGTGTTGGAACTGGAACTTGACTTTCGGAATCCATTCTTAAAACGTATTAATAGGATCAACAACTAACACACACATTATTTAAAATGGAAGAAGTACCTTCATATATAGTTCATATTAAGAGTGAATTTCTTGCACCAAAAAAGCCAAAAGAAATAAATGAGAATGAATCTAAGGACAATAAAGTAGATGAACAAAATAATAAAAAACGTAATAGAGATGCATTAAAAAAGACTGAAATTAGATATTGCCATGCATTTATAGGTACTGGTAGTTGTGATAATGGATTAAATTGTAGATTTTCACATGATTTAATATCACTTATGAAAGCAAAACCTGAGGATTTAGGTTCTGTATGTTATAAATATGATAAATATGGTTTTTGTAATGAAGGAGTAACTTGTAGATTTGGATCAATGCATATTGATAATACAACTGGGATTAATTTATCTAGACCAGTTGAACAAGGTGGAGTCATACAACGTCCAATTGATTTTAATATTTTAAATAAAGAATTACAACATTTATTATGGAAAAAGAATTATGACTACAATGATATAAAAATTTACAATAATTCCCATTTAAATAGCACAACAATTCCATATCCAGATAAACCAGTTAAATTAGTTGATTTTAGTAATAAAGTGTATATTGCTCCACTAACGACAATTGGTAATTTACCATTTCGTAGAGTATTGAAGGATTATGGTGCTGATATAACATGTGGTGAAATGGCTATGTCTAATAATTTAATTGAAGGTAAACAGACAGAATGGGCATTACTTCGTAGACACCAATCGGAAGATACATTTGGAATTCAAATAGCTGGAGCTAATACCGATTCAATGACAAAAGTTAGTAAATTATTGAATAAAGAAACAGTATCAGATTTTGTCGACTTGAATTGTGGATGTCCAATTGATGTTATTACTGATAAAGGATGCGGATCTAAATTAATGACCCGACCTAATAGATTATGTGATGTTGCTTCAAGTTTATTGCATAATTTTAATAGAAGTGTTACAGTTAAGATAAGAATTGGTTGGGATGAACCTACTGCTCATAAATTAGTACCAATGTTACAAAAAATAAATAATGGAAAGTTAGCTGCAATTATGATACACGGGAGAACAAGACAACAACGTTACAGTAAGGAAGCCAATTGGGACTATATTTATGAAGTATGTAAGTCACAAGATCCAACTTTACCACGTGTTCCAATTATCGGAAATGGAGATATACTCTCCTATGACGATTGGAAAAATCATCAAAATTTAGTTAAAAATAGTTTTGATGATGAAGAAGAAAGAGGTTTATGTAGTTGTGCTATGATTGGTAGGGGTGCAATAATCAAACCTTGGTTGTGCCGAGAGTTAAAAGAGCAAAATGTATATGATATATCAGCATCAGAACGTTTAGATATATTAAAAAATTTTTGCGATTATGGAATGGAACATTGGGGTAGTGATAATCAAGGTATTGCAACTACAAGACGATTCTTATTAGAATGGCTAGGATATCTTCATCGTTATGTTCCAGTTGCGTTAGTAGAAAGAACACAAAAAATGCAACAACGACCTCCCAGCTTCTTTGGACGTGGGGATTTAGAAACATTGATGGCAAGTTCAGATGTTAAAGATTGGATAAAGATATCTGAAATGTTACTAGGACCTGCTCCAGAAGATTTAGTGTTTGAAGGAAAAATCAAATCGAATGCTTATAGTAATGAAAGTGAAATGGCAATGTCTAATGGATAAAATTATATACACATAGTAGCTGCAATTAATAATTTAAGATTTTAGATATAAATAACCAATTCTTTTTTACGAATCTGGAGTTCCTTTCAATGAAAACCGGAAAATTAGAGGAAAATAATTTCATTTTAAAAAGTAGGTCAAGACTTGTGAAATTGATTTTTGGTATGATAATGCCCTCACTGATAGCAGTTTTGAACAAGCGTAAAAATGAGTTGATTTCAATTGTAATAGGTGTTTTTATTGGATATGTATTCTTTTTCATTACATCAGCACCAATTTCTCTATTCTTACATGATGAAATAAAAATTCCGATGGATCCATTTCCAGAGCCAGCATGGTAAATTATATATCATATTTCATGCTAATTTAACGATATTTTTATAATTACAGGCGTACCCCAAATACTTTAGCAGTTCGTACAGTAACAAGCACACCATTCGCTAGATTTGAAATACATAAAGTAAAGACTGAAAATGGTGTAATTGTAAATGATTGGTTGTGGACAGATGAGAGAAGTCACGTTAACATATTAGTGCATTTAAAAGATGAAAATAAATACCTATTATTTTATCAAAGTAAATATGGCTTAGAGAAACCTGCTTACGCATTAATAGGTGGTTTGTTTAATACTGATGAGACACCTATTCAATGCGCTGAAAGGGAATTGTTAGAAGAGACAGGATTAGAAGCAGAGGAATTAATAAATTTAGGAAAATATAGAGTACAAGTAAATAGAGGAGGAGGTAATTACTAAAATTATTATATTTAACAATTTATACTTTATTTTGTTTTATCATTAATATTAGGTATTTTACACGTTTATTTAGCAAAGAATTCATTTAAATCTAAAAAAAGCAAATTTAGTGACGATTATGAACATCAAGAAGCTAGGAAACTAACTAAAGGTAAATTTTTTAATTTTTTTCTGAATTAACAATTATTGAATAATAATTTTATAATAATTATTATAGATGAATTAGTAAAAATTGCATTAAATGGAGAAGTTGGTGAAGCGCAATGGGTAGCTGGTGTTGCACTGGGATTGTTGTATGACACATTTGGACAAAAATAAAAATTATAATTATGTAATGAAAATGTTAAATAAATACATCATAATAATACAAGCTATGTTAATAAGTTATCACATTAAATTAAAACGAAACAATTGAATCACCGTTCCAATTTACATTTGGTGGTTTGGTAGGATCAACTTCACCTTCATCTTCACCTGAAACTTTAGATTCTTCATATTTTCCAGCTTGTGTAATACCATTATTGTATACAAATTTTCCTTCTCCATAAGGTCTACCCATTTTAAAGTTACCAGTATACTCAGCATAATCTTTAAGTATCCAAGAACCACTTACAATTTCACCATTTTCCCATGTGCCAACTAATGTACTGTTGTCAGGAGAGCTAAATTCATAAGTACCTTGACCTGATTTCTTACTGTCGACCCAGGATCCACTATAACAATCTCCATTTTTATATTTATATGATCCTGTACCATGCATTTTATTATCTTTCCATTCACCGTAATATATATCATCATTTGGATAAGTCATTACACCATATCCATCTTTTTTACCATCCTTAAAATTACCTGTATATGTGGCTATAGTTTTCAATGTTTCATCTTCAGCAGAAGTTTTATCCTTCCATGTATAAATTCCTTCTCCTTGTTTTAATCTTTCAGAATCAAAAGTACCTATATAATTAATTTTAAGTGAATTTTTAATATTTATAAATTAATATTTCGCGATATACCTTCGAATTCATGACCATTAGGATATACTACTTTTACTCTACCAGCTCTTTTAATCCAATTAGTCTCTTCAACTGGATCGACATCTAGATATTGTACAGCGCATAACTTGACATCATCACCCATTTTTCCCCTATATTTTTTGCTTAAACTTTTTTTTCGTGTAACAGTTTGCTAAAATTAGCCCTAACACAAACACCGATGAATTAAAATTAAAATACGTACTACGAGATATGAAAATAAAATACGAAATTATCATCATCGATATATTACAGTATTACTTAGAACAAAATCAAAGAAGTATAGGAATTAATATTATATTAATTATCAAAACAATAAATAAAATATTATTAAACCAACAGCACAAGATATTATAATATTATTATAAAATTATAATCACTGCCTGCCACTGTGTTGCCCACTGTGATCATTTCTTACTAAATCCCTAAAAGGGTACCTATAGTGAAAAAAATATTAATAATTAGCGACGTACTTGAGCCTTGACGGAAAATAATTGTTGTGTAATTCAAATTAAAAATATGCGTTTCATGTAGTTATTGTTTCTGATGAACGTATATTTCTATGTTATATTATTGTTACTGCTTTATATAGCACCAAGACAATCGTTTAGGTTATCTTCGTTTTCTTATAAGCAGCAGCATAAATACAATGATTTTACAATATTTCAAAATATGGAAACTAGTAAAAATGAAGAAGAAATTTTATTTGGACTATCACCTGTGCATATAAGAATGTATAATAGTTTACTATTTGAATGTGTTACTGATGGTAATACAAAAGAAGCTAATGAAATATATAAACGAATGATATTATCTGATGTACAACCAAATTTACAGTCTTATGAACATTTAATTCAAATATGGCTTAATTCTAATGAAACAAGTGGCATATATGAGGCCGAATTAACATTTAACCAATTATTAAAAGCAGGATTTATACCATCCAAATTACTAATTATTAGTTTAATGAGAGCATTTAGTAATATTCAAGTACCTGAAAAAGTGGAACAAATATTTGATCGGGTTTCATTGTATGAGATTTATTGTGATGTGGATATATATAATACTGTAATGGAAGCTTGGGAATGTAGTAATAAGAGTGATTCATTAAATATGGTTGAGGAAATATTTCAACGAATGAGTTATGCAGATATTATACCAAACGCAAACTCATATGATATTTTGATAAAAGCATGGTCAAAAGCATATGACCGTGTTGATTGTGCTGAAAGATCATATGAAATATTAAAATCGATGATAGCTGGAGGATTTCAACCATCAATTGAGGCATTTGAGGCAGTATCAAATGCTTGTATTGAAAATAGAATTAGTAATATAGTAGTTGAAATAGCATTTGAATTAATTAATATGATTGAAAGTAATAATATCCAGCCAACCTCAATTTGTTATGAAAATTATATTAAATTATTAATTAAAAGTAGTATGGGTAATGAAATGACCGATGAAATTATTACAAAAATATTAGATATTTATAAACAAATGGAGAAATATAACCACATTGGAATTAATAAAATGTTAATAATTATAATTAATACATTGATACGGCAAAAATCAATTAAATATATTAAAATTGCAGAAGAATATTTATTTATAGCTGAAAATAAAAACATTATTGTACCTTATGAAACTTACGTTAATTTGATAAATGCATATGGTATACTTAACAGGGCAAAATCAGCAGAATCAATACTTAATAGATTAATTATGAAGCCTAATGATATATATCCTAACACAGCATATCCTTGGAATTGTGTTATATCAGCATATGGTAAGAGTTGCTTGAGTGAAAGTATTAATGGTTTTCCGTCTACAATATCTATAGAGTCATTAAATTATCCAATAAATGGACAATTATTGGCTGCTTCAAATGCTGAAAGAATATTTAAAAATATGATAGATTTGGGTATAGAACCGGATCAATGGACTTATTCATCTTTAGTAAATATTTGGACTGAATGTAATGAACCAGCTAAAGCAGAAGGAGTATTGAATATAATGATATATAAGAATATGACAATACCAACAATTAACATAAAATCTCAAATTTATGGATGGTTGAGATACTATAAAAACAATATTATGAATGACGAGAAAAAACTAGAAATTAATTCCAAAATAATTAATTTGTATGATCAAATGTGTTCATCTTGTATTCGAAAATATACCAATAGTTCAATATATAATATCGCAGAAGTAAGTGAAGATATTTCAAATATTGAAGTAATATTTAATGAAATAATTCTGTCTAATATTGATATAAACATTACATTTTTCAATAATATTTTAAGAGTAATTAGTGTTGTAACACCAACTATATTAAAACCTAAATTGAATGATATTAGTAATGATAAAAATAAATATGCTTTTACTGCATTGGAGGGAAGCATCAGTGATATTGCTGAACGTGCAATCAAAATTTTTGGTCAAATGCTAAGCGTTAATATTATTCCTAACTATGAAAGTTATGAATTATTGATCAAAACTTTTGAAATGTACGCTTATTCAGGACATAGTAAAATATACATATCTGATAAAGTAATTGAAGTGATAAATCATATGTTACAGATCGGATTAAAGCCATCACGTAATATGTATGAATCCGTAATCAAAATATGGGCAAATAGTAAACGTCCTGATGCTCCTCGGATTTCCGAGAGTATATTTAAAAGTATGATTGAAACAACTGGTGTTGTCACACCACCAAGTATCGAAATCTTTAATTTGTTAATGAAAGTTTGGGCGACATCAATGTTACCAAATGCAGTGAAGAAAGTACAAGAAGTGTATCAAACTATCGTTGATGCGGATATTAAACCTACTACAGCTACTTTCAGTTTAATGCTGAGAGCACTTGCAAATCAGAGAAAAAAAAAGGATAATGATATTCTTGCTTTTGATGAAGTGAAAGAGGCTGAAAAAATATTTAGTTTATGTGAGGAAAATGGTTTGATCCCTAACGAATCTATGTATAGATCGTTGATATTCATATTATGCCGCGATAATTCAATTGAAAACATGTCCAAAGTAGAATCAATTATTATGCATTTATCAGAGCTAATGAATAATACAAGCAATAATACCGCACCAATTTTACATATATCATCATATAGTGCAATTATTTCTGTTTGGAAACTGCAAGCAATTGAGAATATTGAGCTATTAATTTCAAAATTATCGACCAAGTATTATTCCAAGTATGACAAAGGATTATACATTGCTTACAATTTATATTTTGCTGCATGTACAAAATTAGCACCAGAAACTTATTTTAGTAAAGCATATGAAAATATATATAATTCTTTTATATTACAAATGGATAATTTATCTCATGAAGACGAAACTTTATCCTTAAATTTAATATTGGAGTGCTTAATTCGTAGTGGTCGTAAAGATGGTGTAGATTTGTGTGAAAAATTGATTTATAACGAAAAAAAGCGCATATACCCAAATGAAAATACACTAACGTTAGCGATGAAATTGTGGACAAAATACAACGTTAAAAATATACCATTTAAAGCCCAAACATTATTCGATCAAATAGTTGCGGCAAGGATAAGTACCGATAGTAATAATCAAGTAGTTAACCCAGTAGCATATACATTATTAGCGGAAGCATGGTGTAACGAAGATCCATTGCATTCAACTCATATATTATATAATATGATATCACTATCTATGATTCCACCAGCTCCATTGTATTCCAGTATTATGACATCTTGGTCAAAACAAGGTAGACCTGATATGTGTGAGAATATATTTAATCGAATTCTAGCAATTGGTCAAAAACCAGATCCACTTTGTTGTCGAATATTGTTATCTACTTTAGCATCAGCAGATAAATCAGACTCCGCTGAACGTACGGAAGATGCATTATATCATATTTTACAATCAGGTATAAAATTAGATGGATACATGGTAGCTTCTGTTTTATCTGCTTGGTCAAAGTCATCTTCACCATTAGCTGCATCAAAAGCTGAAGATTGCTTATTAAAAGCAATATCTGCGGGTGTTAAAGTGACTGTGACTTTAGTTAATATTTTATTAGATATATATGGAAAAAGTAAAAATTATAATGCACCTGAAATTGCCGAAAATTGGATAAATAAAATGATTGAATATAAAATATCACCTACAATAGATAGCTATAATTCTGTGATATATGCTTGGGGACAGTCTTCTAGAATCGATGCTGAAAAACGATGTATAAATTTATTGCATAAGGCTTTAGATGGTGATGTGAAACCAGATGTAATAACTTATTCTTCTATATTGTCTGCTATTAGTAAAGCGAAAGATGACGAAGCACCTAGTAGAGCAACTAAAATATTTGAGATGATGTTAGAAAAAGGAATTACACCAGATACTATGGCTTGGACAATTTTAATTACTATATGGAGTAAAAGTAATATTGAAGGTAAAGAGGATAAAGTACAAAAGATTTATGATGATATGATATATAGCGGATGTATTCCTAATACAGTGACATTTACTGCTCTATTAACTATGTGGAGTACTAGTAAATTGCCATCAGCTAGTCAAAAAATTATTGATATATTTAAAAAAATGAGACAAAGTGACAATAAAGGAATATTAGATATAGTTGGTTATTCATCATTATTATCAGCGTTAAGTAAAAGTAATGATATCAATGCACCAATTAAAGCAAGTGCAATATTTGAACAATTATTGCAATCACGTTTAATACCGGATGTACAATCCTGGACAATTTTAATATCTATATGGAGTAAAAGTAATCTCGAAGGTAAAGTAGAAAAAGTTCATGAAATATATAATCGTATGATTAATAGTGGATTTGCACCAAATGCCGTCACTTATTCAACTATATTAAATATGTGGACATCAATTTTAGAAAACAATAATAATAGTAGTAGTGATGCAAATACCATAAAAAATGCAAAACAAAATATATTAGATATTTATAATAGCATTCGTGATGAAAATGTTCGATTAGATGGTATTGGGTTTAAATTATTGCATAATGCATTACGAAAAGTAGTTACACCTACTGAATGTTTAACTAAAATTGAATATATATTTATGCGTATGCTAGATTATGGGATGGCACCCGATGTTGTAGCATGGGAAAATTTAATGTATAATTACAATTTAAACAAAGATTATAATAAATCAATCAAATTGTATCAGTTAATGATTGAATCATCGGGAGTATTGCCATCTCGTAGTATATATATAAATTGTTTAAGCGCAATAGCAAAATCAAAAAGTTCTAATAGTTTAATGTTATCTGAAAATATGATATCATCCATGATAAAAAGTAATATTTATCCATCAAATAAAGAATATAATTATAATTATTTAATATTACGTTGGAGTAACCTTACCAAGGACGATAAATTTAAAAAATTAAAAGAATATTATTATAGAATGAAACAAATAAAGCTAAAACCTGATAAAATGACTTTAAATATTGCCTTGGATATTATAAATTATGAAAATATTCATGATTCTTATGATATAACAGAAGAAAAATGTTATTTCGCATTAGAATTATTTGATGAAATTACTAACTATAAATTATCATTACTATATGATTCCAAAGAAAGAAATATTAATACTAATGTTAATAAAGGGATTAATGTCGGAATAGTAAATATTGAAACAATTGACTTATTATTTGAATGCATTTTACGAGTGAAAAGACAAAGTATCACAACAGTAGCACAAGAATTAATAAATTATATTGAAAAAAATAATTTGAATTATACCTATAATACATTTAGTCGATTCATAAAATTATTCTCATTACAACATATTACACAAGAACAATTTTTATACAGTATTAATTTTATAGACAAAAAAGTAATTCCATTTTACTCTCCTAATAATACGGATTATAAAATTAAAAATCCAAAAGATCCATTATTATTTTCAATATTAGTATTGTTGTCAAAAAATTTAAAAATTACTTCTGATACCCAACAAAATAAAATGAATATAATTATAGCATTACTTCGATATAAACAAAATTATGGTATACTTGCAAGTTATTTACCAAAATTAAATGAACTTTTGACTAACAGTAAAAATGACAAAAATAATACAATAGCAATAGATTTATGTAACAAATGTAATGTGAATATA
>JACCDO011137863.1_pt1 | contig 26050 bp, 21 predicted proteins | sample 7446101 | NCBI WGS metagenome assembly JACCDO01 (sample SAMN15323440, study PRJNA562643) | freshwater metagenome | isolation source: river surface water | place: USA:Blue River Watershed | collected 2017-08-16 | reverse complement strand
TACTTCCAGCGTGCTTTGAGTCTTGCGACTCGTTTTTAGTTTCTTTAGAAAAAGTCATGCTATTACACATCCCCTCTAAGGGATGTCTCCGTATGTTGCACCCAAAGTTTGTATAGGGTGCGATGGTCAAAGGCATCGACCATCAGACAGGCGGCAGCGCGTTTTTTGAACTTCGGTGTTTATAACTTCTAAACGGTACGCTGAAATATAGCTGGGGGGCGATGAATCAAATTGCTTTAAAAAGCCTCCCATTATGACAGTTTGAGCTCTTGATTACAAGGGTTTTCCCGAATTAATTTAGATTACTTCATAAAGCGTAATAAACGCTCCACTCCTTTTCCATAGGGTGGTCGCGCAAGCTTGCTGCCTTTCCATAAATTGAGGCCTAAGATACCTCGAGCACGTAAAACGGATTTGCGGTGACTGAAGGTATCAAAACCCGCTTTGCCATGATAGGCGCCAAATCCACTTGAGCCTGTACCGCCAAAAGGTAAGGTCTCTACTGTGATGTGTAATAAGGTTTCATTTATTGTTACGCCACCCGATCTAGTCTCTGCTAAGACCTTTTGCATATTCTTTTTATCTTTGCCAAACCAATACAGTGCAAGTGGATGTGGCTTTTGATTGACCACATGAATTGCAGCCTCGGTATTGGCAATGGTCACAATTGGTAATATGGGTCCAAAAATTTCTTCATGAAGTACGCGTGCTTCTGCAGGCACATGAATGAGTGCTACCGGTTCAAATCTTCTAGCGCCCGCTGAAGGGTTATTCAATAAAGGAATAGCCTGCGCCCCCCGATCCAGTGCATCAGCAACAAGGTGTTGCCAAGATTGCAATTGCGCATCATCGATTGGGCCTGTCAATTCATCTGGATGTGAAAACTGTTCTTGCGCAGCCGTCTTGAGTTCTTGGATAAACATCTCTAGATTTGCCTGCTCAATGAGGACGTAGTCTGGTGCTACACAGGTTTGGCCGCCGTTGAGTAATTTTCCATAAATGATGCTCGCTGCCGCGTCTTTGAGATTAGCGCTTGGATCAATAATGACGGGAGACTTTCCTCCTAACTCCAACGTCAACGGGGTAAGGTGCTCTGCAGCTGCTCGCATCACTTTTTTGCCAATAGTTTCAGCGCCAGTAAAAAAGAGGTGATCGAGTGGCAGTGCTGCAAATTGTTCTGCAGCATCTACACCGCCAGTCGTGACGCAAAATTCTGTTGGATGAAAATATTCCTGGATCAAATTAGCTAAAAATCCTGAAGTACGAGAACAACGTTCAGAAGGCTTAAGCCACACTCGATTTCCGGCAGCAAAGGCTGCAATTGCAGGAACTAGCGCAAGTTGTACTGGATAGTTCCATGGACTCATGATGCCAACTACACCTAGAGCTTGATTTTGAATCCAAGCTTCTGAAGATCCCAGGGTAATTGGGGTCTCTACTTGTTGGGGTCGCATCCATTCTTTGAGATGTTTTTGGGTGAAGTGACACGCTTGATAAATCATCTGGAATTCAGCAAGACGCGTTTCAATGGAGTGTCGTACGCCAAAATCAGCCGAGACTACCTTACAAATTTTTTCTTCATTGGCTCGAATCATTTTTTCAATTCGGGCGATGCGGTCTAGTCGAACCTCAAGGCTTGGGTTGGGTTCTGCAGCAAAAGCTGCTTTGATTTCATCTAATTGGAGCGTAAAGCGATTCATGGTGATTTAATAGTTGGCAGATATTGAAATAAGGCATTAGGATAAAGCTATGAATGAAAACTCAAACAAAACTGCAATGGATTTAGAGCGGGCTACCCTGGGCGGCGGCTGCTTTTGGTGCCTTGAAGCTGTTTATCAGCAAATTCAAGGGGTTCACTCGGTTGTATCTGGTTATGCAGGAGGGGCTCGCCCAAATCCAAGTTACGAGGCAGTTTGTACAGGTGCTACAGGCCATGCTGAAATTGTGGATATTTTATTTGACCCTCAAGTGGTTTCCTTTCGGGATCTTCTAGAGATCTTCTTTGTCATTCATGATCCCACGACCTTGAACTACCAAGGAAATGATCATGGTACTCAATATCGGTCCGTTATCTTTACTCATAGTGCCGAGCAAAATCAGATTGCACATGAGGTGGTGAAAGAGCTAGAAGATGCAAAGATTTATTCGGCTTCAGTGGTAACGCAGATTGAAGCAGCTCCCATCATTTACCCTGCAGAGGAATATCACCAGAATTATTTTCAGCAGCATCCCAATCAGGGGTATTGCATGGCGGTTGTTGCGCCAAAGCTGGCTAAATTTAGGGCGAAATTTAAAGCGCTGATTGCACCAAATTACGCTTAGGGTGCTAAGCGCTTAATCTTCCAGCTAGATCCCTCTAGCTTGTAGTGAATGCGGTCGTGGAGCCGGGAAGGGCGCCCTTGCCAAAACTCGATTTCAGTTGGCTGAAGACGATAACCTCCCCAATGCTCGGGACGCGGTGGAGTATCTCCAAATTCAGCTTGAAAGCGTTTTTCAGCCTGCTCTAGAAATTCACGATTTGGGATCGCAGAACTTTGGGGGGATGCCCATGCGCCAATTCTGGAGGCTGCAGGTCGAGAATGAAAATATTCATCACTTTCGCTTGCGCTAACGGGCTCTACGATTCCCTTGATGCGCACTTGACGCTCTAGCTCATGCCAGTGGAAAAGTAGGGCCGCTTGTGGGCGCACAGCTAATTCACGCCCTTTTTGGCTCTGGTAATTGGTAAAGAAGGTAAAGCCATTCTGATCTGCGCCTTTTAGTAAGACAATACGGGCTGATGGATTTCCTGCTTGATCTGCTGTGGCCAGAGTCATGGAATTTGGTTCTGGACACTGTGCTTGAACGGCTTGGTCAAACCAAAGCTGAAAAAGTGGCATAGGATCGCGCGGTACCTCGGTTTCAGAAAGCTGGCCAAAGGTATAGTTTTTGCGAAGTTGTGCAATAGAGTCCATTTGTTCAGTATAAAGAGAAGCTATGGCAGAAGACAAGATTGAAGACACTCTAGAAAGTCGGCGTTTTGGCGGGGTTTCCAGGCTCTACGGGGTAGAGCTACGCACACGTTTTCAGCAAGCAACAGTAGTGGTTGCTGGTTTAGGTGGCGTTGGATCTTGGGCTGCTGAAGCTTTAGCTCGGACCGGTATCGGTCATTTGATCTTGGTTGATTTTGATCATATTGCTGAGAGCAATACGAATCGTCAATTGCATGCCTTAGATGGGCAGTATGGCAAAGCAAAAGTGCAGGCCATGAGTGAACGTATTCGACAAATTAATCCCGACATTAAATTAACTATCTGCGATACATTTTTAGAGCCAGAAAATCTGGACACTCTCATACCTCAAGAGGCTTTAGTTTTAGACGCAACTGATTCTGTACAAACCAAAATTGCTTTGGTGATTTGGGCTACTCAACATCATCGCGCTTTAGTCATGTGTGGCGCAGCTGGCGGTAAGACGGATCCAACTTCTGTGCGTTGTGATGACCTCTCTCGAACAGAGCAGGATGCATTACTGGCAAAGGTCCGTCAGGGACTGAGGCAAGATCATGGTTTTTCCAGAAACCTCAAAAAGAAAATGGGTGTACGCGCCATCTATTCTCAGGAGCCTCGCGCTGGCGCATCTAGTGGCGGCTTGGCTTGTTCAGGCTACGGCTCAACGGTGATGGTGACTGCAGCTTGTGGTTTAGCTGCAGCAGCCGAGATTCTGAATCTCATCGCTACACCTCCATCAAACGACATTCTCGAAAAATAAGCGCTAATTCCTTAAGGGGATTCCCTGTAGGAAATTACTGATTCTTTTGCAGTCAATAAGAAAATATTTTTTTACTCAGCCTTTGTTTATAAGGCAATCCATTTTTAAGTAACTTAATTTTGTTCAATTAAGTACTTTAGATATTTTTTGGCTCTAGTACTTACACAAACTCCTCCCTAGACTTTGCTTCGTTGGTAAATCGCCAATGACAAATCGAAAGGAGGTCTCTTTTGCAGACTGAACAAAATAGCTTAAAACGCCACCTCAAAGTACGGCATATTCGCTTGATGGCTTTAGGTTCAACCATAGGTGTTGGCTTATTTCTAGGATCGGCGAGTGCAATCAAAATCGCTGGGCCATCCATTCTCTTGGGGTATCTATTGGCGGGCATTGTGGCATTCATTGTGCTTCGTACCTTGGGCGAGATGGCGGTACATGAGCCAGTAGCTGGATCGTTTGCAGCCTATGCCAATACTTATGTTGGACCACTCGCCGGATATATGGTTGGATGGGGTTATTGGACTTACTGGATTGTGGTTGGTATAGCAGAGGTGACTGCCGTAGGAATTTATATGGGAATTTGGTTCCCAGAAATACCTCAATGGATCTGGGCGCTTTCATCGATTGTGCTAATGGGATTAATTAATCTCATTGCCGTCAAAGTGTTTGGTGAGTTTGAGTTTTGGTTTGCCTTAATTAAGGTAGTAGCTATTGTTGCCATGATTGCCTTGGGCGGCTCAGTCATTCTCTTAGGATTTACTAATGATTGGCAGCCGATTGGTTTGAGTAATTTATGGCAGCACGGTGGCTTTTTCCCCAATGGTATTGGTGGAATGTTGTTGTCATTGCAAATGGTTTTATTTGCCTACGTCGGCATTGAAATGATTGGTTTGTCAGCTGGCGAGGCAGAGAATCCACGCAAAACAATTCCGATGGCAATTGATTCCTTGGCTTGGCGAATCCTCATTTTTTATATGGGTGCCATCCTCGTTATCTTGGCCATCTTTCCATGGAATGAAGTAGGGCAGCAAGGCAGCCCATTTGTGGTGATGTTTGAACGCATTGGCTTAAGAGAGGCTGCAGGACTGATTAATTTTGTAGTCATTACTGCTGCGCTCTCATCTTGCAATGCAGGCCTATTTAGTGGAGGCAGGTTGCTCTATGACCTTTCCGTGAATGGATATGCGCCCACACCATTTGCCAAACTCTCTCGATATGGTGTTCCCCATCGTGCAGTCATTGCTACCGTTGCAGTTTGTATGACTGGCGTTGTGCTGAACTACTTTGTTCCTGATAAGGCATTCCAATACATCATGGCAGCAGTCACTTTTGTTGGCTTGATGGTTTGGATCGCCATCTTATTCACCCAAATGAAGTTTCGTCGCTCATTAACTAAAGCTCAGGTAGCTGAGTTGAGTTATCGGGCGCCTTGGTGGCCCTATTCCTCATGGTTCGCACTGGCATTTATTGGATTAGTAATTGTGCTGATGGGCTTTCATGAGGATGCGCGGATTGCTTTGATATTAGGTCCGTGTTTATTAGCTGTGTATCTCGTGATGTTCTACATCGTGGGTTTACATCGTAAAACTAAAACCAATCATGAATTTAAATAATAGGAGATCAATATGATTATTGGCGTACCTCAAGAAGTAAAAAATAATGAGTTTCGAGTCGGTCTAACGCCAGGCAATGTGAGTGGCTTATGCAAACAAGGCCACTCTGTATTAGTGCAGCGTGGAGCAGGCGAACAGATTGGTCTAAGTGATGAGTCATATCAGGCTGCGGGGGCAACTTTAATCAATAGCGCTGCTGAGGTATTTCATAAGGCGGAGATGATTGTCAAAGTAAAAGAGCCTCAGGCACAGGAATGTGCCATGCTGCATGAAGATCAAATCTTGTTTACTTACCTGCATTTAGCTCCGGATCCAAAACAAACTAAGGCTTTAATGGATTCTGGTGCCACCTGTATTGCATATGAAACGGTGACCTCTATCCAGGGGGCTTTGCCTTTATTGGCTCCGATGAGTGAGGTAGCTGGTCGAATGTCAATTCAAGCAGCCGCATCTCATTTAGAGAAGACCAATGGTGGCTTGGGAGTATTGATGGCAGGCGTGCCTGGTGTATCTCCCGCAAAGATTGTGATTTTAGGTGCAGGCGTAGTGGGAAGGAATGCTTTGCAGATGGCTGTTGGCATGGGTGCAGATATTTGCATCTTCGATCGTGATATTGATCGTTTGAGGCAAATCGATTTGCTTTATGGCAATCGCGTGAGAACGTTTTATTCAGATAGTTTATTAATTGAGCAAGAGATTGGTGAGGCAGACGTGGTGATCGGTGCAGTACTGTTGCCTGGGGCCGCAGCACCTCAATTGGTATCCCGAAATATGGTGAAAAAAATGAAGCCAGGGGCAGTGGTGGTTGATGTCGCCATTGATCAAGGAGGTTGTTTTGAAACTTCCAAGCCGACTACGCATGCGGACCCTACATTTGTCTTGGATGGTGTCGTGCACTATTGCGTTGCGAATATGCCGGGGGCTGTTGCAAGAACCTCAACTTTTGCGCTAACAAATGCTACTTATCCCTTTGTTGAGGCCTTAGCAAATCGGGGTGCAATGAAGGCCTTAAGTATTGATCACCATTTGCGTAATGGGCTAAACGTTCATAAAGGTGTATTAACTTCGGAGCCAGTAGCGCAAGCGCAAAAGCTCGACTTTAGGTTGGCTGAGGAGTTTTTTGCAGCTTAAGTTATAAAAAAGTATTAGTGAATCAAGGTAGGGCGGGCTTGATGCTCGCCTTTCTCGTTCTTACCCTTAGATTTCTTCAGCTTCGGATGATGAATGTGGCTTAATAGATAGGTAAACCTATGCATCATTTTGATTAACCACCTCGCGATCACCGACTGAATGGACTATTCCGCTTTATTACTTTCTACCGGCGTTGTTGCCTTGGCAGAAATGGGAGATAAAACCCAGCTTCTATCTCTCATGCTGGCAGCGCGCTATCCCAAGCAAGCGCTCGCCATTATTGCGGGTATTTTTATAGCCACGATTGCAAATCATGCCTGTGCTGCTTTGCTGGGACATTGGTTAACAAGCTTGTTATCTCCAGATGTGATGCGCTGGATCTTAGGTTTAAGTTTTTTGGGAATTGGCTTGTGGCTGTTAGTTCCCGACCATATAGATGATGCGGCGGGTTCCAAGGTGGCAGATAAGGCGTTGCAGGTCTTTTTCTTGACTGTAGGCTTGTTTTTTCTGGCAGAGATGGGCGATAAGACTCAAATCGCCACCATTGCTCTAGGGGCTCGATATACGGATGTATTTTCTGTAACCTTAGGCACCACATTGGGGATGATGTTGGCAAATGCCCCTGCGGTTTGGATAGGCCAGAAGTTTACGCAGCGGATGCCGATTAAGTGGGTGCATGCTGTTGCTGCCGTCACCTTTATTGCGATTGGCATTGCGACCCTAGTTTGGGCATAGAGCGTAGCGAATACCTTAGTAAGACTTAAAATAAACCCATGAAAACTGATCTGCCGTTGTGCTTTCGTAGGCTCGAGTATCTCCCCCCTGTTTACACCTTTGAGCAAGTTGAGCTCGACATTGCCTTGGACCCTGCTCGCACGATTGTGAAGAGTCGGCTTGAGCTAGTGCCAGGTAAAGGTTTTGTACCTGATGCCCCTTTGGTATTGTTAGGTCAAGAACTTGAGTTTGTCAGCCTACGCATCAATGGCGAGGCCCATCGCCATTTTGAGCTCACTCCAGAAACCTTAACAATTCATTCCCTTCCTAATCAAGGCAAGGAAAAATGTATTGTGGAGATTATTTCTATCTGCGTTCCAGAAAAAAATACCTCATTGATGGGTTTGTATGTCTCAAATGGAAACTTCTTCACCCAATGTGAGGCAGAAGGTTTTAGAAAGATTACCTACTTTTTAGATCGCCCCGATGTAATGGCGCGATATCGCGTCACTTTAAGGGCGCGTGAAGTTGAGTGTCCTGTTCTATTGTCAAATGGCAATTTACTGAATACTGAAAAGTTACCCAATGGTTGGCATAGCGCCACCTGGGAAGATCCATTTCCAAAACCCTCCTATTTATTTGCTTTAGTTGCAGGCAAATTGGAGTGCATCGAAGAAACAATCACCACCAGTAGTGGCGCAAAAAAATTACTGCAAATTTGGGTTGAGCCACATGATCTACCTAAGACTCGGCATGCCATGGATTCTTTAATTGCTTCTATTCATTGGGATGAGAAGCGATTTGGTTTGGAGTTAGATCTTGAGCGTTTCATGATTGTTGCGGTTAGCGACTTCAATATGGGTGCGATGGAAAATAAGGGCTTGAATATTTTCAATACCAAGTTTGTCTTGGCGCAGCCAGAAACTGCAACCGATGCAGACTTTGCCAATATTGAGAGCGTTGTTGCACATGAGTATTTTCATAACTGGACTGGTAATCGTGTGACATGCCAGGATTGGTTTCAGTTATCGTTAAAAGAAGGTCTGACAGTCTTTCGGGATCAAGAATTCTCTGCTGACCAAATGGGTAGTGAATCTGGAAGGGCGGTCAAGCGTATTGAGGACGTTAGATTATTGCGTCAACTGCAATTTCCAGAAGATGCGGGTCCGATGGCTCATCCGATCCGCCCAAATGAATACCAAGAAATCAATAATTTCTATACTGTGACGGTATACGAAAAGGGTTCGGAAGTGGTGCGGATGTATCAAACCCTGCTGGGTAGGGATGGTTTCCGCAAGGGCATGGATCTCTACTTTAAGCGCCATGATGGTCAGGCAGTTACCTGCGATGATTTTTTAGCTGCTATGGCCGATGCAAATGATCGAGATCTGACTCAGTTTCAAAATTGGTATAGCCAAGCCGGAACCCCGCGAGTCAAGGTGGAAGAGCAATATGACGCTGCCCAACAGCAGTTTCATCTGACTTTGACGCAAAGTTGTGCACCAAGTCCTGGTCAGCCAGATAAAAAACCGTTTCATATTCCCTTGAGAATGCGTTTGATAACGTCTGATAACAAGCATGAGGAGATATTGCTTGAGCTAACAGAGCCAAAGCAGTCATGGACCTTTGATCATGTTGCAGAACGCCCGGTGCTCTCAATTAACCGCGATTTTTCTGCTCCAGTCCATTTGGATTTTGAGCAGAGTGAAGCTGATCTATTGACTTTATTTACTGGTGACGATGATCCTTTTAATCGCTGGGAGGCGGGTCAAAAATTAGCGATGCAAATGATTTTGAATCATCGTTTGCCCGATACTAAGTTAATAGAAGCTTATCGCAATATCCTGCTTGATCCTGATTTAGATCCAGCATTTAAGGAGCTGGCACTAACACTGCCAGCGGAGTCTTACCTTTACGAGCAATGCTCATCAGTAGATCCGCAGCAGATTTTTACTGCGCGTCGCGCTTTCCGTAGAGAAATCGCCAAGCAATTGCAACTCGAATGGGCGGCTTTGTATCAGCAAATGCAGACACCAGGACCATTTAAACCAGATGCAGTCAGTGCAGGAAAGCGCGCTCTTAAAAATTTAGCCTTAAGCATGTTGCTAGAAGCGGATACGGCTACGTGGACCCCGATGGCAGTAAATCAGTATCGCGTGGCTGACAATATGACGGATCGCTATGCTGCATTGGCTGCCCTTGTGATGCATGGATCCAAAGCTTCTACTGAATGCTTGACAGACTTTTTTAGTCGCTTTGCTAATGATGCATTGGTGATTGATAAATGGTTTGCATTGCAATCAAGTCGCCCTCCGGTAGATGGTCTAGACACTACCTTGAGTGATGTAAAGCGCTTGCGTGAGCATCCTGCTTTCAAGCTCAATAATCCGAATCGCGTGCGTAGCGTGATTCATGCGTATTGCTCTAATAACCCAGCCAGCTTTCATCAGAAAGATGGCAGTGGCTATGAATTCTGGGCTGATAGCGTTCTGGCACTTGATCCCGTGAATCCTCAAGTTGCAGCGCGTTTGGCTAGAGCATTAGATCGCTGGCGTTCATTTGCCCAGCCTTACCAAAACCTCATGAAAGCAGCATTGGAAAGGGTGGCTGCGTGTCAAACCTTGTCACCAGACGTCCGTGAGGTGGTTGGTAAAGCGCTTGGAGCTTAATGAATCTGTGGGTTAAAAGAGATTCCCATTTGAAGTGCGAGGCTGTCTAATTGCTTATCTAGAGTCCATAGCAAGGTATTCTCTGAAATCAAGCTTGATGCTAGTAAGGAAAGATCAACAGCCCCACAGCCTGAATCAAATAACTTATTCTTTTCAATAAATTCTAAGATTTCAGTTGATGTCGCTATCTTGGCTTGTTGCAGACCTCTCAAATAGTAGAGTGTCTTTGCTCTTGGTGAGGGCGGGCTTCCACAAGCTATTTCCAGTAAGACTAAGGGATGACCAATAATTTGATCATTCAGTAGCAGTGCTTCAAGAGTTGGATTGGTTTTTCTAAAGTGCGCCACCCATACAGAGGTATCTGCTAATACCATCGTCATAATTAAATTCCACCTTGTGGTTTTCGACGTGGAATACTTTTCATTTGGGGCGCCTTTCCACCCAGAGCTGCCAAACGTTTGCCCATCTGAATTCTGACAAACACATTCATTGCTTCACGAAATAAATCGGCCTTATCCATTCCTGGATCTGCAAGCTCTAAACCCCGTTGATATAGATCATCATCAATGGTTACAGTTGTTCTCATTTTCTATCCTATTCATCAAAATAGATGCATTTATACATCAATATTAACATCAAATTATCTCAGATTGCCTAAAAAAGAGATTCGGGGAGGCTGGACTAGAACAGGGCAAAATAGAGCCTAATGATTATTTAGGCATCCAAACGGAGAAATACTCTTGGCAACAAGCAATAACACCAATTTCAAGCAATATTTAGAAGAGGCTAAACCTCTTGGCACTTCAGTACCTGCAGGTCTTCAAGAGTTATTGATTGCTGTAGCTAATACTTGCTCTACCTTGAGTCATGAAGTTGCGCAGGGAGCGTTGATTGATTTGCTGGGGTCTGCTGGTTCAGGCAACGTACAGGGAGAAGTTCAGCAAAAGCTCGACATCATTGCCAATGATTTATTAATTGAGGGTGTCCAGTCTTGTAAATCACTTGCAGGACTTGCTTCTGAAGAAATGGAATTACCTGTGCCAGTTCAAGGCACAGGGGATTACCTGCTTTTATTTGATCCACTCGATGGCTCTTCTAATATTGATGTGAATGTATCGATTGGAACGATTTTCTCGGTACTTAAGAAGCAAGATCCAAACGCGCCTTTAGAAACGAAAGATTTCTTATTGTCAGGACGTCACCAAGTTGCTGCTGGCTACGTGGTCTATGGTCCCCAAACAACCATGGCCTTAACCTTGGGTGATGGTGTGGTGATGTTTACCTTGAATAAGGTCACCGGAGAATTTTTGCTGATTAAGGATGCGGTCATCATTGCCCACTCCACGAAAGAATTTGCAATCAATATGTCCAATATGCGCCATTGGGCAGACCCTGTACGCCGTTATGTAGAAGAATGTCTTGCGGGTACTAGTGGCAATCGAGATAAAGATTTCAATATGCGTTGGATTGCCTCGATGGTGGCTGACGTTCATCGCGTCCTATCTCGCGGCGGCGTTTTCATGTACCCATGGGATCAACGTGAGCCACATAAGCCTGGTAAGTTGCGTTTAATGTATGAGGCCAATCCTATGAGCTTCTTGGTTGAGCAGGCTGGAGGCGCATCTACCAATGGTACACAACAGATTATGGATTTACAGCCAACTGATTTACATGAGCGTGTATCAGTCATGTTAGGTTCTAAAGAAGAAATTGATCGCTTGCAGCATTACCACTCCTAATCAATAGTTTCTGCTGCTCAATAAAAAACCCAATCACTTGATTGGGTTTTTTATTTGGGAGAGTGCTGTTTTCCTAGGGTCTGACTTGCTGCTTGAGATAGGCTAGTGATTCCTCGACTTGATCAATCAGAATCAGACAGATTTCTCCTGCCGAAAGATCATTCAATGCGGTATCAATCGCCAAAAACTCCCCATGAATTTCTTTAATATTCTTTGCCTTTGTAGCCCCCACGAGGCCTTCTTGTAAAAGCTTCAACACTTCGCCGTCTTCACGACCACGTTGGCATGCATCTTGATACAAGATTACATTGTCAAATGAGTTGCCCAGAATGCGGGTGAGATCGCGAATATCTTCATCGCGGCGGTCACCAGCGCCACTAATCACGACATGGCTCTTTGTAGGTTTCATAGCTTCAATAGCACTTGCTAAGGCACGCATGGCATCAGGGTTGTGCCCATAATCCGCAATCACGGTGGCACCCTTATGCTGGAATTGATTGAATCGTCCTGGTACGGAGTTGGGATTACTCTCAAAACTATGTAAGCCTCTAGCAATCTTATCTGCATCCAAGCCCAGTGCCCACGCTGCTCCAATCGCTGCCATGGCATTTTCAATCTGGAATCCTAGAACACCATTTTGAGTTAGTGGAATTTCGCTTACAGGGAAGCGATACATCACACGTGAACCTTTGGATGCAACGATGTAGGCGCCATCAAAATAGATTACTTTTTTATTCTTGGCACGATGTGCAGCGATAACGGGGTGATGCTGATTCTGGGCAAAGAAGATCACGCGTCCAGCGCATTTATCTCCCATTTTTGCCACCATTGGATCCGCTGCATTGAGTACGGCGGCACCAGTAGGGGCTACGTTTTGCACGATAACGCGCTTGAGAATCGCTAAGTCTTCAACACTAGTAATGTAATTTAGACCTAGGTGGTCCCCTTCGCCGATATTAGTGACAACAGCTACTTCACAGCGATCAAAGCCAAGACCTTCTCGCAACATTCCGCCACGAGCAGTTTCTAGAACGGCAGCATCAACATCTGGGTGCATCAATACGTTACGTGCGCTCTTAGGACCACTGCAATCACCCGTGTCAATCATGCGATTATTAATGTAGACGCCATCAGTACCAGTCATGCCCACGCGAAGACCTGTCTCACTAAGTAGATGTGAGATCAAGCGGACGGTAGTAGTTTTGCCATTGGTACCTGTAACTGCCACCACCGGAATGCGTCCATCCTCTCCTGGAGGGAACATCATGTTGATGATGTCTTCCCCAACTGGACGACTCTTGCCATAAGATGGTTTTAAATGCATGCGTAGGCCAGGAGCAGCATTGACTTCAACAATGCCGCCGCCTTGCTGTTCTAGCGGCTTGTAAATTGCTTCACACAGAATATCAACACCCGCGATATCCAAACCAATCATCTGAGCAGCAGCAACAGCGCTTGCAGCAACATCTGGATGAACGTCATCGGTCACATCTGTTGCGGTACCGCCAGTACTCAGGTTTGCGTTATTACGCAAGAGTACACGTTCACCAGTTTTCGGAACGTACTGTGGACTCAGGCCTGAGCTGGCAAGATGGGCTAAAGCAACATCATCAAACTGAATTTTGGTTAGCGCTGTAGCGTGCCCGTCTCCACGTAATGGATTTTTGTTTTCAATTTCTACAAGCTCTGCAACGGTATGGATGCTGTCACCAACAACTTGCGCTGGTTCACGACGTGCGGCTGCAGACAGGCGATTACCAACTACTAATAGGCGATAGTCGGCACCAGGAAGATAGCGCTCAACAATCGTTTCGCGGCCAAAGGCCTGCGTAACTGCAAAACCTGCTCGTACTTTATCTTCGGTTTGGATGTTTGCTACCACCCCTTTACCCTGATTACCATCTTTGGGCTTGAGAACAATCGGACCACCAATTCTTTGGGCGGCACGCCAAGCATCATCAGCATTGCTTACTACTTCGCCAATAGGAACCGATACACCGGCAGCCGCTAATAAATTTTTAGTGAGCTCTTTATCCTGGGCAATTGCTTCAGCAATCGCGCTGGTATCACTCGTTTCAGCGGCTTGTATTCTTTTTTGCTTGCTACCCCAACCAAATTGGACCATGCTACCTTCGGTCATACGGCGGTAGGGGATGTTACGTTGCACTGCTGCATCCACAATGGATCCTGTACTAGGGCCAAGTCGGACATCTTCATACAGGGCTTCTAATTCTGAGAGGGCAGCTGCCAAATCAAAAGGAGCGTCATTCAGTGTCGATTGAATCAATGCGAAGCCGAAGTCAAATGCCATACGGCCAACAACTTCTTCTATGTACTCCACCACTACTTGATGAACGCCAACATCTACCGTTTGTAAGGTGCGACTGAATGTCACTGGACAACCAGCTTGTGCCTGCAATCCAAGTGCCGCATGCTCTAGAGCATGTGCAAGTGATAGCACTTCATTTTGTCCGCCGCGGCGCATGCTACCGAGTTGTGGAAAGCGTTCCCGAATTTTGTTTTCAAACTGAGGGATAGAGTCAATTGAGCGCTCTGACTCATCACAGAAAACAATTGCTTCTAAAGCGGTATGGCGGCTCCATAGATTGGGTCCGCGCAACATACGAATACGGGTGATTTCCAATTAAGCCCCTGTTGCGGTGATGGTGTCGGTGACAAATGTTTCTGCACCAGCTTCAATGACGTTAAATGGTATCTCAAGAGCCCAGGCTGCAGCAATTGCGGCGCCTAAATTCATGGCTTTCCAAGGAGATTCTGCGGTGGCTTCAGAGTGGCGTGGAACGGGAATATTTTTCTGCTCAAGCTTGCCAGATTTGAGGGTGATTTGCTGTTTACCAATCAAGACTGCGCGACCGCCATTTTGAATATGGGCTTTAACAATATCTGATTCTGGATTTTCGCTAAAGAAGATTACCTCGCCATCACACAGATCAGCCATTTGCACGACCATTGGATCATCTGCATTTAACACTCCAACACCAGTAGGAAGCACTACGTCGATTTGCGTGCGCACAATGCTAAAAACCTGATCTTCATCATAGATAGCATATTGAGGAAAGTTTGCCTTTGGATCCACATTCAAAACAACACCAACTTGGCAGCGATCGTAAGCCAATCCTTCAATTAACATTGACAGATGATTATTTTCAATCACAGCCGCTTCGACTGCACGGTTCAATAGGGTGCGTCGTGCATTTTCCCAATTCGATACATTGGTATTGGGGATAGCACGAGATCCAAAATACAAACCTTTGCTGCACGAAAGGCCAACGTAAACATTGGTCAAGCGTAAGAAATGGGCAACCATTTCAGCAACTGGTGTTTTACCTTTTTCGCCACAAATCCCAACAACCGGAATGCGGAAGTCTGCCCCCGGTGGGAAGAGGTGGTTTGCAATTTCTTTACCAACTGGTTGGGCTTTGCCACTGGCTGGTTTTAAATGGAATATTAAGCTAGGCCCTGCATTGACCTCGACGATGGCTGCATTCTGTTCGGCCATGGGTTTGCTGATGTCTTGTGCAACTAAATCAATACCAGCAATATCCAGACCAACAACTCGAGCTGCAAGCGCTACCTGACTAGCTACATCAGGGTGTATTAGGTCAGTGACATCAAATGCAACATTGCCATTGCTTTGAATCAGCACTTTTTGATCAATGATGGGAATGCTATCTCCCGTGAGCTTTTGGCGTGCAAGCTCTAACTCAACCGCAGAATCAATTCTTGCAAGATTGAGGGGGTGCTCTTCTGATGTGCCACGACGTGGGTCTGAATTAATTTGAATATCAATTAATTCGCGAACGGTATGTTTGCCATCACCGGTAATCCAAACACTTTCACCCTTTGCTGCGGCTACGACTTTATTGCCAACAACTAATACTCGATGCTCATCGCCAACAATATGACGCTCAACCAAAACCTCGCTGCCTTCATCAATGGCGACGGCATAAGCTGCTTCAATTTCGTGTTGGGTGTAAAGATTAATAAAGACGCCGCGACCGTGATTACCATCAATTGGTTTAACGACGACAGGTAGACCAATATCTTGGGCGGCATCCCATGCGTCTTCAGGGCTGGTAACTGTTCTGCCTTCTGGAATAGGAACGCCAGCGCTTGCAAGCAAGCTCTTTGTCAGATCTTTATCTCGTGAAATCGTTTCGGAAATAGCGCTAGTGTTATCGGTTTCAGCCGTCCAAATGCGACGCTGCTTAGCGCCATAACCTAGTTGAACCAGATTTCCTTCAGAGAGACGAATCGATGGGATGCCACGCTCTTCTGCGGCATTCACAATACAAGCGGTGCTGGGCCCGAGTAATAAATCGTCACCTAAGTCGCGCAATTTTTCTACTATGTCATTAACTAGCTCTTGAGGATCATGGGTATCTTGAGCTAAAGCTAAATATAGGTCACGCGCATATTTGAGGGCAGTTAGTGTGACCTCTTCATTATTTGCACTCACCATCACTTTATAAACACCACGACGATCACCATCGCGGGCTTTACCAAAGCCACCAGGAATACCGGCTAAATTTTGTAACTCTAAAGTGAGATGTTCAAGAATATGAGCAGGCCATGTGCCTTCCTCAACACGCTTCAAAAATCCACCTGCTTCTCCATAGCTGCAACGATGTTCCTGAAGGCTAGGCAGTGCCTTAACTAGGCGATCGTAAAACCCTGGAATGAGATTGGAGGGGTAGTCCTCCAGATCGCCGATATCAAGCCAAACCTCAATAACGGGATAGTAGGTCCACATATTAGGACCGCGCAAATGCTTTACGCTCAGAATCTCAATCGATTTGTCTAGTAATTGGGGCATGGAATGGATTGCGGGGGTCTACGCCTTATTTGGCGTGGACGCTTCGGACAGTCTCTCTGTTTCTAGTTGTTATTGAAAATCCACAAAATTAGCAAAAATACATTAAAAGCCCTACTTTCATAATTTAACGGCTTTCCACCCCCTAAAGTTGACAGAAGGAATAAATCTAAAAAAGCCTAGCTCCCACTATACTTTTAGTGTCGATGAAGCCAGAAATCCTACCTTTTGCCCCTGTATTGCCCCTTTATTGGCAAACAGCACTGGCTAGCTTGAAATCCCCGGTTCCTAGCCTAGAGGCGCCATTAGCCTGGGTGGAATTGGATTTGGATGCCGAATTACGTTTTGTAAAGAGTCTGCTTCTATTGACTGACCAAGGCTTAGTTTGGACTGATGGTAATGAAACTGAGTTCTGGCCAGTTCAACAGGCTGAGCGACTGCTTCATGGTGATCACGCTGGAGTAGGCCATCTAAAGCTAGAGTCGTCTGATCGTTTGCTGAGAATTTGGCATTTCACCTTAGCGGTGAACCCACAGGTCTTACGCCTGCAATCCAGCTTTAAACAATTAAGCAAGGGAAATAAGGGCCACCAAGAAGACCAACTTGAGGTGAGTGAATACGATAAGCAAGTCTGTCCAGCTTGCTTGAGTCCTAAACCTGCTAATTCTGAGTCTTGCCCAACATGTGATCCTGAGGACGATGTTCCTCCATCTACTTGGACTTTGTTTAAGTTGTGGCGTTTTGCTCGGCCTTATAAAAAGCAACTATTGCTTGGCTTTGTATTAACGCTCCTTTCAACAGGCGCCACCTTAATACCTCCATATCTCACGATGCCTTTGATGGATCATGTGCTCATTCCATATGAGCGTGGTAATCCAATTGATTTTCATTTGGCTAGCTTGTATCTATTTGCTTTATTTGGGGCCGCCATTGTTGCCTGGGGCTTGGGTTGGTGGAAAACCTATTTACTAGCCTTGGTTAGCGAACGAATTGGGGCGGATTTACGCAATACCACTTTTGAGCATTTACTAAAGTTATCACTTGAGTATTTTGGCGGAAAGCGGACGGGTGATTTGATTGCCCGCATTGGCGCTGAGACCGATCGCATCTGTGTTTTCTTATCTCTTTATGCCTTGGATTTTGCGACCGATGTATTGATGATTACGATGACGGCAGCGATCTTGTTTTCTATTGATCCGCTCTTGGCTCTGGTCACCTTGGCGCCTTTGCCATTCATAGTATGGATGATTCATGTTGTACGAGATAAATTGCGTTTTGGCTTTGAAAAGATTGATCGTATTTGGTCAGAGGTCACCAATATCTTGGCTGATACGATTCCGGGTATTCGCGTTGTCAAAGCATTTGCTCAAGAAGATCGCGAACTAAAACGCTTTGTAGATTCGAATAAACATAACCTCCAAATTAATGACCGCGTTAATCGAGTTTGGGGTTTGTTCTCACCTACAGTTACCCTGTTAACTGAAACTGGATTATTAGTAGTTTGGGGATTTGGTATTTGGCAGGTTGCGCATCAAAAGGTTACGGTGGGTGTATTGATTGCCTTCCTCGCCTACATAGGCCGCTTCTATGTGCGTTTGGATTCCATGAGTCGAATTGTTTCGCATACCCAAAAAGCTGCCGCTGGTGCTAAACGTATTTTTGATATTTTGGATCACGTCTCCAGTGTTCCTGAGCCAATCAATCCAGTCCCATTAGGCAAGGTGGAAGGTCGGATCTCCTTACGCGGAGTCGGTTTTCGTTATGGCAACCGGTCTGTGACTAAAGGGATTGACTTAGATATCGCCCCAGGCGAAATGATTGGCTTAGTGGGGCATAGTGGATCAGGCAAGAGTACCCTAGTGAACTTGATATGTCGCTTCTACGACGTTAGCTCAGGATCTATTTCATTAGATGGGCGTGACATTCGCAGTATTGGAATTGCGGATTATCGTAAATGTATTGGTTTGGTATTGCAGGAGCCATTCTTATTCTTTGGCACGATTGCAGAAAATATTGCTTACGGAAAGCCAGATGCTAGCCGCGAAGAAATTATTGAGGCCGCAAGAGCTGCGCATGCGCACGAATTTATTCTCAGACTTCCCTTAGGTTATGACTCCTTAGTGGGTGAACGCGGCCAATCATTGTCTGGTGGCGAGCGTCAGCGGATCTCTATTGCCAGAGCGCTACTCATTAATCCAAGCATCTTGATTCTGGATGAAGCTACTTCTTCAGTTGATACAACAACAGAAAAAGAAATTCAACGGGCACTTGATAACCTAGTGAAGGGCCGCACCACGATTGCAATTGCGCATCGCCTCTCCACCTTAAGAAAAGCAGATCGATTAGTTGTATTAGATAAAGGTGAGATTGTTGAGATAGGCTCTCATGAGCAGCTAATGGAAGCGCAGGGTGCCTATTACACGCTATATCAAGCTCAGTTGCGGCATGCTGCCGAGTTAGTTGAGGGTGGAGCAATTGGTGAAAGTCTTGATGAGCGTGAAGAAGAAAAGCTCGAAGTGGTCGCAAAAAATATTGGGGGAGGGGTATGAGTAAGCCTCATCAACTAGAGCGCGACGCATTAGGTCGATTGGTACTGATTGATAGCAATGGCACCTCTCATGTCGGTGTTCATCCCGTGCGGGCTTTTCCTATTACAGCTCCTGGTGCGGGTATTGGCATCATGAACCAAGAAGGTAAAGAGCTTTACTGGTACCCGGATGTTTCTGCTATTCCTGAGGCTGAGTTGGGCTTGATAGAAGAAGAGTTGGCTGCCCGAGAGTTTATGCCTGTGATAGAAAAAATTACGCGCGTATCTACTTATGCGACTCCAAGTATTTGGGATATTGAAACGGATCGCGGGCCAACCCGTATTCGCCTTAAGGGCGAGGAAGATATCCGCCGAATTGCTGGTAATACTCTGTTGATAGCAGACTCCAATGGTATGCAGTTCTTAATTAAAGACTCTACTGAGTTGGATAAAGTGAGTAAGAAACTGCTAGATCGTTTCCGCTAGAATTTATTTCAAGCCGCCGCTTTAGCTCAGTTGGTAGAGCAGTTCATTCGTAATGAAAAGGTCGCCAGTTCGATTCCGGCAAGCGGCACCAGGCCTCATTTATTTAAGGGGAAACCCTTACTATTTCATCCTAGATTTTTTATTCAATCTAAATAAATCCACTGAATTTCAAATGGGTATTTTCGGTGCATTAAATACAGTTTTAAATTGCAGATGAAGCTACACTAGCTCTTGTCTTTGGCTTCATTTATCGGGGTTTCTACTAGGTTGTAGAAGCACTTGAGATGCGATTTTGAAATTATTGATGTCAGTCAAGTTCTACTTTGACATCTTGTTTAAAAATCACTCTCACATTAGATAAGCCAAAGTTAAATTGGCAAACCACTTTAGGAGGCATGTTTATGAAGATGAAGTTAAAAGGGGCATTGATTTCTACCGCCTTAGCCCTAGGCGTTACAGGAGCTGCTCCAGCATTTGCTGCATGGGAGCCAACTAAACCTGTTGAATTTATTATTCCTGCGGGTCCTGGTGGTGGTGCTGACCAGATGGCTCGAATGATTCAGGGAATTATTACTAAAAATAATTTAATGAAACAAGCTGTCATCCCAGTTAATAAGGGAGCAGGTGCTGGTGCTGAAGGTTTCTTAGCAATGAAAGAAGCTAAAGGCGATCCAAACAAGATTGTGATTACCCTTTCTAACTTGTTCACTACTCCTTTGGCAACTGGTGTTCCATTTAATTGGAAAGACATTACTCCAGTAGCTATGTTGGCTTTGGATCAATTCGTTTTGTGGAACAACACAGATAAGCCTTTTAAAACAGCTAAGGAATATATCGATGCTGCTAAAGCAGCTGGTCCTGGTAAGTTCAAGATGGGTGGTACAGGCTCTAAGTCCGAAGACCAAATCATCACTGTTGCTCTAGAAAAAGCGACTGGCGCTAAGTTTACTTACATCCCATTTAAGGGAGGTGGCGACGTAGCGGTTCAGCTCGTTGGTAATCACGTCGATTCTTCAGTGAACAATCCTATTGAGGCAGTTGCACAATGGCGTGCTAATAAGTTGCGTGCATTGTGTGTATTTGATGACACTCGCATGCCTTACAAAGAAAAGATTACCGATACACAGTCATGGAATGACGTTCCAACTTGTAAAGAAGTTGGCGTACCAACTGACTACGTGATGTTGCGCGGTATCTTCATGGCCCCAGGCGTAACTCAAGAGCAAGTTGATTTTTATATTGACCTGTTCAAAAAAGTGCGTGCTACAGCTGAATGGAAGAAGTTCATGGCTGATGGCGCATTCAATCAAACCTTTATGACTGGTAAAGAATTTAATAACTGGTTAACTTTGAACGAAGCGCTGCATAAGCAACTCATGGCTGAAGCTGGTTTCTTGGCCAAGTAATAAGTAGGAAGTGAGATAGGACCTCCAATTGGGGGTCCTATTTTTTAAGTAAGTGCGTTAACAACTAAATTAGTGAATAAAGCAAATGTCTGAAAATACAAATAATTCAAATCACGACTCAGCAGTTAGTGTCAGAACGATGGATATCATTACGGCTCTCCTGTTCCTTGCTGTAGGCTTGACAGTCATGATTGGTAGCCTCAAGTTAGGAGCTAGCTGGGGTGCTGATGGACCAGAGGCAGGATACTTTCCTTTCTATATCAGCTTGATCATCATGCTCTCTAGCACGGTGACTTTGTATCAAGCTGCAATCGTGAATAAGAAAAAGAAAACAGAATCGTTTGTTGAGAAAGAACCTTTAAAACAAGTGATGGCGGTATTGTTTCCGGCCGTCATATTTGTTCTGGGTGTGCAATTGATTGGTATTTATGTTTCTTCAGCTCTCTACATCGCGATTTTTATGGTGTGGTTAGGAAAGTACCCAATTTGGAAAGCGGTTGTCGTTTCTGTTGGTGTGAGCGTAGCCCTTTACCTCATGTTCGAATTCTGGTTCCAAGTTCCATTACCACATGGCTCATGGATTAATCCGCTTGAGTTCGTAGGCGTGAACTAAAAAATAACTATTAAAAAAGATTAGAAAAGAAGGAGTCTAAGTTGGAAGAAATTAACGCTCTATTCGGCGGCTTTGCCGTCGCAATGACACCCTTTAATTTATTGTTGATGATTGTTGGTGTAACACTAGGTGTCATCATTGGCGTTCTCCCAGGTCTTGGTGGTGCAAACGGAATTGCGATTCTGTTGCCATTGACCTTTACGATGCCACCGACTTCGGCCATCATCCTGCTCTCTTGTATCTACTGGGGTGCTTTGTTTGGCGGTGCGATTACATCGATTCTCTTTAACATTCCAGGTGAGCCCTGGTCTGTTGCAACTACCTTTGATGGCTATCCAATGGCCCGTAATGGTAAAGCAGGAGAGGCGTTAACAGGCGCGTTTACATCATCTTTCGTAGGTGCTTTCTTCGCAATTGTGATGATCACTTTCTTGGCACCTTTGGTTGCGAAGTTTGCGCTTCAATTTGGTCCACCCGAATTCTTCTCGGTGTACCTGCTGACCTTCTGTAGTTTTGTGGGTATGAATAAGGGATCTCCGTTTAAGACGATCTCCGCCATGATGTTGGGCTTTGCTTTGGCAACGGTTGGTATGGATACCGTTACCGGTCAATTGCGCTTGACATTCGGTAACCCAGAATTAATGCGTGGCTTTGACTTCTTGATCGCAGTGATCGGTTTATTCGGTATCGGCGAAATTCTCCTATCAATGGAAGAGGGCTTAGCTTTCCAAGGTGCTGCAGCGAAGATTCGCGGCAAAGTAGTTTGGGAGACTTGGAAGGAATTGCCTAAGTACTGGGCCACTTCATTACGTAGCTGTTTAATCGGCTGCTGGATGGGTATCACCCCAGGCGGTGCTACTCCTGCATCCTTCATGGCTTACGGCGTTGCAAAGCGTGTATCTAAAGAGGGTGACAAGTTTGGTACCGGTAAGATGGAAGGTATTGTTGCTCCAGAAACAGCGGCTCATGCTGCGGGTACTGCAGCGCTTCTGCCTATGTTGTCCTTAGGTATCCCTGGCTCACCAACTGCAGCGGTATTGCTTGGTGGCTTGCTGATTTGGGGTCTACAACCTGGTCCTTTGCTTTTCGTAGAAAAGCCAGACTTTGTTTGGGGCTTGATTGCAAGTATGTATTTGGGTAACTTGGCTGGCTTGTTTGTTGTTTTAACTTGCGTGCCACTGTTTGCTTCAATCTTGAGAATTCCGTTCTCCATCATTGCACCAGTCATTATTGTGATTTGTGCGGTAGGTGCATACACCGTTCACAATGCAATGTTTGACGTATGGTTGATGTTGGGCTTCGGTGTGTTGGGTTATCTCTTTAAGAAACTCGACTATCCAATGGCGCCAATGGTCTTGGCCCTGGTATTGGGTGACCGTGCAGAAGACTCTTTCCGTCAATCCATGTTGTTCTCACAGGGAAGCTTAGATATTTTCTTCTCTAACTACTTGGTAGGCGGTATTACATCTCTTGCATTGTTATTACTCTTCTGGCCGCTCATTGGTAAAGTGATTGGCAAGAAAAAGGCTGCAGCTGCATAAGTAATTGCCAGGTAATTGACAGCAATGTTGATTTCACAGGAAAAAGGGGCGCAAGCCCCTTTTTTCATGCCAAAGAGAAAATCCGATAAAATCCTCACATCATGAATTTCCATAAAAACCGCCTGATTCACTGGATTGCTGCATTGGCAATTGCGATGAGTGCGCTTGCCCCTGCAGTCTCTCAAGCGGTATCGCTTGCTAAGGGTGGAAATGGATTTGCCATGGAAATTTGCGCCATGGACGGTAGCAAAACGCAGATTACAGTAGAGCTCGAGCAGCAAACCGAGCAATCTACCCAAGCGCAGCCTTGTCCTTATTGTTTGGCGCACACTGCCATTACGCCTGCTTTCAATACCAGCCTGACATTTCAGGCTCCGCAGTCTTTTGCATTTTTACCTCAGCTTTTCTATCAATCACCCAAGCCACTCGCCGCATGGGTAACACCTCCTTCAGCAGCACCTCCAGTACAAGCCTAAAACTATTTAGGCCATAGCTTAGCTATGTTGTGGCAACCCAGTTGCCGTATGTTGTTTGGAGAATTTCATGTTGCATGCATTGATAAAAATGTCTTCTATAAGGCTGGCTTTTCTATTTCTATTGATTTCATTTGGCTCGGGAACTGTATTCGCGCATTCTCAAACTACTGAGGTAAGTCAAGAAAAGATTCGTGAGCTGATTTCAAAGACTTTTGATCAGCCAAATTTGAAGGTAGAAATCGCCCCAATAGTCATTGTAGGTAAGGTTGCTATTGCTGACTGGATACAAGGTCAAAAAGGTGGTCGTGCACTTTTAAAAAGGAAGCATGCCGATTGGGAAATCATTGCTTGTGGTGGCGCTGGATTTAAAGATGCAAACACAATCGCTGCTAGTGGAATCTCTAAAGAAATTGCCAACAACATTGCCGATCAATTAAGGGTGGCTGAAGCAAAGCTATCTCCGCAGAAGATAAAACAACTGGATTCATTTGATGGCGTTGTGACAATGCGTCATAACGCGCAGCATGGATCTCAATCAAAACATTAATTTGAGAATGATGATGAATTTGTATAAAACAAAGTTGGCTATGACTGCCTCACTCCTAGTAGTTGGTCATGTCTACGCCCAAAACGTACCCAACGTAATCGTTACCGCAAAACCTGATATCGCTGAAGTTGAAATTGATAAGTTTTCAAGCACCTCTGCTGTAATTACCGACGAAACTATTCGGGATCTCCATGCTGCAGATTTAGCATCTGCTTTACGTAATACGCCTGGTACTCAGATTTCAAGATACAACCCAGTGGGATCATATGGTGGAGCGGAGGGAGGCTCAATTTTTATCCGTGGAATGGGCCTCAGCCGTCCCGGAAGTGAGATCAAAACTTACATTGATAACGTACCGATGTATATGCCGATCTGGAATCACGCATTGTTAGATCTACTTCCAGTGAATGGCATGAAAGATATCACTATTTACAAGAGTGCACAGCCTCAAGTAAATGGAAATAACGTTGCTTCGATCAATATGAATACCAAAACTGCAGGGCCAAAGAACGGTATTTCTGGAAACGGTCGTGTTTCTTATGGTTCGTATAACACGGTAATTGAGCAGATTGATATGGCCGGCAGATTTAACGATGTGGACTTTAATCTTGCACAGGGATTTTCAAAATCCAATGGTCAGCGAGCAAATGCCAGTGGCCAGTTAAATAACATTATGGGCGGACTGGGATTAAAGCTTGATCAGAATTGGTCTGTTGGTGTTAGCGGGATGGCAATTAACAATACTGCCTCCGACCCTGGCAATATAAATATGCCAGCGCCAGCCATCGCGCCAAGCTATGATTCTTCAGCCCAAATGGTGACTGCCTATATAAAGCATCGCTATGATGCTGTAGAAGGAGAGTTTCGTATTTATAGCAATACCGGCAAAGGGAATATCAATAACGATAATGGCCAGGGTGGGTGGGGAACAGAAGACAACCCATTTACGATGCAAGGCTTTCGTTGGAAAGAAAATATTACACCATGGGCAGGTGGTAATTTAGTTCTCGGGCTTGATTACGACACAACTTATGGAAGCGTGACGCAGACAAGTCCTGGTGCTGGTATGGCAATGCCTTATTTACCTCCGCCGGTTGTTCCTCCAACGGTAAAAACGAATCTACCCACGCTTAAATTAACCTCACCATATGTTGGTTTGAGTCATAACTTTAGATTAGGGGATGCATGGTCTGTACAGCCTTCTGCGGGTGTGAGAACTTATCAAAATAATTATTTCGCTGCAAAAACAGCTCCTTACGGTGGAATATCTTTAATCTCCGACACAATCACCTTATTTGCAAATGCATCCAAGGGTATTAATTACCCTGGGTTAGAAGGGCCAGCAATGAATGCTGCTAATGCAGTATGGGCAAAACGGTTTGGTGCTAAAGGAAACAATTCTTGGACAAACTTGTCTCCTGAAGAAATGAATCACTTTGAGGTGGGCGGTAAGTTCTACCCAGATAAGAAATCTAGAATTGATTTAAGTCTGTTCCAAGACTCAATCTCTAATCGCTATACCTTCACTGAAAATCCTCCTATAGTCAATTGGGTAACCGTTGGCCAGTACACCACCAAAGGTGTAGAGTTGTCTGGGCAGCGGGAAATTATTCCTGAATTAACTGGATTTTTGGGGTGGACTTATTTAAACAACAATAGCAATGTCAACCTACCCTATATGCCGCAGAATGCCTTTAATGCTGCAATTACAGGCTATGTTTATAAATTTAGGGTTTCTGTAGATGCCCAATATCAGACATCTATCTATACCCAAAACTTAGCTCGAAATAGCGCATACACAAATACAACTAAGGTTGATGGGTTTGCTGTTGCAAATGCTCGCATCTCTTATCCGATTCCAGAGTTAGGGAAAAAGGGTGAGATATTTGTCATGGTTGAGAATATTTTTAATCAACAGTACAGCTATCGCCAGGGATACCCAATGCCTAGTACTTGGGGATCCGTAGGTTTATCAGCAAGTTTTTAATGAATATATTCATAGAT